>SDBT01010441.1_pt1 | contig 14987 bp, 7 predicted proteins | sample 2277101 | NCBI WGS metagenome assembly SDBT01 (sample SAMN10404973, study PRJNA504765) | marine sediment metagenome | isolation source: marine sediment core GS10_PC15, 103 cmbsf | place: Arctic Ocean: Southern Knipovich Ridge | collected 2010 | reverse complement strand
AAACAAATTGTTTTAGAAACCGGTGCGAAAGTCACAGTGCCTCTTTTCATTAAAGAGGGAGACCGGATAAAAATAAACACAAAAACAGGGGAATATGTAGAGAGAGTATAGGAAAAAATTAACCTAATTGTTCTAATTAACCTAAAATAAATGACAGAAGAAGTGGTTATTTATTTTTTATTTACCAAATTTCTCTTGTTTGGCTTTTCCTTCTTCTTTTACTTTCTGCCAAATCCTCTTCTCGATCTCGCGCGCTATCTTTGGGTTTTCCCTTAAATACCGCTTGCTTACCTCTCTACCTTGGCCTAATTTCTGATCTCCATATTGATACCAAGACCCACTCCTGTCTACAACCTGGTAAGCCGTCCCCACATCCAAAAGATCTCCGGTATAAGAAATCCCTTCGTTATACATAATATCAAACTCGCAGGTCTGAAAAGGAGGAGCCACTTTGTTCTTCACCACTTTGACCTTAACCCGGTTGCCGATTATTTTATCACCCTGTTTAATCTGGGCAGACCTGCGCAGCTCAATCCGGACCGAAGCATAGAATTTCAACGCCTTGCCGCCAGGGGTCGTTTCTGGATTGCCAAAAAAAACACCAATCTTCATCCGTGTCTGGTTTAAAAAAATTACCGTGGTCTTGGATTTGGCAATCACGGCAGTCAGTTTGCGGAGAGCCTGACTCATCAATCTGGCCTGCAAACCCATATGAACATCCCCCATCTCGCCCTCAATCTCGGCCCGGGGGGTTAAAGCTGCCACTGAATCAATCACAATCACATCAATCGCGTTAGAGCGGACTAGGGTCTCAACAATTTCCAATGCCTGCTCGCCTGTGTCGGGTTGAGAAATCAACAATTGGTTCACATTAACACCGATTATTTTCGCATAATCAGGATCCAAAGCGTGCTCGGCATCAACAAAAGCGGCCACCCCTCGCCGCTTTTGAATCTCGGCCACAATGTGCTGGGCCAAGGTAGTCTTCCCGGAAGCTTCCGGTCCGAAGATCTCAAGAACCCTCCCGCGCGGCACCCCGCCAATACCAAGAGCGATATCTAAAGAAACCGAACCAGTGGGGATCGACTCGACCTGCATAATCTTGGCCTCGCCAAGGTGCATAATCGATCCTTCACCAAACCTTTCCTTGATCTGACTGATCGCCGCCTCCACGGCTTGAGATTTCCCATCCTCTGTTATTTCTTTTGTCATATTTTTTATTTATTGACTTATCAGAATATTATAATTCGTAGTGAGAAGAAAAGCAAGTAACCACTTGCATTTTCTTCGAGCAAGAATTTCAAGCTTGCTTATAATTCGCAGTGAGGAGAAAGTGAAATTCCTTTTCACTTTTTCCGAACAAGAATTTCAAGCTTGCTTATAACCCAGAAACAAATAAATGCCAAACGTCAAAACTAAAATCATTTGAAGTTTGCCTGCCGAAGCTCATAAGCGCAGGCAGGATATCAGCAAATCACTCCTCCTTCAAATTTCCCACCTCCAACTCCCTTGTAAACTCAACATCCCTCACCACCTCTCCAGGCTCTCCTAAATTACCCAAGTCTTCACCATTAAAAATAATATAAGTATTGCCTGCTTGACCGGAAGTAATACTGATCTTTTTCTGGGCATAAAAATCCTGTGAAGTTCCAGGCAGCATTGTGCCCTGAAAAGCATTGACCTCATCAGTATCCACAGAGATCCAGGTTGCGCTATTTTTAATTTCAACTTGAAGCCCTATCTCTTCTGATAAAACACTGCTCTCACCTTTTTGTTTCTTTTGAGCGCCCGAACTTCTTTCCGAAAACACGTCGGGTGACAAAGTAACTAAAATTTTCCTCTCTTCCCTACGCTCTCTGCCCAGCTTGTTCTTAGCCAATACTTCGACAGTATTAAGCCCTTCGGATAAAATAATCTGCTCCCTAAAATACCCCTTAGGATCAATGAAAACCGGCTGACTATTAATCAAAACTTCTGCTCCTTCATCTGTCTGTCCCACAATCATCACAAAATCAGTATTAATTCTCTCATCGTCTTGAGGCGAAATTATCTTCAGAGAAGGCGGGGCAGAAAAGCCGGAAAGTTCCCAGCCAAGATAAATAAAAAAGGCCACTACAGCCAAAACAATTAGGCTCAACTTGACCAAGCGAGGGTTCAGAGCCAAAGGAGAAATCCGCTTAACCTTGTTTGGATAAGGCAATTCAGCCTTCGACTCTAGGTTATCTGAAATAGTGCGTTCTGTCTGATAAGATTTAAGAATGGCTCCTTGATCTAATTTCAAAAAACGCGCATAGTGTCTCAAGAATCCCTGGACGTAGACTGACGAAGGCAGAGACTTCAAGTCCTCTCCCTCTAAAGCCTCTAGGTAGTTCTTTCTAATTTGTAAAACCTCTGCCACCTGCTTCAAGCTGTAGCCCAAATCCAGTCTTCTCTTTCTTAAAGTCTCACCAAAGCTCTCCCCTCTTATTTTTTTGGAATTGAAGTCAGGCATAAAAGTTTAAAATTCCTACATCACACATCCCTCTTTATATAATATATCAGGTATTTGTTATTTAAGAAACCATAGAAAATGAAAAAGTAGGGTTGACTTTTAAATTTAGCATAGTTACAATATAATCAGAATTTAATCATTAGAGTTAAAAAAAACCCTAGAACAAAAAACCAAGGGTTTTTGTGTTTTTTCCTAAAATAAACTATCACTTACAAAATGAAAACAAAATACATCTTTATCTCTGGCGGTGTGATCTCAAGTTTAGGTAAAGGGATAACCGCCGCTTCCGTGGCCAAACTCCTCCAGGTCCAAGATTACCGGGTCACTAATGTTAAATGCGAAATGTATGTCAACATTGACGCCGGCACAATCCGCCCCACAGAACACGGCGAAGTCTTTGTGACCGAAGATGGGATTGAAACCGATCAGGACATCGGCTCTTATGAGAGATTCTTGGATACTAACCTCAATACCTCCAATTTCTTGACCACAGGTCAAATCTACCAAGCCGTGATTAAAAAAGAAAGGAACCTCGAATATGAGGGCGAAGACGTGGAAGTAGTGCCCCATATACCAGAAGAAATCATCAGGAGATTTAAAAAAGCGGGAAGACGGGCGCGCGCCGAGTTTGTAATTATTGAATTAGGCGGCACGGTCGGTGAATACCAGGGCGTACTCTTCTTGGAGGCAAACCGAATGATGAAAAGAGCGGATCCGGAAAACGTCGCCCATATCCATGTCTCTTACCTTCCCCTGCCCAAGACTGTGGGTGAGATGAAGACCAAACCGGTGCAATACTCTGTCCGGACCTTAAACGCTGCCGGCATTCAGCCTGATTTTATTGTCGGCCGGGCCAGCCTCCCACTAGACAAAAAGAGGATCAGTAAAATTTCACTCTTCTGCGGCGTGCCCGAAGCCCATGTCATTGCCAACCCTGACCTGGATTCAATCTACGAGGTGCCGCTTATCTTCAATCAACAGAAATTCGCTAAGAAAATTCTCAAACTCTTCAAACTCAAACCAAGGCAGGGGGATCTTAACAACTGGAAAAAATTGGTTCAGACAATCAAAACAGTCAAAGGGAAGGTCAAAATCGGAATTGTCGGCAAATACTTTAAAACCGGCGACTTCACCTTAAAGGACTCCTATATTTCCGTAATTGAGGCTGTAAAACACGCTGCCTGGGCCTGTGATTGCAAACCAAATATCCAATGGATCAACTCGGAAAAATATGAAAAAGATAAGAAAAAACTAAAAGAATTGAAAAACTACGGCGGGATTATTGTGCCGGGCGGGTATGGATCACGAGGAGTAAGAGGAAAAATCCTCGCGATCCAGTATGTTCGCGAACAAAAAATCCCTTATTTGGGACTTTGTTATGGTATGCAGCTGGCCACGATTGAATTTGCCCGCAATCTAGCCGGAATGAACAATGCCCACACCACGGAAATTAACCCTAAAACCCCCTATCCGGTCATCTGCCTGATGGAAGAACAAAAGGACCTTTTGAAAATTAAAGGTTACGGCAAAACCCAGCGCTTGGGCGCTTACACCTGCCGTCTTCTGAAAAAGAACACCATCGCAGCAAAGGCATATAGGCAGAGGCAAGTGCGCGAACGTCACCGCCACCGCTATGAACTAAACAACAAATACCGCGACCGGCTTATTAAAAAAGGATTGGTTGTGAGTGGGGTCAACCCCAAGTGCAACCTCGTTGAAATCATTGAACTTTCTGACCATCCCTTCTTTGTCGGAACCCAGTTTCATCCCGAGTTTAAATCCCGCCCCCTGCGGCCTCACCCTTTGTTTTTAGAATTTATCAAACAAGCCAATTCGCGGCAGACACGCTCCTTGGGATGAGTAACAGAAAACTGAAGGTAAAAAATTTCCCCAAAGAATTTGGGGTAATTTTTTATTTCCTCTTGCTTGTTTCTTATTGATTTTTTATTTCTTATTTTTAAATTTTAAAGAAAGCGTGGAATACTATTCAATAAAAAACAAAAAATAAATAAAAATTAAAAAATAAGAAATAAGAAACAAAAAAACTTCACATCTCTAATACTGATTATTCTTCTCCTGCTCCTCAATAGTTCTGATCTTTTCTAAATCCTCTCTCAAACCCTGCCGCTCTCCTCTACTCTCTACTATTCCGCTTTGGGCCTCTAATCCCTTAACCAAAATCTCTCGCGGCTTAGCGCCGTCAGAGGGCCCAACAATACCTTGCTCTTCTAAGTAATCTAAGAGACGCGCTGCCCGCGCATAACCAATTTTTAAACGTCTCTGCAAAAGCGAAGCCGAAGCCTTGCCCGCATTAATGACAAGCTCCCGCGCCTCCTCAAACAATTCATCGTCAACCTCACCCCTTACTTTTCCTACAGGCAAACCGCCAAAAGTGAGTCGCCCCTGCTTTTCTGTAACCTCGCTATTAAACTCGGGCTTTTCCTGTTGCCCTGAAAATTTCACTACTGCCTCAATTTCAGAATCTGAAACCAGAGCTCCTTGGATTCTCTTGGGCTTTGATTCTGATGAGGAAATATACAACATATCGCCGTTGCCCAAAAGTTTTTCCGCGCCGGCGATATCAAGAATTGTCCGTGAATCAATCTGGCTTGCGACATTAAAAGCGACCCGGGCGGTGATATTCGCTTTAATTAATCCCGTAATCACATCAACTGATGGCCGTTGAGTCGCTACCACCAAATGAATACCGGTTGCTCGCGCCATTTGGGCAAGCCTGACAATCGCCGCTTCCACATCGCGGGCCGCTACCGCCATTAAATCTGCCAATTCATCAATAATGATTACAATATAGGGTAATCTTTCTGGCAGATCACACTTGGTATTGAAATCCCCTATATTTCTTTTACCCGATTCAGATAGAATCTGAAACCGCCTATCCATTTCCTTAACTGCCCATTTCAAAGCATTGACTGTCTTTTTCGGTTCCGTGACCACTGGTGTTAAAAGATGGGGGAGCTTGTTATAATTCGTCATCTCCACCCGTTTGGGATCAACCAAAATAAATTTAAGCTCGCGCGGCGAACGTTGATAAAGGAGACTTAAAATAATGCTATTAAGACATACTGACTTGCCCGAGCCTGTCGCCCCGCTAATCAGAAGATGGGGCATCCTCTCCAAATCAGCCGCCACCGAATGGCCGGCCACATCCTTGCCCAAACAGATTCTTAAATCGGAGTTGATTTGCTGAAACGGATTAGAAACCAATATTTCTTTGAGACGGACCAAAGCAACCTCCTGGTTGGGAATTTCAATGCCGACCAAAGACTTGCCTGGGATTGGGGCCTCAATCCGAATCGGGTGAGCAGCCAAAGCCATGGCAAGATCATTTTGGAGCGTGGTAATCTGCCGCAATTTAACGCCGGTAGCAGGTTTTAGGGTATATTGGGTAACGGTTGGGCCGATATTAACCTGATCCATTTCTACCGCAATGCCAAAATCGGCTAAAGTCTTTTCAATAATTTGAGAACGTAAGCGAATATTGCCAGAGACCGGCTTGCCTCGCGCTTCCTTTAAAAGAGACAAGGGAGGCAAATTCCAACCCGCATCAACTAGGCGAGCTCTTTTTTTGCTTGTGGTTGTCAATTCAACGTCACTGGGCAGACTGATCCAGGGCCGCCCTTTAATTCTCTTAAGCCTTATCTTTCGCTGGAGTCCTTTCTCGCTTAATAATTCTTCTTTGCCGTCAATATCTTTAATCCTAATGTCATGAGAAGAAGTATCTTTCAGCTTAGACCGGAAATCCGAGGCCTTGTCCAGTCCTTTTTTGGTGGTCTGGGCCATCTTTTGGAGAGAAATGTTAAACATCAGAAGAAAACCCAAGACAAAAACGCCAAAAGCTAAAACCAAACTGCCCCAAAGGCCCAAAGCCCTCTGGAGCATCATCGCGACTGCAAATCCTAAATAACCGCCGCCAATACAACCCTTCATGTCCTGGAAACGCAGATCAGCCGCTAAAATCAGTTGAAGCAGGGTTAAAAAGCCCAGCAGAAATAAAACCAAGCCAATATAATTTAAAACACGCACCTTGTATCTATTGCTCCTCAAGACGAAATAACAAAGGCCTAATAACACAAAGGGGATAAAAAAGTAAGCCCAACCAAAAAGATTGATCAAAATTAATTTATAATACTGACCAACCGGTCCTGCTAAATTGGCAATACTCAAAACGCCAATCAAACCGGCAATAAATAAACAAACCAAAAACACTGCCCGTCTCATCCTAGGACTTAAACGTACACTTGAATTCTGACGGATTGCGGGCAACACGGTTTGTTCTTTCCTTGGGCGACCTCTTTTTTTATTTTTAGATCCCGGCGGTCTCCCCCGACGAGATCTGAGAGCCCCCAACATAATATATCTATTTTTTATTTATTGTTTATTATTCTTAAAAAGACCTGATCCTGATTGGCACAATTCGTATCTATCTTCATATCTTCCCCCTAAAACCCGTACCGGCTGGAATCAAATGACCAATAATCACGTTCTCTTTTAGTCCTTCCAGTCTATCTTCTTTGTTCATAACTGCCGCCTCAATTAGGACCCGCGCTGTTTCCTGGAAGGAAGCGGCTGATAAAAAACTCTCTGTATTTAAAGAAGCTTTGGTAATACCAAGCAGAAGATGTTCTCCTTTGGCTTTTTGCTTCCCTTGTTTTTCTATCTCTTTATTGGTCCGTTCAAAGTGAACCTTGTCAACAACCGACTCCCGAATAAATTTGGTATCACCGAGTTCCTCTACTCTTACTTTAGAAAACATCTGCCGGGTTACAATCTCAATATGTTTATCATTAATATCCTGGCCTTGAGTAGAATAAATATGTTGCACTTCTCTGATAATATACTTCTGCACAGTTTCAGCATTTGTGATCTCAAACAGCTTCCGCAAATCCAAATAACCATCAGTGAGTTGAGCCCCTTTTGAGACCATGTCTCCCTTATGAACCCAGAGAGGGGTATTGGAAGTAAGTATATATTCCTGCTCTGGACTCTGATCACGGGTAATTTTTAACACCTCCCCCTCGATCCGGACCGACCCTGCCGCCTTGGCTTTAATCTTACGTCCTTTGTGGGGTGACTGGTTAGATACCGCTAAAACCTCTTTGGCCTCGACATGATCCCCGGTTTCAATTTGTACTTTTTTGCCTTTGATCTGATAACGATCGACAATAACATCTTGAGGGAATATTCTCAAAATTTTCTTGTCCCCTGTTTCTTCAACGTCAACAATGCCGCCGACCTCTGCCATGATCGCCGGCTTTTTTACAGCTCGGCACTCAAAAAGCTCCTCTACCCGAGGCAGACCCTGAATAATATCTCCCTCTGCTACTCCTCCTGTGTGGAAAGTACGCATCGTGAGTTGAGTGCCAGGCTCACCGATAGATTGAGCGGCGATGATGCCTACTGCCTCGCCTAATCGAACCAATCTATTATGTCCTAAATCCCAACCATAACATCTCTGACAAATCCCCTTAGGAGTTTTACAGGTCAGAGAGGAACGGATTCGGAATTCGTCTGGGTCTATCTTAGCTATTTTGAGGGCCTGCTCTTCATTGATCAAATCTCCCTTCTTGACCACAATCCCACCTGTTTTGAGATCAGAAAGGGAGGTTAAAGAAGTGCGTCCCGTTACTCGACCAGCAATCGTTTCCCCCATCTCCTCGGTTTCCTCGCGCGTAATCAGAATCCCTGTCTTGTCTTTGCAGTCCTTTTCTTTGATTACTACTTCCTGGCAGACGTCCACCAGCCTCCTGGTCAAATAACCGGCGGTGGCGGTCCGAAGGGCCGTGTCGGACATTCCTTTCCTCGTTCCATGCGTGGAAATAAAGTACTCTAAAACAGAAAACCCTTCTTTAAAACTATCCCTGACTGGCAACTCAATTGTTTTGCCAGCTGGGTTGGCGACCAGACCCTTCATCCCAACAAGTTGAGACGCTTGGCTCCAGCTCCCTCTCGCTCCCGAGATGAGCATAGAATAAAGCGGTCCGTGTTGATCTATGGTTTTGGTTGCAAACTTGGTAATCAAATCCTTAGTCTTGGTCCAAATCTCTAAAACCTTTGCATAACGTTCTTCATCAGTCAAAAGCCCTTCCTTAAACTGTCTGTAGATCTGACTTACTTGAGTATCCGCCTGCGCCAATAACTCCTCTTTTTGGGAAGGGGTTACCAGATCAGCCATCCCCCAAGAAAGTCCAGAGCGAGTCAGGTATTCAAATCCAATATCTTTAATGTCATCAATCAATTTAACGGCCCGCTTGCGACCATGCTTTTTTAAACAAAGATGAATTAAATCTTTGAGCTCCTTCTTATCCATCACCTTATTCTGGAAACGTAACGAGTGGGGGAGAATCTGATTAAAAATAATCCTTCCCACACAAGTCTTAATTCTCTTGCTCGAACCAACCCTGACCTCGATCAGCCCCTGGATATCTATGTCATGAAGCTCATACGCCAAAAGTGCTTCATTAGAATCCGAAAAAATCCTAATCTTAGTCTGATCTTTTTTGCGCAAACGGGTCATATAGTAACAGCCTAAAACGATCGCCTTTGAGGCTGTAGTAATTGGCTCGCCTGTGGCTGGCTTCAAAAGATTCCGCGAGGAAAGCATTATTTTCTCTGCTTCTCTCCGGGCCATATCTGTTAAGGGGACATGAACCGCCATCTGATCACCATCAAAATCCGCGTTAAAGGCGGCGCAAACCATAGGATGAATCTGAATCGCCTTCCCCTCGATCAGAACCGGCCTGAAAGCCTGGATGCTCAAACGGTGGAGGGTCGGGGCCCTGTTTAAAAGCACATACTGATCTTTAATCACGTCCTCTAAGATATCCCAAACTTCGGCGGTGGCGGCTTCTAAGAGCTTGCCTGCGGAACGTACATTATGGGCATATTCCTCTTGAATTAATCTCGAAATCACAAAAGGTTTAAAAAGCTCCAAGGCCATTTTCTTTGGAATGCCGCATTGATGCAGTTTTAATTTTGGACCGACCACGATTACACTCCGCCCAGAGTAGTCCACCCTTTTGCCCAAAAGATTCTGACGAAATCGACCCTGCTTGCCTTTAAGCATATCAGCCACTGACCTTAAGGTTCGCCTCTGGCCAGTCGTTGTGGAAGCTGCCCGGCCGCGCCGCGCCTCATTATCAATCAGAGAGTCCACCGCTTCCTGAAGCATCCTTTTTTCGTTACGTTGAATGACTTCTGGAGCGTTCAATTCCTGTAGTCTTCTTAATCGATTATTGCGATTGATGATCCGACGATAAAGATCATTAAGATCAGACGCGGCAAAACGACCGCCGTCTAATTGAACCATTGGCCGAAGATCTGGGGGAATTATGGGAAGCTCTGTTAACACCATCCATTCGGGACGAATCTTAGCAACCAGAAGGCCCTGAACCAAAGAAACTCTTTTCTTCAGCCGTTTCTTTTCTGTGGAAGAAGCATTCTGCAGTTCTTGGCTTAATTTTTTGCTCAACCTCCCTAGGTCTATCTTGGCCAAAATCTGACGAATTGCCCCTGCGCCGATGCTCGCCTCAAAGACCTCTCCATATTTTAGGGAAAAATTTCGATACAATAGTTCGGAAATCACAGCCAGCCGCTTGATCTCCGCAAGCTCCTTCTGGGCCAAAACATGAGCGCGAGAAAGTCTTTCCTGATCTTTCTCTTTTTGTTGATGCGCTTTAATCACTTTACGATCAAACTTGTCTAGAATTCCTTTACGTTTAGTTGTACTCTTTATTTTGGATAAGGCCTTGCCTTTCCTCTGTTTAATTAAGTTAACTGTCTCTTTGTGTGTTTTGTTAATCGCCCGTTGCTTATCCTGGAATTCCTTCTCGATTCTCTGTTTCACCTCCTCCTTTGCCCCCTTATTAACCTTAGTGATAATGTAGTTAGCAAAGTAGATCACTTTTTCCAAACTCTGAACGCCCAGGTTCAAAAGAAGTCCAATCTTGGAAGGAACCCCCCTCAAAAACCAAATATGAGAAACAGGCGTGGCCAAAGAAATATTTCCCATCCTCTCGCGACGGACAATGGAACGGGTAACCTCCACGCCACACTTATCACAAATAATTCCCTTGTAACGTATCCGCTTATATTTACCGCAATAACACTCCCAATCCTTTGTCGGCCCGAATATTTTCTCGCAAAAAAGGCCGTCTTTCTCGGGTTTACCCGTGCGGTAGTTGATTGTTTCCGGGCGGGTCACTTCACCATGCGACCAAGACAAAATTTCTTCCGGAGAAGCAAGTTTTAATTTGATTGCTTTAAATGAATTCATAAATAAAAACAGAAGTAAATAAGAAAACTCACGAAACTTAAAAAAATTAAAGCCTCAAAGATGAAATAAGGATTATTTAATCTAACAAAACGTCTGACCCAGCCCCGATCCGCCCTTGTCTTAACAAATCTATCCAGTTCTTTTTTGCCTATTGCTGTAAAACCAGAACGAAAACCTATGCTGTAGAAATTTCCAGAGGCAGGCCAAAGCCAACGAATCCCCCATGGCGGATGTACACTGTCTAAAACTAGATGGCTTAAGACAGCGAACAAATACACCAGGGCTTCGGGTCTCCCCCAGACAAAGAATAAAATCGTACTTACTGCCAGATGAGGAAAAAAACTATGGGTGACCGCCTGTCTGTGTTCATGGCTGTATTCGACCGGCCTGATCCCGCAACGGATGAGGTAATAGATGTAATCAAGATCCGGCAGTACTCCAAAAACCATCCCCCAAATCACAATCTTATAATCCAAAACATACTCTGAACCTGCTCTTGCAAGAACAGCTCCTAAAACACCAAGGGCGGCATGAGTCGTGGGAAGATACATTGAAAAAAGTTAAAAGCTAAAACCTAAAAGCTAAAACCAAATCTTAAATGAGGCGGGTAGATATAATTTTTAACTCTTACGATTTAGCTTCTGTTCTTGCCCTACTAACTCCACGTCCAAACAAAGCCCCTTCAATTCTTTAACTAAGACATTAAATGATTCTGGCACATGGGGCTTCAAGATTTCCTCTCCTTTAATAATAGACTCGTAAGTTTTTGAACGGCCTAAAACGTCATCAGATTTTATTGTCAACATTTCCTGCAAGGTATGAGCCGCACCATAAGCCTCCAGAGCCCAAACTTCCATCTCGCCAAAACGCTGACCTCCAAACTGGGCCTTGCCTCCCAAGGGTTGCTGGGTAACCAGAGAATAAGGGCCGATTGAACGTTGGTGCATTTTATCCTCCACCAAATGATTCAACTTCATCATATAAATAATACCAACTGTAACCTTCTCATTAAAAGGCAAACCTCTGCGACCATCGTAAAGAACAACCTTGCCGTCTTCTGGCAGGCCCGCATCTTTAAGCTCGCCGCGGATAGTTTCCTCACTAACCCCATTGAGAGCGGGACTAGCCGCTTTGTATCCTAGCCTTTTGGCTGCCCAACCCAAGTGGGTCTCCAAGATTTGACCAATATTCATTCTGGAAACCACGCCTAAGGGGGAAAGGACAATGTCCATCGGTGTCCCATCTTTCAAAAACGGCATATCTTCCTGGGGAACAATTCGGGAAATGACCCCTTTATTACCGTGCCGGCCGGCCATCTTGTCGCCAACCTGAATCTTTCGCAAATTAGCCACGCTCACTTGGATCGTCTTAATCACGCCAGTGGGCAACTTGTCGCCTTGTTCGCGAGAAAATATCTTCACATCAACCACCTTGCCGTGCTCACCGTGCTGCAGATAAAGAGAGGTGTCCTTTACATCGCGGGCTTCCTCTCCAAAAATAGCACGGAGCAGCTTCTCCTCTGCGGTTAAATCGCTTTCTCCTTTAAGGGTTACTTTGCCCACTAAAATATCACCCGAAGATACGTCGGCGCCAATCCGAACAATTCCTTCTTCATCAAGATCTTTAAGGCGCTCTTCCCCTACATTGGGGATATCCCGAGTCACCATTTCTGGCCCCAGCTTTGTGTCGCGCATATCCATAGAGAAATCCTCAACATGAATAGAAGAGTAACGATCGGTTTGGACTACCCGGTCTGAAATCAAAATCGCGTCCTCAAAATTACCACCTTCCCAGGCCATAAAAGCTACTAGTAAATTCTGTCCCAGCGCCAACTCTCCCTCGTGGGTGGAAGCACCATCGGCAATAATGTCGCCCTTTTTCACTCGCTGACCCTTTGCAACAAGAGGGCGCTGATTCATACAGGTAGAAGCATTGGAACGCGCAAATTTGAGAAGATTATATTTTAAAATCTCGCCATCTAAAGCCAAGAGTTGAATCTGATTTGAAGATACTTTAATCACCTTGCCCGCCTTCTCCGCGACTACTGCCTGGCCCGAATACAAAGCGGCCGCCTTCTCCGCTCCTGTACCGACCAAAGGTGCTTCGGGTACAATACAAGACACGGCTTGACGCTGCATATTACTGCCCATCAGAGCCCTACTCGCGTCATCATGTTCCAAAAAAGGAATCAAGGACGTGGCCAGGCTGATGATCTGACGCGGGGACACATCCACATAGTCCGCCTTTTCCGAAGAACGAATCGTGGGTTCCCCGTGGACGCGGCAGCGAATATGTTCTTCCAAAAAATGACCTTTTTCGTCTAATTTTACTGTGGCGGGTACTGTAATTATTCTCTCCTCTTCAAAAGCATCAAGGTAAACAATCTCCTTGCTCACCCTGGGCTTCACTGTAATCTCTTTCAATTTTTCCTTGGCAAGTTTAGAGGCCGCTATGGGGCTAATCTCCTCGTTATCACCTACGATTATTTTTCCTCTTCTGTTTTTGTAATTGCCGCGCGCAATCTCACCCCGTGTTTTCGCCGGCTGATTCGGAACCTTGTGGATCACCTTGCGGTAAGGAGTCTCAATAAAGCCATATTCATTCAAACAGGCGAAATTAGCAAGGTGTCCGACCAGGCCGATGTTAGGACCTTCAGGAGTAGCAATCGGGCAGATCCGACCATAGTGTGAACGATGGACGTCACGGACATCAAATCCTGCGCGCTTGCGATGCAGGCCGCCTGGTCCCATTGCCGACAACCTCCTTTTATGAGCAAGTTCAGCTAAAGGATTGGTCTGGTCCATAAATTGGGAGAGCTGTGAAGACATAAAAAATTCCCGGACAGCTGCAATCACTGGTCGAGCATTGATCAATTGAGAGGGAGCGATCGCTGTTAAATCCAGAGTACTCATCCGGTCATGGACGATCCTTTCCATGCGCGCCAAACCCACCCTGAATCTATTTTGAATCAGTTCGCCTACTGCCCGCACTCTTCTATTGCCCAAGTGGTCAATATCATCCGGCTCGCCTTGGATATTGTTCAGTCGAATGATCTCGCGCACGATAGCCACCAAATCCTCTTGTTGTAAAACACGGCCCTTTTTGTTCATCGGAACTTTGAGCCCTAATCTTTTATTCATTTTAAAGCGACCTACTTTGCCAAAATCATAACGATCAAAATTAAAAAACATAGCGTAAATCAAAGAGCGGGCATTATCAGCCGTGGCCAAATCCCCTGGCCTAATCCTTTTATAGACTTCTTTCAAGCCCTCGTCTTGGTTGCTGGAGTGGTCTTTTTTGATCGTCACCTTGATGTAAGAGAGATCAGGGTTGGCATCAACATCGTCAAATAAATCTCTAAGCTGTTTGTTATCCGCATAACCAAAAGCGCGTAAAAGCGCGGTAACTGGAACTTTTCGCTTGCGATCAATTTTAACATTAATCACTCCCTGTTTGTCGGTTTCAAACTCAAGCCAAGCCCCTCGGTTGGGAATTACCTTAGCACCAAACAATTTACGGCCCTGATTATTTTCAGCCGTAAAGAACACGCCCGGCGAACGGATCAATTGAGAAACCACTACTCTTTCCACTCCGTTAATAACAAAAGTACCTCGTGGTGTCATTAACGGAAAATCCCCGAGGTAAATTTCTTGCTCTTTAATTTCTTTAGTTTTTTTATTTCTCAATTCAACCTGACAGCGCAATGGGGCCTCAAAAGTAGTGTTCCTCACCTTGGCGGTAAATTCATCGTATTTAGGTTCATCCAAATAATACTTTTTGAAATATAATTCCAGCTCTTTGCTGGAATAATCGCAAATCGGTGAAATCTCATCAAACAACTCCCTCAAACCCTCTTTGATAAACCAATCGTAAGAATGAATTTGAATCTCAATCAAATTAGGCTGCTTGATCACTTCCTGTTTTTTAGAAAAATATCTGCGAGGGGAGAATCTATTCACCCGATTAGATCCTTGGGAAGACTTTTTTTTGACCGGTTTAGAGATTCCCATAAATTTCAAATCCTATTTAAAAATTGAAAAAAATTCGCAAATAGGGAAAATTTCTAGCCACCCTTTTAATTCAATAAGATATAACCTAGAAGGGCGAAAATTTTATTTAAAAGCAAAATTCAAAAACAAAAAGTAAATAAAACAAATCTCCTTTTGGATCAACCAAAAACGAGCCTCTTAAGACAAAAGACTA
>SDBT01010440.1_pt1 | contig 14989 bp, 14 predicted proteins | sample 2277101 | NCBI WGS metagenome assembly SDBT01 (sample SAMN10404973, study PRJNA504765) | marine sediment metagenome | isolation source: marine sediment core GS10_PC15, 103 cmbsf | place: Arctic Ocean: Southern Knipovich Ridge | collected 2010 | reverse complement strand
TTGTCGTAAAGTAGTCAATTTATCCTTTTTGTGGTTAAAACTTCAAGAAACCCAGTAGTTAACTGGCTTAATCTTCTGATTTTACATCAAAATTTGTAAAACTTAAGTTTTTGGCTTGACTTCTGTCAAGGCATACTATATAATACAGACATTAAGACAAAGGGAATCCGAACGGCTCACTACCTAAGGGGACCCTTTTTTATTTTTGCTTTTAAATCATTATTTCCTAGATAATCATAATACATATTAGAAAGTTTCTTATATAACGAAGATGCAAACTGTTTGTTTGGAAAAAGTATTTTTTCAAATCTTTTCTCTTCAATTAAAAAATCCACCAATATCTTATAATCTCCATCGCCTGATACAAGAACTATTTTATCAAATGGTTCTTTTTTATATAATCTTTTCATTATGTTAAAAATAATATCAGAATCTACATTACCTTTTTTCTTACCAAGCATAGCTGTATTGTGCTGACGGAAGACTAAAATAAAGTTAGCACTTTGTATTTCTTCATATAAGTCTTGATACTTTTCATCAACACATCCTAAATAATAATATGCTTTTTGTACGCGATACTTTTTAGACAAATACTCTCTAAATTTTGCCAAATCAACCACCCAAGATGGATCCTCCGATCTTGTACCCATATACAAGTTTTGTCCGTCCACAAAAGCAAGATTCTTTTTTTCTTTTTCGTCCATAACTTTTATCTTTAAATATTATTTCACTGTCAAATTAATTTGCATATTCTCTATTTTCCTTACTCTATTCTGCCTCTTTTCCCTTAAAATTGCAATAAAAGAGCCATAGTTGCGGGGCAACTATGGCTGATCTGCTAAATTATGAAGTGATGAGTCAATAAGGTATTGACCCTTGGTATTCGGGAAAAAAATCATTCCACCAATCTTCCCGCATCTCCGATTTTAGATTATCGAAATAATCATCGTGGATCTTGCCCTCTCTGGCTGTTGCTCTGGCTCTCTCTGAAGCAATAGTCCTACATATCTTGAAGGCATTGGCACGAACCCAGTTTTTGAAGGGTTTCTTTCTCACGTAGAGTAAGAACCCTTCTTTCCTAATGAATCCTGATCTCTGTTTTTCAAACAGAGACAGGAGTTTGTCATAGTCAATCTCGCACTCTAGCTTAAAAGGTAGCTGTGCGAGAAACCCTTCTGCCAATGCTTTTAGCGATCCGCAGATGATACCCCTATTCCATGTTTGGAAATAAAATGGGTCTTCCGCAATATCACGAAAAATATTAGAAGGCAAAAATGCGTTTAGCTTAGCTCGCTGAATCACTTCAACTACCAAGCTGGCGTCGCACCTTCTTTCATTGCCATCAGCATCCCTGACGGTAATGATGGGAGTTTGCTCCCTTGTGCCATGATCTAACAAAGCAAAGCGTTTTCTTACTTTCAACACTTCACCAATTACCTGATCCCCTGCTACTACGAGACTGAAGTCAACTTTCACAATATCTCCCCTATAAACAGGGATAAACTGTGCCTTCCTGTAACTTGTTCTCATTTCTCTCCTCCTTGTTGCAAAACCTATGAACCCTTATATACACTATTACAAAATAAAACTATTTTCAAATTACGCTACAAGCATAGCACATTATGTAATAAAAGTCAAGTAAGGCGTTGGAAGCTGGTGTGGACGGGGGGGCCTTCTAGGAGGTCGTTGATGTTGTTTTGTTGGATGGCTTTGGATATAAGGGCGAATACTTGGTCTACTGCTTTTAAATACTGTTCAATGTCGTTTGATTTATGGGCAAGGGATAAATAAACACTTTTAGAGGCGAGGTATCCTTTTTTTAGCATTTCTTGGGTAAATAGCGTGGCAAGGGCTTGGTTTTTATCTTTGTAATTCCAAGCGTAAGTAATTAAAGGTAATGGTCCTTGTATTGTTATGTCTAATCCGTGTTTTTTTGATAGCTCTTGCCAACCGTTTTTAATTAATTGCCCCATTTTTTCTAAATGCTCGCTAAGATTTTCTTTTTCCATTTTTTTAATTGTAGCTAAAGCGGCAACTGGGCCTATGCGCTCTGTCCAATAGGTTGAGGATATAAACGAAGATTGAGATGCCTCCATTACTTTATCTTTACCAATTATTGCGGCCATTGGGTATCCATTGCTAATTGCTTTGGCAAAAACAGCTATATCTGGCTCAACCCCAAGAGTTAAATGAATACCGCCTAAGTTCATACGCCAGCCAATTGTAATTTCATCAAAAATTAAAACTATGTTATGCTCATCAGCTATTGTCCGTACTTTTTCTAAAAACCCATCTTTTGGCTCTTGATGTCTCATTGGTTCCATAACTATTACACCAATGTCATTATTTTTAATAATATCTTCTAGTTCTTGTATTTTATTATAATGAAAAGGAATAGCAGTGCCTTTAAGCCCACGGGGTACTCCTTTTGGTTCTAACCCTGGCAAAAGATGCCCGTCTAGGTTTTTGTCATCAGCTAAGTTAGAAGATAAATACCAATCATGCCAGCCGTGATAACCACAAAAAGCAACTTGGTCTTTGCCAGAATAAGCTCGGGCAATTCTAACAGCTATTGCCATGGCCTCTCCCCCAGTTCTGGCGTATCTTACTTTGCTTGCCCAAGGGTGAAGCTCGCACAATAATTCTGCTAGTTCTACTTCTTCTGGAGCATTCAAGGTAGTCATTGAGCCATCATCAACTACTTGTTTTACTGCTTTATGAACATCATCATCAGCATAGCCTAAAATACAACTACCTATGCCCATATAGAACATATCAATATACTTTTTATCTTCTAAATCCCACACTTCTATCCCTTTAGCCTTTTTATAATAACTAGGCCAAAGCTCTGGCAAAATCATTTCTGTTCTTTTGCTTAATAACTGGCTCCCTCCTGGGATTATTTTTTTAGCTTTATTCCAAAGCTGAATGCCTTTATTCATATTTATTTATTTTGCCAACGACTTATTTCTAAAGCCTCAATATCTTGATTTATCTTGATTAGCTCTGGTTTTTTATTAAATAAGTCAATCACTTGTTCTAAGCCAAAATACGGTGTTGTATTGTAAAGTTCTTTAAAAACCTCATTAATTAAAACAAAATCTTTTTCTTCATCAAGGGTTAGGCGGATATGAGAATAATCTTTATCATTTTTAAAGTTACCTGTTTTAAACATATTTGGTATTTTATAGAAATATGGCCAAACATGTTCTTTCTCTTCAGGGGTACTGGCTTGTTGCCAATTCTTTTCTAAAGCTTTAAAGCTAAAAACCTCTACATCATATCCATCAGGAAAAGTAGGCGGGTGTACATTACTAGCATAATCATAATTATTATCAAAGTAATACTTAATTACTTTTTCTACAACAGCATGGTCTAGTAAAGGACAATCTGATGTTATCCTGACAATATGATCAATGTTATATAATTTCGCTGCTTGATATGTCCTATCTAAAACATTGTTTTCCGAGCCACGGAAAATATCAATACCTTGTTTCTTGCCAATATCTTCTAATACATCATTAATAGAATCAGCAGGCACAGCAAGAATTACTTTATCAACCCCTTTTATTCGTTTCACTCTTTCTATTACATGGTCTAAAACTGTTTTCCCCTGTATTTGTTTAATCACTTTTTCAGGAAACCGAGTAGATCCCATTCTAGCTTGTATAATTGCTCCTATCATATTTTTACACAGTAAGTTTAATTATTTTACCTAGCTCACCAGATTCTTTAACTGCCAAGGCAATCTTTAATGTTTTATTACCTTGCTCAATATCTGGCTGAAGATTTTCTTTATTATTTATATTCTTTAAAAAATGCTTCATTTTCTCAATATTTGGTTGATTTAAAACCAAATTATTCAGTGTATTAATTTTCCATTCTTTATCTTCAACAGAAAAAGTTTTTTAATTTGTTTTTTTTATATCCCAATAAATAGTGCCTTTTTCGCCAATTATCTTTAGCCACCTTGATGCGTCTCGTTGCAAGTAATCCATATGTATCTGCCCAACAACACCATTTTCAAACCAAAAAATCATTTCTGCATAATCTTCTGTATCTATTTTTAAATCACTTACTTTATTAGCAAAAGCAAAAACTTGATTAACCCCACCGAATAGTTCGTATAGGCTATTTATTTCATGGACATCATCTAAAACAACTCCTCCGCCTAATCTTTTTTGAGCACTATATTCTGTTTGATAATCCGCCTCAGGATGCCAATCAGGCAAATACTGTCCAAACTCTGCTCTAACTCCCCAAACCTTACCAATAATCCCCTGCTCTAATAGTTGTTTGATCTTTTTAAACTGAGGATGAAAAGATAAATTATAGCCGATCATCACTGGTAAATCTTTTTCTTTGATTAGATTATAAAAAGACTCAGCTTGTTCTAAATTATCAGCTAATGGTTTTTCAATAAATAAAGGAATGTTTTTTTGAGCTACCTCAGTAGCAATTTCAATATGGCTGGAACTTGGAGTACAAATAAGAACACCGTCCCATTTTTCTGCAAGGGCTGTTTGTAAATTATCAAATACTTTTACTTGGTACTCCTTAACTACTTGTTCTAGCTTTTCTTTACTAATATCACAAACAGCTATAGTACCTACGCCCAAAGTTTTTAAATTACGAATATGCCTTTGTCCAATTGATCCTACTCCAACTACTAAAATACTTTTTTGATTAAATGGCATTTTCAGATATAATCCCTTTAACTGTATCAATAACCTTTTTTACATCCTCATCAGTCATAGTTGGATAAAGAGGAATAGTAATGGCCTGCTCGTAATACCCTTCAGCTATTTTAAAATCACCTGCTTGGTATCCAAACGCCTTTTGATAGAAAGGATGCAAGTGAAGGGGCATATAATGCACCTGAACGCCAATCCCCTGCTCTTTAAAGCTATCAAATAATTCTCTACGATTCATTTTTAATCTATCAAGTTTAAATTGAATGGGATAAATATGCCAAGCAGATTTCATATCCTCGCCTTGTCTTGGTAAAATCATTTCTTGTATACCAGCAAACGCTTCATTATATTGACGGGCTATATCCCTCCGCTTAGTAATAAAATTATCTAGTTTTTTTAATTGGCTAATACCTAAAGCACACTGAAAATCAGTTATCCTAAAATTATGACTTGGTTCTTCAATCTCATAATACCAACCGCCTTTTTCAGGTTTCTTAACCACCCCCTGATGCCGTAAAGCTTTCATTCTCTCATAAAACTCTTTGTTGTTTGTTAAAACAGCTCCTCCCTCTCCAGTGGTCATAGCTTTAACTGGATGAAAACTAAAGCAGGTTAAATCAACTAGTCCACCTACCTTATTTCCCTTATACTCTGCTCCGATGCTATGCGCCCCATCTTCTATAACAAATAAATTATGTTTTTTAGCTATTTCATTTATCTTATCAATCTCGCAAGGTCTGCCAGCAAAATCAACTATGGCGATTGCTTTGGTTTTTTCCGTAATAGCTTTTTCAATCAAACTAGGGTCAATATTCAGGCTATCTGGCTCTACATCAACAAAAACTGGTTTAGCTCCTAAATAGATTAAAGCATTAGTAGTAGCGGCAAAAGTTAAGGGAGTAGTAATTACTTCATCTCCTTGTTTAATACCAATAGCCATATAGCTAAGCTCAAGAGCACCAGTGCCTGAACTAACAGCCACTGCATATTTTGCTCCACAATATTCTGCTAATTTTTCTTCAAATTCAAGCACCTTAGGCCCACAAGTAAGCCAGTCCCCTTTTAGTACGTCAACTACTGCTTTAATATCGTCATCATCAATAAATTGTTTACCATAAGGTATCATACATATGTATATGCCCTTATTCTACGCCATTTCCCCCTCAAATTCAAGGTTTTTTGAGTAAATAAAAAAACTTGTGGAATATATCATCCCACAAGCTTTTATTTTTATATTTAGTCTAGGCATCAGCAAAAGCCTCTCTGATAAGAAAGTCTATCTCGCTCCCTATATCATTAAAACTCCTATACCTGCCTTCAAGAATTATTGGAAGGCGTGGAAAGCCCATATCAACAAGATCAATAAATACCGAACTAAGAAAAGCGACAATAGACCATTGATTCTCTGCTTGATTAACTAGTGAATGATCAGCTGTCTGGTTTCTACCACTCACATGAAAATGAGTTAATTGTTGCCAGCAATTCATTGCCAAACTTCGAGCATTCATCATAAGAGAATCCCACTCTGAAGCATGCTGAGTATCTATCACAAGACCAAGACTATAACATTCGACTAATCGTTCTAATTCTTTTACATCGAAGCCACTCTTCTTATCTCTATCCATGTTCTCAATACCTAAAGGGATACCAGCTCCAGTAAGCGCATTGTAATATTCTACTGGATACTGCCCATCAATTTTTAATGGGTGGATAACCACAGCTTCAATGCCATACCTTTCAATAAGCTCTTTTATAATATTGATATTTGTATCAACATTAGCCCCTTCTTCGTAATCAGGCAGATGTGACGACACAAAATCAAGTTCTTCGCCGAATACACTGGCATCATTAGCCAACAATGCCTTTAACCTCACATCGTGTCGGTCATCAGGATCAAGGGTAAGTAATACTATCTCAACAGCAGTTATAAGTTCACTGTTTTTTACAGCTTCCCCTTGTTCTTCTAAAGGTATACCATCAACACACGCCCATCCTAATGATGGACCAACAATCATTTTAGTATTTACACCAGAATCAATCATTTCTTACCTCTCTTTCTTTGTCCTATGTATTCAATTAAAAACGAACGTCTATTTGAGCATCTATTTCAAGCTACATCACAAGCCTACCAAAATATTAAAATAAATCAATACTTGCTAACGTAAATCCGGAAATTAGCTTTAAATTACGAAATATAGTAAAATTGTGTCATTCTGAGGAGTAATCGACGAAGAATCTCAGTATTTAAGCTTACGAGATTCTTCGCCTGCTGGCTCAGAATGACATCCAATGATATATAATTAGTTTTCGGATTCACGTTTGCTAAATCTAATTTATTAAAGATTATCAATTAAATCACGGTCTCTAAAATATAAACATTTTTGGCAACTAGGATTAAACTTTTTTAAAGCAATTTGCTTTTGAATTATTTTCATTGCCTGATTCTGCCAAATATCTTTCAATGTCTGATTATGAATATTACCAAAAACCAATTTCCTGGCATAAAAACTACAGCAAGGACCCACATCTCCATTAGACCATATATTTAAACTATAAAAAGGATACGCACAAAAAGCATCTTTAATTACTGTTTGGTTAATTTTAACAGCCTTATCAATGTAAGATAAATCGATATGTCTCTGGAAATCAATACAATCAACCTTATCTTTCCATTTTTCTATAAATAATTCTGTCTCATGTTTATTTATATCCATTACCACAAAACTAAGTCGAATAATAGGTAGCTCTTGATTATATTTCTTTTTATAAGCAATTATTTTCTCAATATTCTCTTCTACTTTATCAAAAACTGGCACGCGTCTTACTTTATTATATATTTCACTAGTAGCGGCATCTAATGATATTTTAATACGGCTTATCTTATTTTTAACAATTAACTCTATTAACTCATCAGTAAGCAAGGCTCCATTAGTACCAAAAAAAATATCTTGGATATCCGCCTTATTGATAATATCCATGGCCTGTTTAATATCCTTATAGACCAACGGCTCTGCGCCTAGCCCTATATTAAGGGAAGGCAATTTATTATCCTTACATTCCTGCATAACCTTTTCAAGAACCCTCAAAGAAAGTGAAGCTTGTGGTTTTAAATGGTGGTCTTTATAGCACATAATGCAATTAAGATTACACCTATTAACCAATTCAAGAGAAATAGTAATTGGAAAATCAGGAATGAATTTGGTCTCTAAATAATCCTGCGTTTTATTAAAATCTTCACGATATTTTCTAAAATCCTGTCCCAAAATATTTGCTAATTTTTCATTAACATTTTGCTTTTGATATTTAAAAATAAAATCATTTTTCTCTTTTATTATCTTTTTGTTTGACATAAAGGTATTATAAATTTTTTAAAAATAACTCTAAATTGACCATCTGCTCTACTCTGGCACCAGTAAGCTGATTTATATTGCCTTGATAGGCGTCATTATAAACCCTGTAAATATAATTCTTAAGTATTGGATTTTTAATATTAGCCAAAAGCAAAGATTTTTTAGGGTTTAACAATTTCTTAAAATGCTCCTTAAAAAGAACACTGCTAAAAATAGCTTTTAATTTATTATAGTGACTATTATGTGTTGCTTGACCTTTAATAATCTTTTTATACGCCCTAGTGATAACAAAACTAAGTTCAAGGCTTTGTTCTTGTAATTTATCAAAACTAAAACCAAGTTCATTATCTAAGTATTGATATTCAAAATTTTTATAATGCAAGGCCTCATTGGTATCCATTTGAAAATCAAGGAAAAAATCAACTAATGGACCTTCTGAGCTAGGATCAAAACTTTCAAAATCAGCAATTCTCTGATCCCCACATTCAAGAGATCGTCCCCCTTGCACTATGGTACTGTAAGCAAAAACTCGAGATAAATGATTTAAATACCGAGGGGTTACCTCATTATTTTTTAAAGCAAGGAGCAAAGAGTTTGATTCAAGCATAGGAGCCAACAAAGTATCCGCCTTAAATCTTAAATACTCATTTGATAAAGAATTAAGTTCAGGAGGGAGTATATTCTTGGGCATCATAGGAAATGGTTTCTTATTTAAACTCATCGCCAATAAATATTCATAAGCATTGTTTGGCAAAGTAAACTTACCTTTACCTAAAACTACGCTCCATGGTAATCTATATCTTTGAGATCTACCATCAGTTACTGCTCTGTGCCAAAACCTAGTGTAAGACAAATTTTTCAAAGAAGCATTCATACCATGTAAAGCATCTTTAGGTCTTACTTTACCTTTTAGGGCAAGTTTATAATCATTAAGCGAACCACGCCAAGAAGCTACTGAATAAAGAATATCCATATTATTAAGGTCAAAAACTATTCTTGAACCTGCCTCTGATGTTTTGGGTTGGGTTTGTAAAAAATTAAACAAAGGGATTCTAAGTTGATTAAATAAAAAAACGTCATAAGCACTACGATATGATTTTTTAAATAAATCTACAATTCCTTGGGTAGGAAAATTCAAATTATCAGGACCAAAACTAAAATATGTTGGATCTATTCCAAACTTTTCAGAGATAGAAAGCGTCCTTCTTAGCTCGTTGCTTTTTCCTAAAGAATGGAATGGGTGAATTTCTCGGCTAAACTTGAGAAAGGCAATTAAAAACGCTGTTGAATCAGCTCCTGCAGACCAAGACAAATACTTTTTTCTGCCTTTTGTAGTATCAGCGATTATCTTGGCTACAGCCTCAAAGTTCCTAACAAAATCTTGATAGCCCTGTGCTTTTTTATCGTACAACTCATGCTGTGCTTTTTTAATAAAAAGAAAAGGTTTTAATTCTAATCCTTTTTTAATTGATAAACCTTGACCACCTACGATTTTCCGCACACCCTTAAATAGTGATAAGAAAGGGTGCCTATCACGAAAATTAACAAACATCCCCAACAAAATCATTTCATTTAAACCATTGCCTTTACACATTTTAATAAGGGCAAGCTCATCATCAGAAATTATTAAGTAATTATTTTGTTTAAAATAAAAAAGCCCAGGGCTTTGCACTGAACAAAAAAGTATTTGTTTAAAATCCTTTTCAACTAATAAATAGAAATTCCCTAAACAAGTTCTGACAATTCTACTTATGGCATCTATATCTTTGATATTATCTTGAATCATTTGAACAACTACTTGAACACTATGAATATGTGTACCATCAAAGGCACCTAAAATATCTCCGGAAATATAGAATTGTCTTTGACGGGCATCTTGCTTTAAAGAAAAATCGTTTTTTTCTATTATTTCTAAATTATTATTGAAAACTAGCTTCATAAATCCTCTAATATTCTTTGGATTTCTTCTTTGGTTAACCAACGACTATTTGTATCACTTGAATATCTAAACCCCTTAGGTAAAATCTTACCTCCAGTGCTCTGTGTTCGCACAAAAGAATATTGTGGCTGGATAACAAAACAATTCTCAAATTCTCTGGCATAAGATGTCTCATTTTCAGCTAAAAGTACCTCGTTAATCTTTTCGCCAGGCCTGATGCCAGTTTTCTTGATTGTGGCATCGGGAGCAATCGCCTTAGCTAAATCAAGAATTCTCATACTCGGAATCTTAGGAATAAATATCTCCCCTCCTTGCATCTTCTCAATGCAGTTGATAATAAAATTAACAGCTTGCCATTGGGTAATCCAAAATCTAGTCATTCTCTCATCAGTTAAAGTTAGAACACCTTGCTTTTTCTGTTCTTTGAAAATAGGAATAACACTACCCCTACTACTCATCACATTACCGTATCTAGCAACACTAATTTTTATTGGTCTGTCTCCTGTGTAGGCATTGCTTTGGATAAAAAGTTTTTCCGCACAAAGTTTAGTGGCTCCGTATAAATTAACAGGATTTACTGCTTTATCGGTACTAATCAACATTAACCTTTCTATATCATTATCAATAGCCGATTCTATCACATTTTGTGTACCTAATATATTTGTTTTAACTGCCTCAAAAGGATTGTATTCGCAAGAAGGCACTTGTTTTAAGGCAGCAGCATGTAAAACAATATCTACGCCCTGCATTGCCCTGTCCAAACGTTGTTTATCTCTAACATTACCAATAAAAAAACGTAACCGTGGATCATCAAAACATTGATCCATTTCATATTGTTTAAGTTCGTCTCTAGAAAATATTCTGATAGCTTTTGGGTCGTGCTCCTTTAAAGCAAGCTCTGTGAATTTCTTGCCGAAAGAACCAGTACCACCAGTTACCAAAATTGTTTTGCCTTTTAAAATACTCATATTGTTTATATTTGTTTCAATTTCTCGCACAATAATCTTTTCTGTCCAACTTTAAGATTATCACATAATAGGTCTATTATACAGAAAATGGTGCTCTTGTCCATACCTTTATATTTCTATGTTTTAGTTTTAAGCCATTTTTTGATTGTTGTTCGATGCTTAACCAAGGTGGTGAAAATATATTGGGGGTGGGTTAAGTAATAAACTATTTTGGCTCTTCTAACATAATGAAACACTTGTTTATAACTCAAGTTTGGTTGCTCAAAAATAGGCATATGAATGCACGGGCTAAGCGGAGGGTATGATTCTTTTCTTTCCCAATACTTGGCCCAAGAAAAATTTTGAGGCAATGTACCTAGTTCTTTAGCTATTTTCTCCAGTTCAGTACCAGGATAAATAACAGCAATACTTTGCGTAGTCCCATCTATCTTTAACTTATAAAGCAAATATCTGCTTAAAAACACGGTTTTTTTAATATCTTGGTAGGTTTCGCCAGGCAAGGCATGCATTAAAAACCCTTTTAAATCTATACCAGCTTGTTTAATGATAGTGACCGCCTTAATAGCCATATCTACTGTAATGGCTTTTCTAATATTCTTTAAAATCTGATTACTGCCTGATTCAATCCCTAAATCAACAAACTCACAACCAGCTTTTCTCATAGCCACCATTATTTCTTGATTAACTGTATTAGCCCTTACCTCGCACTCCCAAGCCACATTAAGACCACGCTCAATAATTAAATTGCAAATATCAAGCACTCTTTGTTTATCCATAGTAAATACATCATCAAAAAATCTAAAGCCTTTAATAAAAGGGTATGTTTTAAGAATATATTCCATTTCATTAACTACATTTTCTGGCGAACGATGCCTAATATTATGCCCCCATTGGGTAGAAGTAGAACAATAAACACAATGATACGGGCAACCACGGCTAGTAATCATATTAATACACCTTGTTTTAGAACGATATGTTTTTTGGTTATATGCCTCAATAGGCATTAAATCACGAGCTGGCAAGGGCAAGGCATCTAAATCTTTAATCGGCTCTTCAGGCGGAGAGTGGACTATATTTTTCTTTTTATCTCTAAAAGAAATACCTTTGACATCTTTTAAATCACTTTTTGCCTCAATGGCTTTAACTAAGTTTAAAAAAGAAATCTCTCCCTCTCCCCTAACTATAACATCTATTTGAGGAATATGTTTTAAAGTATCTTCAGGGGTTAAAGTAGGATGAGGCCCACCAGCCACAATAATTATTTTAGGAAAGCTTTTTTTAATTAAACGGGCTAAATTAAAAGCACTAAATCTGATTTGAGTACCAAAAGAAATACCAACTATATCTGGTGGATCTTTTTTTAATAAATCAACAATCTGTTCTAAAGTATAATCATAAGCCATACTGTCAATGATAGAAACATTTTTAAAGCCATTCTCCCTTAACACGGCAGCTAAAAAAGCAATGCCCAAAGGGGGCATTTTTTGCTTAGTTTGATAAATACTTGGTGGAAATATTAAAGTAATTTTCATTTTATTCCTTTTTGAGCTAATTGGTAGATACCATCTTGAGTTGGTGAATGCCAATTGTCATTAGGAACTCTCCAACTATCTCCATAACGAAATGCTAAATAATCTTCTGTATTTTCTGGGATATTAATTTTAATACCTTTAAAATGATGTTCCTTGGTTGATGAAAGATACTTTAAAGGCACCATCATTTTCATTTTTGTACAATTTGAAAATTGAACAAACCAACTGATGATGCTATAAATATAGCCGGCTAAACGAGACGGCATTCTGCCAAAAATTAGAGACAGCTTAACTAACCTTCTGGAAAACAACGAGTTTGGTTTAAATATAGTTCTAGTGGCCATATCGCCTGTTTTATCTAAAAACCAAAAATCTATCTTAACTCCTTGTCTTCTAAAAGTAGTTTTGTCTTTTTTAAAATAACCCTCAAACCCCTTTTTCTTCATTTCTTTTAACATCCTGACCCTTTTTTTGCCATTAATATAACCACGCCAAGTAGCCATATCAATATCACTTTCCCAAGGCAAAAACCTGTCTTCTCTAACAATCCCTAAAAGCGTGCCTGAATCTATCCAATAATCGCCAACATACTTATCAAAAACAAAAACAGCATCTCTAAACGCCTCCAGCTTTACTTCTGGTTGTATTTCGTGTTTATCTTCTGTCATACCTAATACCTAAAATATACCACATCTCCTGCCCTGTTTCAACTTGACACAAGTACATTCTGCTCTGAACTGCAACATTTTTAAAACATAAAACAAAAAAGCTTACTGTCTGTGATAAACTTATTGTAAACATTTATATAATTTCAATATGCCAAAAACTAATCTTTCCTAAGTTTGTTTCTTGAGCATTCGGTCGTCGGTTGTGCCGTACTTTTTTATAAACCTTGCCTTATCTCTTTGTTTTAAAAGATTGTTTAAATAAATGTTTTGCTCACCTACCCATTTCTCAAACTCTCTAGGGTCTTTAAAACCATCAACTTTAATCAATGATTTCCTAAAAGTTATTCTTTTTTGGGAAAAATCATCAACAAATAGATCTCTCTCCTTAACAATATCGTACATTGGCGCACCAGGAAGTGGGCAAGCAATGGCTACTGAATAACTATCAGACTCTATATACTCAGCAAAACGAATAGTTTTTTCCATTTGCTCTCTCGTTTCTCCAGGAAAGCCAACCATGAAAAACACATGGACAAACATACCTGCCTCTTTAGCAGCTACCACCGTGGGCTTAACTACTTCTAATCTTAAATTTTTTCTTATAAAATTATCTAATAAATCTTGGTCTCCACTTTCCACGGCAAAAGTAACTTGATAGCAACCACTTTCATTCATCCGTTTAAACATTTGCTTTTTCTTGTCCAGGTCTGGTGGATAATTAACTCTAATACCATTAGGAGTGCACCATTTAAGTTGCAAGGGCTCTATTAAATCACAAAGATCTAGTAAATTCTTTCTATTAGCCGTCAAGGTATCATCATCAAATTGTATTTCTTCCACTCCATACACCTCTTTTAACTCTTTAATCTCTTGATAAACACTTTCAGGGCTTCTCCATCTAACAACGTTACCCCACATTTTCGGAGTTGTACAAAATACACAATTTTCTGGGCATCCACGCGTAGCCATAATATTACCCACTCTTTTAGATCGTGATTTAGCAGAATGGAAAAGACCAATCTCAAAATACTTTTCCATATTCATCAGTTCTCTGGCTTCTTTAGGTAAAGTATTTAAATCCTCTACTTTTCCTTTGCCTTCACCAACATAAATACTATTATCTCTTCGTTTAGCGACTAAACCAGGAATTCTATTAATCTCTTTATTATTTTTCAAAAAATCTATTAAAATCTCTAAAGTAAAATCACACTCTCCTCTGAGCACATAATCCACATATGGATCTTTAATAATATCCATATACATATGGTTAACATGATTACCCCCTAAGATAGTGATAATACTGCTATCAATCTCTTTAACAATACGGGCTAATTTTCTGCCATGATCAGCTAAATTAGAAAAAAGAATAGAAATACCCACAAACTCTGGCTTAATATCCTTAACATACTTAATAATATCTTCCTCGCTCTCGCCAATCAGCATTGTTTCTCCATCACGCGGACTTTGATTATAATAACCTTCAAGGGCAGTATCTCGCACATATATTTCGTGCCCTTTATCCCTTAATCTACCAGCCAAAAGCCCCACCCCGTGCCCAGGCTGAATCCTGTTAACGCCATCTTTAGATCCAATAATATTAGGCGATAAAAGCACCACCCTAGCTTTTTTATTATGATTACTCTCCATTTTATTGTATATATTCTCTAGTATTATAATATAAACATACCACATCCCCCACCCTATAACAACACTATCTCTTAGCTCACAAAGAATGTTACCCAAACACTACCGAATATCTCAAAACTAGGTTACCGTAGTTGTATATGAATATGACTACAAAAAAAGACATTTTTAAGAGATATTTAAACGAATATCTA
>SDBT01010439.1_pt1 | contig 14990 bp, 24 predicted proteins | sample 2277101 | NCBI WGS metagenome assembly SDBT01 (sample SAMN10404973, study PRJNA504765) | marine sediment metagenome | isolation source: marine sediment core GS10_PC15, 103 cmbsf | place: Arctic Ocean: Southern Knipovich Ridge | collected 2010 | reverse complement strand
GGTACTGGGTATAGGGATAACGACATTTAGTTTATTGAGAAAGCTTAACTTTTTCAGGATAACCGAGATACAAGTAAAGTCGGAGATTCTGGAATTATAGGAGGAAAAGAGTTTAACTGAGAGATATGAATAAAGATCCATACGACATTTTAGGTATTTCGCGCGGTGCTTCTGCGGATGAAATCAAAAAAGCATATAGGAAACTAGCGCATACATATCATCCCGATAAAAAAGGTGGGGATGAGGTTAAGTTTAAAGAAATAAACGAGGCATATCAGATTCTTTCTGATCCTCATAAAAAGCAGCAGTACGATCAGTTCGGTAGAGCTTTTGAAGGAATGGGTGGTAATCAAGGATTTGGTGGTTATGAATTTCGAGGTGATGTTTGGGACCTGCTTAATAACTTAGGGAGAGGCGGCGGAATATTTGAAGAGTTTTTTAGCGGGGGATTTGGCAGACAGCAGCACAGGGCTAATTCCTATGCCGACGTTTCTATAGACTTGGAGGCTCTAATGAGGAACAAAGAGGTGCTTATAAAAACACCAGGGCAGACCATACGTTTGAAGATTAAGGTATCTAGAGGAAAAGAAAAAAAGATTAGAGAAATCCTCGAAGATTAAATCAATTGACAGGTAGCACTTTTTGTGCTACTTTTTGTTTAGTTTTGTTGCTTGAAAAGGAGTGAAAAATGAAGAAGTTAGTTCTCAGAATCGTAAAACTTTTTAATGAGAAATGGGGAGCAGCGGGATTTATTTTAGGTGCTGTCGTGGGAGTTTATGTTTACTTCACGAAAGTGCAGCCAAGTCCTCTTCCGACAGCGTTAGAAGGAGTGTTGCTGCTCGTTGTCCTTCCTGCAGTTTTTACTCTTGCGCTGGGATTCATTTGCTTCCTTGCGCTGGGATTCATTTTTGCCAAGGATATGTTCAATTAGCCACCCTATAAAGGGTGGCCTTTTTTTGGGTGTGGATTACATTATTAAGTTTTTATGAGATAATTTAATTAGTGAATTCAGTATCCAATTTAATTTCGGATGTTGTGTTGAAATTCTCCGATTTATCACGGGGCGATTTTTTGGCTAACGTTGGATCCGATTTCTCAAGCTGGGAAGCAGTGGTTGCCGGCTTTTTTATTTTCGCAGTGTTCTTCTATGGACTGTCTATCGGAAGAGGGAGGCTGCTCTTATTTTTGATTTCAATATATATTGCAAAGCTTCTTGTCGATTCTTTTGTATATGTAGACTATTTAGCCGATATTTTTGATGGTAGGGTATTTTCTATCTATCTCGGGCTATTTATTGTAGCGTATATTCTTACGTTTATAATCCTAGACAAATCTGTTTTGAAAATTAGATTATCCACCAGAGAATATCCAATAGGGAAATTATTGGTATTAAGCACAATGATTGTAATCTTGTTGGCCAATATTGTCTTTACATATCTACCGCCTAGCGTAGCTCTTAGTGTAAAAAGTGGAGCAGCGAAATTTTTTGTAGGGGATACGGCATTCTTCTGGTGGTTCCTGGTATCTCTTTTCTCCATTCTTCTATTGAAAAGAAAAAAGAAAAGACACTCGTAATTTATTATTGACAAAAAGAGTGCTCATGGTACTCTTTTTATGTTCTTTAAAAAGGAGTTTGAGATGCCTGATAAACAGATGAGTTCACGTGGTTGGGCCATAGCATTAATATTTGTCATGGCGATAGCAATTTTGGGTATTGGTGCGCTTATGATTTCTTTTGAAGAGGAAGTCGTTTTCAAGGAGACCATAAGTAAAACCGTAACCGTTAATTTTCAACTTTATATGACTATAAAAAAGATAGATAAGAACAAGTTCAAGGTTACCAGTAGAATAACGAGACCGTCTGTAGCTTCGTGGTTTACCGAGCTGGACATAGAAAACATCATAGAAAGGAAAATAAGAGAAAGATTCAAAGAATTATATCCCGATAGAGAAATAATGGAAATTAAAAGGAAGGCGGGGGGCATCAATTCGCGTTATCTTGTCTTTCTGGCAGGTGTTGAGCCGGTGGAGCAATAGGGTGATTAGAAAAGAGAACTTGATTGATTTTGCAGAGAATACCTCACCCGACACTCGCGAGGAAGTTGCGGGTCTCTTGGAACAATTTGCCGGAGAAGAGGAGTTCATTAATGTTTTTGACTTCGTTCTCTGGGTGCTTCATCCTGCCGTTTGCCGTAAATTAAAAAATCCCGAAGGGGTAATAGATGTTGTCAGGCAAATGATCGTAGTCTTTTAGATCGCTAAAGGACTTTTTTATTTCTTACTAACTCTTTCTGCGTATTCTCCTGTGCTAGTGTTTATACGTATAATATCTCCTTGTTCTATGAATAGAGGAACGTTTATCTTTGCTCCTGTTTCTATGGCAACTTGTTTTACTCCTCCGGAGGCGGTAGATCCTTTAATTGATGGGGGAGCCTCAACGACTTCAAAATCCATTTTGATAGGTAGGCTTATGTTTATGATTTCGTCGTTAAAGGTAAGAGCTTCAACTATTGTATTCGGCTTGAGGAATTTAATCGTGTCTCCGAGAAGATCTTCCTTTAGTGGGAATCTATCTCCGGGGTTATCTTTTTGATGGAACCAATATTCATCTTTGCGGCCGTAAATAAATTTAACATCCTTTTTCTTTATATCGGCTTCCTCGAATTTATCCGATTGCTGGAAGTTCCTTTCGACTATCTTCCCGTTGATAATATTTTTAATCTTTGTTTGCATTACTGGGCGGCGTTGCTGCATCCTCAAATGGTGGGACTCTAAAACAACGAAGGGATGTCCTTCGAAGATAAAAAAAACACCTGATTTTAGGTCATTCATCCCAAGCATTTTAGGCGACACTCATAAATTAGTAAAACCGCTAGACATAGCCTTTACGGTACTATATTTCAGGAAAAAGTCTAACATATTGGAGAGTATGAGGTCTTACAAAGGATTGACGCTATAAGCAGAAAGGGAAGTGGGCGAAATATCATTTGATAACAGGACTCTTTACACAATCCCAGAATATGCTGTAAATTTCTATCTGGATAAGCCTATTAATAAGGGCTATAATGCTGTTATTTGACACAAACCACAGGAATGTGGTATTTTATGGGTATTGTTTTTTGAAAGAGGAGAAAATGCTATGTATATTTGGGTTTTAGGAAGTTTTATTTATCTAGCTACGGGCTATATTATCGGTATTCTTGCTTATAAAGAGCAAATGGAAGACAAACCCATCGATAAACTAACGACATCACAAAAATACAAAAGATTTTTCTTATTTCCTGCATCAACTTTGCTGAGTTTAATGACAGGAAAAGGTTTTGCGCTCCTACCTTCTTTTGGATTATTGGAGGGAAAAGATATTATTTATTTTGCAATTTTTTTCTGGCCCCTAAGATACTTGCCAGGTATACAAGTAATGTTCAAAATAATTTTTTTGATTTTCTGTTGGGTCTTATCTCTCCTAATAGAAAATATTATAAAAGCTATTATTTTTGTGTTTGATCTTTTATTGGGCTCAATATTTCCAAGGTTAAAATACCATAATTAAAATAAATAGTGGAATGATACATCTCGTTCCACTTTTTTATTCCCAGCAGGTTCAAACTTCGTTGCATAGACGGAGCCATTGACATAATAGGGAAAAAGAGTAATTCCTATATGGTTGAGAATCTCATAGATAGGATTTATGTAGATACGCGAGAGAATAAGATGACTGTGAAAATGAAAATAACCTCAGATAAGGTCATTGATACAAGCTTGAAAAAAACTAGAAAAGATTTAAGTGATTTATGGGATAACCCTAAAATAAAATGGAACAACATTTTACAGACTCCCCGAAGGGGTACATAAAACACTTGAGACCTTCATTCCAAGCATAGTTTGGCCTAGATAGTTACTGTGCCGCCTCGTATGATATTTTTTGATGTAATCATTGTACCGTTCATATTATATTTACGTTGTTTTTTTGTCACTCTTCAAATTTTTTCTTCTTTTCTGCGTATTCAGTGTATTTTTGGTATTTGATCGGACATTCCTTGTTCTACCAGTATCTTTCTTTCCTGTGCTCTCAGTAGGGCCTTGTTTAGAGCCTTTTGGACCGCAATTCCCTGTTCCAGATATTCTGTCTCCGGGGTTATTTCTGGAACTATCTGTGGTTGTTCGAATGACTCTTTCATTACATATATTCTAGGAAAATGGGGCAAATTATACAAGATTGACTGGAACGGCTAAAAATGGTATAATTTAAGTAGTTTGATAATTTGAGGAAGGAGTGAGGGAATGAAGAAATTAGAGAGGATTTTGCTTCTTACATTCGTTTTATATCTTGGCGTTTTGGCGGGTCTCGCTATGATCTTGCCGGACGTTCAAGTCAAGGAAGGAGATTTCACTGTCGAGGTCCTGGATGACGAGATTATCATCATCCAGAAACGCGACGTCTTTTACAAGAGTACAAAACTCGATTGGTGCTCTTGGGAGAAACGGCTCGTTGTCGACAGGACAACCAAATAGACGTCTTTAGTAAGCAGGGAGAAAAGATGAACCCAAGAAGTTCGATAGAAAAAAGATACCAGGCAGTACTACTGCTTGGGCGAAGACACGTGCTTGCGGAGAGGTCTTTCTCCTATAGGGTGAAATACGAATCCGAACCCACGTTCTCCGAGAAATTCAGAAAGCTCATTTTGCTCTTTCTTTGATAGCCGTCACCAAGGGGGGTCGCAACAGCGACCCCTTTTTTGTTACAATTAAGTCATGAATACCAATGCCATAGGCATTATAGGAGCTGCAATAATTTTGACTGCCTTTTTGCTTAATCAATTCCATAAAATTAGCAGAGACAGTTTTAAATACGATCTCGCTAATTTTGTAGGTTCAGCCACTTTAATATATTACGCTTACCTTATTCTCAGTATGCCGTTTTTAATACTCAATGTCGTGTGGGCAGGAGTCTCACTAAAAGACATGTTTACGGATAAAACAAAATAGGGCCTATGCCCTATTTTGTTTTAAGTCTTTTTTATTTGAATTGCTGCAATACTGTGCTGATGAAACTCTCGTGGCCGTTCACGAATTCTTGAGGAGTGAGCCTTTTTTTCCCTGCCAGTTGTATCTCCAATAGTTTGATAGATCCCTTGCCTGTCTGAACAAAAATCTCTCGGTTATCCATAATTACTGTACCGAGTTCTTTCTGGAAATCTCTCTCGTCCGGTTCGGCTTTGTGGATTTTTAACATACTGGTCCGCTTGCCTTCATAAAATGTATGAGCTCCCGGTTCATGTCCCAATGCCCGTATTTGTTTGTCTATTTGTTCTGCTGATTCATCCCAGTGGATCTCACTGTCTTTTCTTGTAAATATTCTGGTGTATGTTGATTTGCTGTGGTCCTGTTCTGTCGGCGTAATTTTTCCTTCGATATAGTCAGGGAGAACATCTATTAGCATCTGTGCCGATAGTTCGGACAGGTTGTCGTGTAATTCCATGAATGTTTCTCTTCCGGTCATCGGAATTTCTTTTTGGGCAATAATCGGCCCGTGATCGAATTGTTCGTCCATTACAATTAAGGTAACCCCTGTCTTTGTTTCTCCATCAAGTATTGTGGTCTGGATAGGTGAGGGACCTCTGTATTTTGGCAGAAGTGACGGGTGGATATTTATTGTCCCCAAGGGAGGAAGGTTTATGTATTTTTCTGGAATAATCTTTGCATAGGCGGCGAGAATGAATAAATCGGCGTTCAAAGCTTTTATTTTTTGAAAAAATTCATCGTCTGTTCTAAGGCTGTGCGGCTGTAGAACAGTTAGGCCGTGTTTCAGGGCCTCTTCTTTCAATGGAGGAGCGTGAACCTTTCTTCCTCTGCCTTTTGGCCTGTCCGGGTTAGTAACTACGGCCTCGATTTGGCAAACGCCGCTTTTGACCAATGCTCTTAACGTAGCGATAGGGAATTTAGGTGTTCCAAAAAATACTATTTTTTTCATTTTTTATCTTTAATTAAAATACCGTTTAAATGATCGTATTCGTGCTGCAGAACTCTTGCTAGAAATCCTGTTGCTTTGAATTTATGTTTTTCGCCTTTTTCATCCATTGCTTTGATCCATATCTTTTTTGAACGGGGCATTTCTTTGAAATATCCGGGAATACTTAAACAGCCTTCTTCCAGGAAAGATTTCTCTTTGGAAGCATCTTTTATCTCTGGATTGATATATACACTCGGTACTTCATGTTCTTCCGCCAGATCTTCGGCAATGACGAAAAGTTGAAGATCTTTCCCGATCTGATTTGCGGAAAGGCCGACACCTTCACTCTCTACCATCGATTTTCTCATATCCGAAACGAGCTCCTCTATTTCAGGAGTTATTTCTTTTATCGGCTCAAGCTCTTTGTGAAGAACCGGTGTTTTTTCTTCAACTAGTTTAAGTTCCATTTTTGATCTTTGATTTATATACAAATAATTTTCCAGGTGTTTCTACGTTAGGGGATTGTTTTATCTCCGAAAAAATTGCGGAAGCCTTAGCGGCTCCTATATTCTTTATTATACCAAGATACATCGCAAACTTCTTTGGTTCACCGAATCCTTCGGAGATATCCTTAGCCAGTGCGTGTATTTCACTGTGCATGCCTTGTACCGGCTCAGCGATCTTGTATCCCTCCTTTTTTACTTTTTTGAACTTTGTACTCAGTTCGTTTTGATTAATTCCACACTGAGTACAATCTCCGCCCGGTGCTGGGAAATTGTGTCCGAACTTCTGTTTGTAGCAGGGGGCTTTCTTGTTCATAATCTCATCTCAATTAAATCAATTTTGCTCATTTGTGGCAAATAAAAATGAGGCCTTTTGACCTCACAAGCTATTTAATTTGCGGAAAATCTCGGTTGCCAGGATCGCGACCGTTGTATTGTCTATTGTCATTCCTTCATCTCCGCATGCATTGCGCGCGATTCTTATGGCGCGTCTCATCTTTTCTCGAAGATCCTTGTCTAATTGCTCTTCTTGAGAAGGTGATTTCGAATCGGAAGGTATGCCCATTGAATGCTCCTTTCTAAAGAACAATAATAGGATTATATAACAAAGTAGATTTTTGTCAAATAAAAAGAGACCTACACGGCCTCAGAGTTCATCTAACCATACTGCGATTATAAAGGTACCTATGATGAAGCAGAGCCAACTCTGGATCTTACCGAGAAAAATCGCTGAGATGACTACTATTACCAATTTCTGCAAAAAATCTTCCGGAGTTATCATCCACCATGCGAGCAGGAAAATCCACACAGGGATCAGCATGACGACCATAGCTATTACAGAGACAATAATCTTGACGATTATTCTCTTTAAATCTTCCCGAACATCCATCGAACCCTCCTTTTAAAAAAAACAATAACGGGATCGTATCACATAAGAAGAAATATGTCAGGCAGTAAGAAGTTATCCACTTATCATTATTTTTTTATCTTCGTCAAGAAGGTATAATATACAATATATGGAAACATCTATCTTTTTAGCAAAGGTGCTCGGGTTGTATCTTATCATTACATCCGTTGTCATACTTTTGCGACACAAAGCGTTGCGTCGAAACATAAGTAAATGGGTCAAAGGGGACAGTAGTATACTGACATTCCTTTTTGGGATCTTCATTGTGATAATCGGTTTGCTGGTAGTTGTAAGCCACAATATCTGGGTGAAAGATTATCGATTGGTTATTACTATTCTTGGTTGGTTAACCCTTGCTAAGGGTATCGCATATATGGCATTCCCATGGGGATGGTTTACTGGTTGGGTTGGATGGTGGAACAGGAGAGGTTGGTACAGGATTTGGGCTGTAGTCGGACTTGCTCTAGGTGCTTATCTTTTGAGCCAAGGAACACCGTTAATTTAATTAAGATTTGAAAGAGCCGGTCCGAGAGGGGGTCGGTTTTTGATTTGACTAACATATTATTTCGGTGTATCGTTAATCTATTGTTGTTTGAAAGGAAGGGGGGGAATAATGTCCAACTTCTTATTTTATCGTGGCCTGGGAACATTCCTTGTGATACTGCCATTTCTTTGTGGGTTATTCCTGTCACCTTTACTTGTTGGCGAAGATGTAAGTATTTTTTTCACAGATGACACAGAAGTGACGGGACTTCACAAGAGCAAGAGTTTGGAGCTTTCAGCGAGCGACTTGGTGGATAAGACGATAACTGGTGTCGAAATTGTCGAGCAGGATGTTTCGTGGAAATTCAGGCTCGTTGCAGGATTAGTTACTCAGGTCTTTGGCGGATTATCTTGTTTATTTATGTGCATCGGAATATTTTTTGTCCTCAAGAGTAGAAAAAAGTTTCAAAGAGATGTGAGAGGGCCCTAGGTTGTCTCAAGAGGTAGATAACTCGTCGTGTTGGCGGGTTTTTTTATTATGTGTTGAAATGGTATAATATCTCTATGAAAAAGCGTGTTTTCGTTGCTATTAATTTACCTGATGACGTGAAAGAAGAGTTGTTTAAAATATCCGGGAAATGGTCAGAACTGCCGGTCCGTTGGACAAAAAAGGAAAGTCTTCACATAACACTCTGTTTCGTAGGAGAAGCAGATGAAGAAAGAGTATTTAAAATAAAGGAGGGTTTGGAAAGCAGCGTTCCGAATCATTCTCGACTGCCGATTTATATAAACAGCATCACTCTTGGTCCCAGCGAGTACGATCCGAGAATGATATGGGCGAACGGAGAGGTGACAGAAGATTTCGGAAAACTTTTAAAAGATATGCATAAACACATGCCTGAATGTAAATGTGACCCTCAGAAAATCGATAATTTTAAATTGCACATTACATTGGCGAGAATTGGACATACTAGACCCGGAAGATTAAATAAAATTCATCCCATAAGAGAAAAAATGGATCTAAGGTTTGATGCCGAGTCGGTTGAACTGATGGAGAGCAAGTTATTGAAAGATGGATCGGAATATGACGTCTTGCATTCGGTAGATTTGAAATAAAAGAAGCTCACCGAAGTGAGCTTTGAAAAGAGCGCAGGCCAAGGCCAGCATTTTTGTGGACGAGTCCACTTACTGCTTTTCCCGACCTGTAAAATATGAGTGCTGGAGCCTGACGTCGTACAAATTGCCAGGCTCGCTGTACCCTGAAAGTTTACGCATTGGTTCCCGTTTTTTCGGGGCCTGCTCAGCATTTAAGCTGACGACAGGATGACTTCTCGCGCTCTTCAGGATCCATTAGTTATTTTATCAAATAAATCATTTTTTGTCAATATGGATATAAAAGTAAGAATGGCGCCGTCCCCAACGGGACTTCTACACATAGGCACAGCGCGTATCGCGTTATTTAATTGGCTATATGCCCGCAAATACGGTGGGCGATTTGTTTTGCGCATAGAAGATACCGATATCGAAAGATCGGACAAAAGATATGAAATGGACATCTTGTCCGGTCTGAAGTGGCTTGGCATTAATTGGGATGAAGGCCCCCACAGACAAAGCGACAGAACAAATTTTTATACAAAATATATCGACCAGCTTTTAAATGAAGAGAAAGCTTTCTGGTGTTATCACACAGCGGAAGAACTGGAGAAAGAAAGAGAAGAGCAGATGAAAAACAAAGACATACCCAGACACGTTTGTTCGTACAAAAATAGTGACGAGAGAAAAGAAAAAGGAATTATTCGTCTTAGAGTGAACGAAAACTCTAAAAGGAAGATAGCTTTTGATGATATTGTTCGCGGGAGAGTGGAAATCGAGGAAAGAATACTCGGAGATATCTCTATAGCGAAAGACGAAAAAACTCCTTTATATAACTTCGCGGTTGTGGCTGACGACTACGATATGGCTATTTCTCATGTAATAAGAGGAGAAGATCATATTTCAAATACTCCCAAGCAGATTTTAATTCAGGAGGCTCTAGGATTCCCAAGACCGCAATATGCACATCTTCCGTTGACTCTTGGTCCGGATAAATCAAAGATGTCCAAAAGACACGGATCGGTTGCCCTGAACGAATTCAAAGAGAAGGGCTATCTATCGGAAGCAATGGTAAATTATTTGGCCATGCTCGGATTTACCTTGCCGGAGGATAAGGAAATTATGCCGGTTGAAGAGATTATTAAGATCTTTCATTTGAGCGAAATACATAAATCGGGAGCAATTTTTGATATAAAGAAATTAGATTGGGTGAATGGGCAGTATATAAAGAAGATGGATGATGATGAATTGAGAAAGATAGTTAAAAAACACTTAGGTGAGAAATATAACGAGGCGGTTGCAAAATCAGTCAAACTCATCAAAGAGAGAATAAATAAACTGGATGACCTGGAAGAGTTTGATTTTCTATACGAAGAGCCGGGGGTTGATAAAGAATTGTTGATTTGGAAGAAAGGAACCGTCGAGAGTGCAAAGGAAGCTCTTGAATACGCCGAAGAAGCATTGAGCGGTTACGAACCCGGAAAAATAAGGAAGATCTGGAGCAAATTTTGGGGAAAGAATGTATTCGACGGGTTTAGGGGCGAATTGGATAATTTGGCAAAAGGAAAGTTTGATGGAGACAGGGGAGCCGTATATTGGCCACTTCGTGTTGCATTAAGTGGTCGGAAGTTTTCTCCCGACCCGGTTGATATTTTAAATGTTATAGGAAAAGAAAAAGCCCTTGAACGTATTCAGAGGGCTGTGACGAAGTTGTAGTCGTCGTTGGTTGCTACTTCTTTTTCTTGGTGGCGGCGACCTTCTCGTGGGGCCTGGCCCTGATACCCAGATACTGTTCGAAGAAGACTCCGATGTAATCTTCGTTCCTGGCGATGTTGGTCACGATCTTGCCAAAGACGTACCAGCTTACAACCTCAAGCTTCGGATGCTTTTTGAGGAAGTCGTAGACGGCTTTGCTGATCTCTTCCTCTGATACGTCGCTGATTCCTTCGTCGACTTTCGTGGTGTAGAGATTCCTGTTAATCCCTCCCCCTTGTGTGAACTTATACATCCTACACCTCCTTTGAAAAGAATGTATACGCATAATCTTAACTCAAAAACAAAAATTTTGGTAATAGCAGTATGTCTGCTTGTTTTTGGTTTTAATCATGCTTCTGCTAACGTAAGTGATCAGCTTTTGGAATTAAGTAAGAGAATTCAAGAGCTGACAGCAAAAGAAGAGCAGCTTAAGAGCGGGATTGTGACAAAGCAGCAGGAAGCCGTTTCTTTAGCACGAGATATAAATGTTTTAAATGCCCAGATTTTGAGACTTCAAACTTCAATCAGGAGAACTGAAAATGAGATAACGTCTACGACTTTGCAGATTCAACAGGTTAGGAAAGAGATATTTGATGTTGAAGATGTGTTGGTTGAGAAGAAAGCATTGATCACGGCTCTTCTGAGAGAGTTAAATGAAGTAGATAACAAAAATCTGACGGCAATACTTTTGAGCAGCGATAGTATTTCCGAGGTTTTTGATGAGATAGAGTATGTGAATAATATCGGAGGGAATATCGTGGTTACTTTGCAGCAACTCAGAGAGACAAAAGAGGAGCTAATGGAGAAGGAAGGTCTTTTGTCGGGCAAGAAGGTTGAGGCAGAAAGACTTAGCGTACAATATCAGAGTAACCAAGCTTCTCTAAGCGGTACCAAAAACAGCAAAGATTATCTGTTAACGGCGACCAAGGGAAAAGAGGAAGAATATAAAAATATATTGAGTGAAGTTGAGAGAGAGAAGGCAAAATTCTTTGAAGAATTAAAACAACTGGAAAGCAATGCAAGAAATGAAGGAATCTTTATAGTTAGCGTAGATGTTCCGATTCCTCCAAAACAGAAGATATTTTCCTGGCCGGAAGATGATTATTATTTCACCCAGGGATATGGATATACTGCTTTTGCTAGAAGGGGAGCTTATGGCGGAGCCGCGCACAACGGGATAGATATGTCGTCCGGAGAAGGAACCTTTATTAAATCGATAGGAGATGGGAAGGCTCTTGCGAAAGGACACAGCGACGGATGGGGAAACTGGGCAGCGATACAACACAACAATGGTTTGGTCAGTTTGTATGGCCATATGCAGGCTCCAAGCTTTTTGGCCATAGGGAGTGATGTAAGGACAGGGGATGTTGTTGGTTATGAAGGGAAAACGGGTAACTCTACGGGATCTCACCTTCACTTAAGTCTTTATCATGAATTCTTTACGTATATAAATGCGAGGAAGAACAATCAAGTTTATTTCAATTATTTCGACGGGACTTTAAATCCGCTGGATTATCTAAAAGATTAGTTGAGAAATAAAAATGGCCCCCGGGAGGAGGCTTATTTCTTTCTTGTCTTCTTTTGGGCGGATTTTCCCTCCGACGGTTCTCCGATTGTCGCGACCAAAATTGGTACGAATTCGGCATCTACATGCAGACTCGATACGTTTGAGCGTTCTGTCTCGAATTCGATCGTCCAGGATTTTACTCGTAGTTTGGGATGTCTTTCCATGAAATCGATCATGCAGTCGTCGATCTCGGTTACCTTAAGGGGGTCGATGTCTAGATAATATACATACTGATTCAGGCTTCCCTTTTTTCTCTTGCTCCACATTTTACCGTCTCCTTTTCAAAAAAGCTATTTTTAGTATATCATGGATTTAGCATGTTATTAATTCAACTCAGAAGAGAACTCGCATCGAAAAAATCTGCTAAGGCTGAGATTCTTCAGCGGTTTTTCAAAACAGGTCCTGGTGAGTATGGAGAAGGGGATATCTTCCTTGGTATCGTTGTTCCGGAGCAAAGGAAAATTGCTAAGAAATATACAGATTTAAGGTTAATTGATCTTCAGAAACTTCTTAGATCAAAAATACACGAAGAAAGATTAACAGCTCTTTTTATCTTGATTGATCAATTCAAAAGCTCAAAGGGGATAGCCAGGCGAAGAATCTGCGATTTTTATTTCAAAAACAGAAAGGGCGTGAATAACTGGGATCTGGTTGATTTGTCGGCGGATAAAATAATGGGGGAGTATCTTTTGGATAAGCCAAAGGGTGTTTTATATAAACTAGCAAGATCAAGCTATCTTTGGGATAGAAGGATAGGGATAATAGCTACCTTTGCGTTTATAAAAAAGAATAAATTTGAGGATACGCTGGAGATCTCCGAAATACTTCTTGGAGACAAAGAAGATCTGATACATAAGGCCGTAGGGTGGATGCTGCGTGAGATAGGTAAGAGAGATCTGAAAACAGAAGAAGATTTTCTCAAAAAACACTACAAAGAAATGCCAAGAACAATGCTGAGATACGCTATAGAAAAATTTCCGGAGAAAAAGAGAAAGGCATATCTGGGGGGTAAAATATAGCTTGACAAAATAAATATTCTTTGGTATTGTGCACCCATACCTTCAAAACAAGGGGGAAATACGATGTTTAAAAGGTTGTTCCTGGTTTTGTTAGTGTTAACTCTTTTAATCCCCAGCGCTTATGCGGGAGAGAAAGATGACGCCAATTTTTTCATCGGCTACAGTCCCACCATATCCTCAAGATATGGGACTCTCGGTCATCAGCTGACGATTGGAATCCAATCTTCTGATGTTGTTAATCTTAACCAAGACTACTACCATCATGTGCCGGCCTTCCTCGATTTCTGGTATACCTACTTTCCGTTACCGGAGACGGGATACCGTATTGGGAGAACTCTGAGTGATTTCAATCTAACCCTCGGCTATAATTACGAGTCCGCAACTTCGTCCGTAAATCCGAAGTTCGAAATTGGCAGTAGCTTCGGTTTCGGTGATCAGATCAGCAGCAACAAGGTTATCTATTTGATGTTCGAGATCTACGGCGGCAGCCTTGGGGGACAACATCGCTCTGTGGAGAAAATTACCGAAAGAGTTTACGACGGGCATAGCGGCTTCAGCACCAAGGTAGTCGATCTCAAGGAAGTTTTGAAACCGGAAAAAGGCACATACGCTTTCGTTGCGATAGGACCGATGCTCAAGATCAATGTTCACAAAAATATAGCCCTGAAGGCAAAAGTGTCTTTCGGGTACGGAGGCGCGAAGTATCGGGAGCTTCTAGGCGACAACTGGCATTACTCCTGGAATGTTCGAACCTCCCTCGGGGCGGAATACGTTTTTTAAGAGATTTTGGAATTTCATCTCAAGCTGGGTCAGCACCTGGCTTTTTTTATAAAAATATCCACAGCTTTATTCAATACGGAACTGGATCCATAGACATCAACGAGTTTGTGGATCAGCCTGCACAGGCTTCATTTACAGATCCGCAGACCTGGATTACGAGAGTTCGCGTAACTCTCACGGGGAGAACAGAGCGTGAAGGCCTCGCAGGTTCCTCAGAGAGTGCATTCTCGGATAACGCCATCCACATACGAAAGACCTTCTCGACTGTCGTTGCTCTGCGAAATCAGCTTTCTCAAGCAGATAGCTGGATACCGAGCGATCCCTCCGAAAACTGAACTTTGGGTTAAAGCCCTCAGCCGTCCTACTACAGGGCGGCTTTATTTTTCTGTTCTTTATTCATTATCTGTGATATAAAAGAATTATTGTTTTTTTGAAAACGGGAGGAAGATCAATGGATTTTCTAGATGAGATTCGAGCAGAGCTGGAGAAAGTTACTCCTGAGGAGACCTCTATTTTTAAACCGACTATTGAAATACAAGAAGATGAGTTGCCCCTCGGACGGTGCGATGAAGAACTCAAGAAACTGTATGTATTGGTTAATAAATATAGCAAAGAATCGGTACGAGCACTCAGAGCTTCAGAGGGCGTGGCCAAGAGCAGAGTAGAAGAAAAGATTCAATGGGAGAATTTGTCCGTCAAGAAAAGAAGGCAGGCAGAAGCCATAGGAGACATCTTAGTTCTGACGATAAGAGAACGATTGAATAATTGGAACCAAGGTATCCGTATACGCAAAGGATGGCAGATAGTGAGAAAACCTGTTGAGGAGAGAAAGGAAAGCGGAATTAGTATATTGCTAGTGAGTGCCCCAAAGGACGACGAAAAACCCGAAAAAGAATAATAGGGCGAAATGATGATTATGTATTGTTAAAGCGTA
>SDBT01010438.1_pt1 | contig 14990 bp, 18 predicted proteins | sample 2277101 | NCBI WGS metagenome assembly SDBT01 (sample SAMN10404973, study PRJNA504765) | marine sediment metagenome | isolation source: marine sediment core GS10_PC15, 103 cmbsf | place: Arctic Ocean: Southern Knipovich Ridge | collected 2010 | reverse complement strand
GACGAAAACGCGCCCTTCGTACGTGGGGCTACTTGGTACGATGGAGCAACGCCCGATTCAGCCGACTTGGGCGGTGCGCAACATCTTGGCAAAGAGTGGGTGTTTGAGGACATTGATCCCGGCACCGGCCTTATGCGAACGAACGAGAAGGTTCGTTGTCGCGCTGTTCGCAACACTTCCGGTATCAATCTGGAACCGGCTCGCTTAGCGTCGTTTTCGGTGGCGGCTGGCGAGTACGGAATCAATTGTCCCGGTTATGTCACCGGGACGGCTCTCGAAGGGTATCCCATCGACGAGTATCTTCCGGCTGCCGGCGTGGTCGATGACGACATTTTCTGGATGGTCATCGAAGGTCCGGCTCGGATTAAGACGAGTCTCGCCGGTGCGGCTGTGAACGTCATCGGGAATGGCTCGATTGTCGTGGCGGCCACCGCCGCGACCAGTCAGGCGACGACCGCCGGCCGGATCGAGATTACCTTGCTGCCCACGGCGACAACCGGCGTGACTCAGGCACGTCAGGTTTTGAACCGTATCGGTCGCGCGTTGACGGCTGCTACTACAGCCAACACGGGCGAGGTAGCGGCTGGCAATATCTTGGTCAATGTTGGCAAGTGGTAAGAATGACATTTTCTTGGTTGGCGGGCTCCCCTTTGTTTCGTAGACATCGGCATGGGGGAGCCCGTTTTTTTTTAGTTAGCACCACGGGACCGGGAAGATGGATGCGAGTGCCGTAAATATATCGTTGGCAGTTGGCATCTGGATCGCCAACATGCTGCTTGCTGTCATTGCAAAAATCTTAACCAAATCATCGAAACAGATTGCCGAGATGCACGTTGCGCACTTGGGGGTGAAGGCAACCGACTCTGATGGAAGGCCGAAGTGGTGGTTTCCCGAGGATCTGAGAGAGTTTCTTGGCGGAATTTTACAGGTTCAGGAAAAGGTTATTACAGTTGCAGACAAGCAAGACGACATGATGTGCCGCATCGAAGTGTGCATAGCTAGGCTGGATGAGATCAATGCCCGATAAACAATCAGTATCGATTGTGCTGTCAACGATAGCATCGGTGCTGGGGATAGTTTCTGTAAGCCTTTTGGGATGGATTGCGGCTAATCAGATCCGGCATGATCGTGACATTTTGATAATCCAAAACACGCGGTTTTCGAGACTAGATTTTGAAGTCGAAATGAAGGACGCAGAAAAGGTTATCGACCACAACACCCAGGATATTGAATGGCTTATACGCATAGCCGGACTTCCTAAGCCAAATCACGAGCATTCAGTTGGAGTAGTTGAGTAGTTTTGTTTGTTGTGTGGTGGTACACAACAACGGGGGACGTGGCGGTGTGGGGCGACCCGCACCGTCACATCTTTAACCTCCGATCATTCCACCGCCCCGTTGTTACTTTCACCACAGGAGAAGTTAGGATGGATAAAGTAAAGTTGATGGTTGCGCGTTTTCCGTTCGGTCGCCACGAAGATCCAGATGTAACCGACTGGATGGTGGCCAACATTATTTGGGCCAAACAATCCCATTTGATTGATGACGACATTATCAATTATCGGCGAGACGACACGCCGATCACGATGGGCCGTAACGAAGCAATTGCGGGAGCATTAGAGAACGACATCGACTTTTTGCTGATGGTCGATTCGGATATGAAGTGTGATGCTTATCTGCCGAGTAATCCCAACCGGCTTGATACTGACCCCGAGGCAGTTCCATTTCTGGAATCGGCCGTCGATCACCTTATAAGACAACGGCAGATTGGAAAGCCGTCTGTAATAGGTGCCCCGTATTGTGGCCCGCCTCCGATCGAGAACATCTTCGTTTTCCGTTGGGGAAACTGTCAGTCGGACCATCCGGCTCCGGATTTCTCTCTCGATCAATATACCCGCGCGGAAGCTGCCGTGCGGAGAGGCATTGAGGAAGTTGCCGCACTTCCGACCGGATTGATCCTGATAGACATGAAGGCGATTGAAAAGTTGACTCCACCTTATACCTATTACGAGTATAAGGATGAACGGGAGATGGAGAAAGCATCGACCGAGGATGTCACCTTCACCCGCGACTTGGCTTTGTTCGGTGTTCCTTTGTTCGTGAATTGGAGTGCGTGGTGTGGCCATTGGAAGCGTAAGTGTGTTGGGAAACCCGTGCTTCTCAGTGGAGAGCAAGTCGGCGATAAATATCGAGAAGCCGTATTGCGAGAAATGAACTTGGACCGTGCCGATGAGCTTGTTGTAGTTGGCAAACGAGCTTCTAAAAACGGTGACAACTTAACCGAGAGTGAAAAAGATGGAAAGTGGCGCTACATCGACGCCGGAAGGCGTGAAGAAAAAGCGGAGGGAGATGAAGAAGGCTCGGAAAAAGCTGATAGACCAGTTGAAGAAAAAGACCGGGGGAATCCCGAACTTAGCGGAGTTGACGGAGCGGCTGGTTGAGAAATTCGGTGGCGCTGAGAAAGTGGCCATCGAATTTTACAATACCTACAACAAAGGTTCGGATCATATCAAGTCTCGTATGCTGGAAAAGATCATCGATCTGGTAAAGATCAATGCGCAGTTGTTCGGCAGTACGGAGGATTGGGATGAGATGACCGATGCAGAGCTTGAGGCCACGGCTAGTTTACTTGTAGCGCAACAAGCTAAGGATGATGACGACGATGGGGAGGCCGAAGAAGATTAAGCCCGTCGAGGGGATTGGCGATCCGAGTTTGCTGGATGGTAGTATTCCCGCAGATCCAAGTTTACATGCTTGGTCGAACGGGGAAACTCCCAAACAGCCGGCCTTGGTTCACGTACCCGAGGCCAACGTCGAGGTTGATTCGGAGATTGCGAGAGTCGATCCAGATATCGCCGACGAGTTGCGTCGGTCGAATATGACGCAGATCGAAGTCAACAAGATGCGCAAAGTCATCTTGAAGATGTACCAGCGGCGGATCGAGTCTCTGAAACTCTACGAACCGATGGTTCACCAAGATCCGTTCCATCATTCTCACGCGCGAGAGCGTACGTTACGCGGTTCTAACAGAGCCGGCAAGACGCTTGTGGCCGCCGTTGAGATCGCCCGCGTATTGACGAATCAAGATCCGTTTATGAAATACCCCGAAGCTAACGGAAGGATATTCGCGGTCGCAAAGAACGAGAAAGAGATTGGTGAAGTCATGTACCGTAAGCTCTTTCGGGCCGGTGCATTTCAGATTATCAGGGATTTGAAAGACGGAATTTGGCGAGTCTATCGGCCGTGGTCAGATGACGATAAGGACCGGGCTCACTTAGCGAAGCCGGCACCGCCTTTGGTTCCTCCCAGGATGGTGAGAGAGACGGCTTGGGCCAAGAAGGTCAACCGGATTCCCGGTATCGTCAGAATGAAGAACGGATGGGAGATATCTTTTTTCAGTTCTCTATCAGCGCCGCCGCGAGGGGCCGACGTTGATGTAGCGTGGTTTGATGAGGAGATCATCGACCCCGAATGGTACGTCGAAATGGCCGCTCGGCTCATGGATCGGAAGGGAGTCTTTATCTGGTCCGCGACTCCGCAGGCTGGCTCCAATGAATTGTATGATCTATCCAAGAAGTCCGAGGAACAGCGGGGAACAGTAGACCCGAAGGTGTTAGAGACGTTCCTTCATATCAAGGATAATCCCTATGTCCCCGAGGAAGCTAAGGCGGATTTTGCTTCCAAGCTGCTGAGTGATGAGGATCGTCGGGTCCGGATCGAGGGTGAGTTTGCGGTGGCTAGTTTCAAGGTCTATCCGGAATACTCGCCGCTCACACATGGATGCGAGCCGTTCATTATCCCGCCGAGTTGGACGTTCAGGCTTTATGTCGATCCCGGTCGGCAAGTGTGTGCCGTTATGTTCGTGGCAGTTCCGCCGCCGATCGATCCAGATTACGGCCAGCACGTTTACCTTTACGACGAGCTTTATATCAAGTCTTGCTCGGCTGAGAAGTTTGCGATCGCTGTTTGCGGAAAATCGAGTGGTCGGAATTATCACAGTTTCATCATCGATCACCAGATGAGCCGGGTGACGGATATGGGATCTGGTTTGATGATCGAGGATCAATACTCGGCTGCCCTAAAAAAACAGGGCATTAAGAGCCGAGCAACTGGGTACGGTTTCAAATGGGGTGTGTCGGATGTTGCTGCTGGGATAGAATCAGTCCGAGGAATGTTGCAGATTCAGCAGGACGGAAAGCCGAAATTGCAGGTATTCAGGGGCCGGCTCCCAAATTTTGAATGGGAAATGGAGAGGTATCGGTTTCTAAAGGTAAAAGGAATCTTGACTGATAAGCCCGATCAGAGGAATAATCACCTGATCGACGGCCTTCGGTACGCGGCGATGGACCGCCTAGATTGGTATCCGCCGGTCAAAGTTACAAAGAAGCCGAAGGGCGCTTACAAGAGTTTCTTGGATAAAAAGAAGAAGGCGGCCCTACGAGCAAGAAAAGGGTCGTCAGAATTTGTCAGTCTTGGATAATTCAATGTCAGAAATAGACACAGACTATCGAACGAAAACGGGAGCCACCATTGAGGATTTGGCTCAGTGGGCTTATGAACTGTATCGCGCACTTATAACCCCCGGTGAAAACTCGATAGCTTGGGTGAACATACCAGAACAAGATCAGTGGGTATCCGCCGTCGAGATCGTTGCCGATCAATGTATCCGTGAAGTTTCAACAACGTGGGAGGATCTAGTTCGTCGAGTACGAAACGCATTCGACGGAACTGACAAAGCAGACGATGGCCCCGAGGGATTTATTTGGGAAGCAGTTGTCCGTCATACGTGCAATGCCATAACGTGTGAAGATCCGGACGACTGGAAAAACATGGAAAATTCCGATGTCCACTGGAAGAAGTGGTATTTAGCCAAATTACGTGGAGAAAGTTATGAACATGACAGTAACCGAGAAAGCCGATAAATCCGTGAGTAAGAAATCCCCGGCGTTGTCTACGTCGGACGTTTTGATAGGTGACACTGTGCTTTGGTTTGTTTCGCCAGGGGTAAGTCCATCGCCGGCAGTTGTAACGTCTGTCGGTCAGAATTTCAGGACTCTATCCCTTGCGATATTACATCCTAATCATACTAACATCGATCCGCGAGATGGTGTTTTTCACGTTGGCGATAAAGATGTTCACCCCGCCGATAGCGACTCCGGACTTTGGGACTTCACCGATTCCCAAAAGAAGTTGCATGAGACGTTGATTGCCTTGTCGATGTAATTAAGGGGCGACTATGGCCGAAAATCCGATGATGGCAATCACGGCATCGTGGGTGCGGCTGATCGGTCTTGCGCAAAAGTTTAAGGAGAACGAGTTTGGCAGGGACGCCGCCGACGCAATGAAATTCTTCGACGGCCCGTACGACTTCATGTACAAAAAGGATTACGCGACGGGCCATGCCTCGGCTGCGATGCAACAGGTCGATGGTGGTGATGCACAGTTGTCGTTCCGCATGACGATCAATAAAGTTGCTGAGATGGTACAGCTTTTCGGTCCAGCGCTTTACCATGACAACAGCTTTCGGCAGGTGAATCAACGCAAGGTTCCCGATCTCGATCCGGCGGTTTTCGGAGATCCGGAAGATCCGCAGGTCATGCAGGTGATGGGGCCGGCGTTGCAACAGCTAGATAAGCAGATCATGGCTGACAGCGTTGTTTCAACGCTAATGCAGTATTATTTGAACTACACGCCTAATGAACTGGATCTCAAGGGCGAGTCGCGGCAGATGATCGACGAGACTCTGATTAAGGGAATGGGCCTTCTTTGGGTGGAAGTGTTCCAGCCGCAGGGCTCTCCGATCAGATTCATTCGGTCGTCTTATGATTCAGTCGATAACCTCTTGATCGATCCCGATATGGAGTCGATCAGACATGCCAAGTGGATCGCGCGTAAGAGGGTCATGCCGAGGTATGAAGTTGAGAAGCGGTTTGCGTTGAAAAAGGATACGCTGCGCGGCAATTTGGAAAGCATCCAAACTCAGTCTCAGGCGGAAACAGGGACCACCGCTGAGCATTTCAGGCAAGAGGGCGAAACAAACGATCTGGTTGTGTTCTACGAGATTTACAGTCGTATGGGTGCCGGGCACCACATGAAGGACTTCGCCGGTACTAAAAACTCTGCGATGCCGGAAGAAGTGAAGGTGAACTTAGATCGGTTCGGTGATTACATCTATCTGGCCATTACCGAGGAATATCCGTACCCCTTGAATCTGCCCAAGGAAGCGTACGAAGGATCTCCCACCGAACAGATATTCGCCCGTCTGCAATGGCCGACTCCGTTTTGGGCCGACCCGGCTGATCCGTGGCCCTTCTCTCATTGTCTGTTTCATCAGCGCCCGCGTAAGGTGTGGCCGATGAGCCATATAAAGCCGGCGATGGGTGAATTGAAGTTTATCAATTGGGTGACTTCATTCATGGCTGGCAAGCTGAAAAACACTAGCCGCGACTTCATTGCTGTCTGGAAATCGGCCAGCGAGGATCTAAAGACAACCCTGATAGAAGGGAAGGATTTAGAACTGATCGAGATCGAGCAGATGGGCGGCGCGAAAACGATCTCGGATGTGGTTAGCTTCTTGCAACATCCACAATTCAACGGAGATATTTGGAAAGTTTTGGATTGGATGATTGACCTATTCGAGCGCAGGACTGGCTTGAATGAGTTGATGTTCGGCGAATCGAAACGTCAGTTCCGCAGTTCAGCGGAGGCTCAGATTAAGGGCGAATCGGTTCGGATTCGACCGGACGACATGGCCACACGGGTAGAGGACACGATGACGGCGGTGGCCCGCAAGGAAGCGATCGCGGCTCGATGGCACTTGAAAGGTGAGGATGTGTCGCCCGTCATGGGTCCGTTATTCGCCCAGCAATGGGATAAGTTCGTATCGACGACCGATCTACATCGTATTGTGAATGAGTTTGAGTACCGAATCGAGGCTGGTAGCATTCGTAAACCAAACCGCGATAGGGACGTAAATAATGCAAATCAGGCAGTCCAAGTTTGGGGTCCGGTATTACAAGGGTACGCGCAGACAACGAATGATTTTGCCCCGATCAATGCGCTGCTTCAATTTTGGACCAGGGCAAATGATATGGAGGGCGAAGATTTTATTATGCAACCACCGCCGCCTCCACCGCCTCCGGAGGAAGATCCACAATTCCAATTGGAACAGGCGAAGGCGCAACAAGAGATGCAGATAAAGCAGATCGAGTCTCAGCAAACTATCCAAGTGAAACAGGCTGAGATGCAGTTGGATGCGGCGGAAGCCCAGCAGAAGATGCAGCTTGACGCGGCGGAAGCCCAGCAGAAGGCTCGATTAGAATGGGCCGAAGGACGGCAGAAGGTTCAGGCCGAGAGAATAGAGAACCAGCAGGATCTAATTCAGGACCAGCAAGAGCATATCCAAGAGCTTGAGCAAAGCGAACAAGAGCATCAGCAGAAGATGGAACACTTGGCGAGCGAATCTGCGGCCAAGATTAAGCTGGCTGCTAAACAATCAACCACGAGTTCCGAATGACCGACATACCTATCGATATCGTCAACGCTAGCCCCGAGGCTCAGCGGCATTATTTGTCGATGATTGCCAAGGGGGAGTCGGAGCGATTCTCAATCATGTGTGCGCTACGAAGCCCGCCGAGGATCGACACGAACGATCAGTTTATGGAGGGATATTGCAATGGCAAACAGTTCGACGGCGACGAACTTATCGGAAACCTATACAAAGATAAAGCAAAGGCGGCAGGCGTTTCGACTCAAGGCAAAGTCTATCTGTCAGGCTTGGCTATGTCGCCCGGCGACCCCTCCGCGTGGGTTTCGGACAAAGGTGACGCCTTGCGAGTCGCAAGGGATCATAACTTAGATTGCGAAGGGATGTTGAAGAATAAGGCGGTGAGTTACGATCCGCCAGAGGATAAGCCTTACCAAGTTGCCGATTCCGTGGTGGATGCAGAATTGGCAGAAGCTATCCACTGTACGCCCGGTTTGGATGTTGCAGAAACGCGGCACGAGATTTCAGAAACGCTTTCTGGAAGGTAACGAAAGATGGCAGTTGAGTTCAAGATAATGTACGACGATCGGAGTACGCGAACGAACGAGGACGGTAACATAGCATCGCATCCGTCGCGCGGTGTGATATACGTTCTGCAATGGGATGAGACGTTCACACCGAGAAAACGCCGAACACTACGCGGCGGGGACTTCTACGTTAGACGCAATGACTTCTGGTGGACAACAGATCAATTCGGACTCATGGACATGATGATTCGTATGGGGCATCTAACAAGAGTCAATGGCATTTTCAGAGTGGATGGCAACGTAACCGATCCGCTCAACGTGTTGTGGAGAATCATAGAACTTGGACCGATCAAAGCAGGTCGAGCTATCAACCGGACGCTCTACGATGAAATGTTGGCGGAAGCAGTAAACGATCCAGACTTCATCGACCTGTAGGGAATCAAATGGCTGAACCGTGGCGACTGTATTACAAGGACGGAAGCACAGCGCACAGTGACGATGTTGCGCCGGAATCGGCACCGACTCACGACATCATTTCTATTGTGTTCAACGACTCGAAGTACGGCAGACTTGCGATACGGAAGTCAGAGTTTTATTTATGGGAGGGCAGCGTGTGGTTGCCGGTAGACTTGTTTGGAATGATGGACTGGATGAGAGTGTTGGGCCATCTGACGCGCAGCGGTGGCAACTGGATCATTGCAGGGCAAGTTGTTGACCCTGAAAACGTCGTCATCGAGCTACTTGCGATTGGGATAGTCAAGACTGGTGGGATCATGGCACCGGCAGCCGAGCAAGTTATGATGGAAAAAGCAAGAACCGATCCCGGCTTCCATCGCATATCGGCTAATCATAGACCGGACGTAAACCGACACTACCAAGCACCGCGACTGTTTTTGTCGAGAGAAGAAGAAGAAGAAGCTGCAATCATAGGCACGCCCCCATTCATACCGCACGAGACTCATGGATAATCCGGTACTCGTACAAAATAAATTCGTCGGTCGCTGCGATAATGGCACCGAGGTAACTGCGGAATGGAAAGACGCTGACGGCAGTTGCATCACCATGATAGGCGATGCGGAGAACGACGCATGGGACCCGCAAGCCGTTGATGTGGTATTCAGATGTAGGTTCTTGTTTCAAGAAACGGATGGTACTAATCACGTGATCAACAATGTTCAACTTCAATATAACAATACAACTCAAGTCACCGGATGGGTCAACGTCACCGCAACTTCTAGTCATGTGCAATCTTTGGCAACTGACAACGTAGTCGATGCGATAGATACGACTGATTCGGGTTTAGGGTCTGGCACGTTTGAAACTAACAATAACGGATTCGATGAAGCAAATGGAGTGGCTGGTTCAGGCGGAAACGATAGCTTGAACGTCAGCGAAACAGATATAGAGTATAGTTGTCAGGTCATAGGATCAGATGTAGCCGACAACGACGTTATTCAATTACGCATAACCGACAATGGAACTGCGCTTGATAGCTACACTACCACCGCGCAATTAACTGTAGATAAACCGGCACCATCAGGTAGAATCGCTAGTATGGCCGGTGCGGGCGGCATGGCAGGTGAAAGTGGCATGGCTGGCATAGGTGGAGGAATGGCGGGATGAGAGACATAAAACTTGGGACTACTTTCTATCACTTTTTCAGTACGCGACGGTTCGATACCGGCGTACCGATCACGTTGGCGAGCGGTGCGCTATCTGTCTTTGAAGAACAAGACGCAACTCCAATCACTTCGGGTGTCAGTGTTGACTTAGACCGCAACTCAGTTGCAGGATTGCACCAAGCAACCGTAGTCGCAACGACCGGAAACGGATACGTGGCGGGGAGAACATACTGCATCTACATATCGACTGGCACGGTCAATTCTGTTTCTGCTGTTGGTGAAATTGTCGGTCAGTTTACAGTCGAGGGGCAGTTGTCATCGAGTACGATAGATGAACTAGGTGTTGGTGTACCGCCCGCCAATCCTACCGAGCGCGAAGCAATAATGCTTCCATATATGGCGCTTCGGAACAAATGCGACACCTCGACATCGGGAACTGATACGTTTGAGATACACAACGATGCCGATGTTCGGATAGCGCAGAAATTGCTAACAGATTCGGGCGGCGATTACAGTGAAGCCAAAATGATAACAGGAGCATAGGCATGGCGACTCAAAAACAACTACAAGTCTATGGCACTCAGTTGTCATTTGCAGATCATGCCCTAGACTTTGATAATGGAACACCGTCTCTGCCGGCAACGGCTGCTAATAGTCTAATCATCGGCACACCAACAGAAGTGCAGATGAATATGTCGATTATTGCAAACAATGCTATGTGGCAGTCTGATAAGACAGCATCCGTGGCCGATACTGGAAGTGCGTGGCCCGGTTGGTGGGTTCTAGGAGCGTGCATGGAAGGTACAGCTACGCCGACCGTAGATGCGGCGTACAATTTTTTCTGGAATACATCGCCGAGTGTGACTGCGGGCACGGGTAACAGTGGTGGTTGTTCGGGAACAGACTTGGCGTATACGGCTGCCGGACTCTCGCAGCTTATCCCCATCGGTTCACTGACCTGCCGTGCGAACGTAATCAATATCGATACCCGCGTTGGCGTTTTGTGGATGCCTAACCTCTATGGATCGCTTGTAATGGAAAACAAATCCGGTGTGGCGATGGTAGCTGACGCCGACGCTGACGAGATACACGTAACATTGACGCCGGTTATTGACGATCTAGGAGCGGCAGCATAATGCAACTAATCAATGGCTCATTTCCGGTGAATATAGCCCACCCGATCAATCGAGGGTTGAAGTCGTGGTGGCTCAACTTGCCAGGCGGTCAATTCGGCGGTGGCTTAACTTGGCGTGATCTATTACGCCGAAACGATATGCCCTTTGAAAATAATATGGCTTCGGATAGTTGGCTTGGATCTTTCAGCAGACCCGGTGGATGGGGTTCGATTGACTTTGATGGTACTGACGACGGCATGGGGTCACTCGACACTATACCTACTTATCCGTGGACGCTTTCCGGCTGGGTAAGACCAAATGACGTTACTGCTCAGGGTCTTGTGCTAGGCATATTTGTCAATGCGGACAACTCAGATAATTTCCATCGTCTATGGTGGTCCAATCCAGGGATTCTACGAGCAACCTCTTTCGTATCTCCGACAGCAAGACATGCCTTTTCTGCTGATAATCTGTTAGTAAACGGGGTTTGGTCCCATATAGCAGGAGTATGGGCAAGTGATACCTCTCGCAAGGTTTATCACAACGGTCTGCTGATCGATTCCAATACGGATAGTTCGGCTCCAACTGGAATGGATGAATTGCGAATTGGCGTATCGAACGCAGGCACCCAAGATTTAGATGGGCAGATGGATGATCTTCGCTATTACACCTACGAGCTAACCGATGCCGACGTAATGGCACTCTACAAAGAATCATCATTCGGTTATCCAAACGGGCTAAATCGCCGACGATCGATGGTAGTTGCAGGGTCGGTAGCACCACCAACTAACATAAATACACCAGAGAAACGATACAACATTTCAGGTGTTGGGCGACCGTATAAACGAATACAGTTCCCTCAATCAACACCGGATGAAGAATGGCGAATGGCTATCGGTTCAGCGTATAGCGGGAATGCTCTTGATGCCGCACCCGTTGGCGGACCTACAGTTGGCTCTTTGGCTCTAGTCGGAGCAGGAATATAATCATGTCCGAAGGCGTAGAACTCAATTTAGGCTCGGGTGGCGATACAATCGCAGCCGACGATATTGACGGTCACAAGTTTCAGCGTATCAAGTTGATTCATGGTGCTGACGGCGTGAACATCGGTGACGTGTCAGCCACTAATCCGTTCCCTATTGACATCGTGTTCGTCGGTGGCGCAACCGAGGACATGGCAACGCAGACAACGCTCGCTGCTGTTGCGTCATCCGTAGCAGCCATCGACGCTGGGCAGCTTGCAGCCGGTCACACTGTAGTCATTGCTAGTGGAACCATCTCTCTACCGGCTGACGCTGCAACGCAAACAACGCTTGCTACGCTCTTAACATCTGCCAAGTTCGATACCGTCTTTGGAACTTCTGCTTGGACGCTAGGCACCGGAGTACGAGACGCAACTACTCAGCGGGTAACGATTGCGACCAACGATCTTGTACCTATCTCAGTCGCCAGTTTGCCCCTTCCGTCTGGCGCAGCAACAGCAGCTAACATCACTAATGTATTTGGTTCGTCTGCTTGGACGTTAGGAACTGGTGTACGAGACGCAACTACTCAGCGGGTAACGATTGCGACCAACGATTCAGTCCCAGTTACCGGAACCGTGACAGTAGATGCAGGCACCGACACTTCCACCGCTGCCCTCTTAACATCTGCCAAGTTCGATACCGTCTTTGGAACTTCTGCTTGGACGTTAGGAACTGGTGTACGAGACGCAACTACTCAACGGGTAACGATTGCGACCAACGATTCAGTCCCAGTTACCGGAACCGTGATAGTAGATGCAGGCACCGACACTTCCACCGCTGCCCTCTTAACATCTGCTAAGTTCGATACCGTCTTTGGGACTTCTGCTTGGACGTTAGGAACTGGTGTACGAGACGCAACTACTCAGCGGGTAACGATTGCGACCAATGACGTTGTGCCTATCTCAGCGGCCAGTTTGCCACTTCCGTCTGGCGCAGCAACAGCATTGAACATCACTGATGTATTTGGCTCGACCACTTGGACGTTAGGGACTGGTACGCGAGACGCAGCGACTCAGAGAGTAACGATTGCGACCAATGACGTTGTACCCGTTAGCTACAGTACCGGGACATTCATAGTCGATGGATCGGCGGTGGATCATCCAGTTGAAGGAGTAGATGTTCATGGATTAACAGCAACAGGGCAACCACTACCGGGAGGGGCGGAAGCCAGGACTACGTTACCGGCAGCGGTAGACAGCGCCGATGCGGTTCGACTCATAGCCGATGATTACGGTCGTCAGATTATGCTCCCCCAAGCGCCGCGTGACTTAGTAACAAAAGCAAGGCTAATTTTGTCAGCCGATGAAACTGAAACTAATTTGTTAGGTCAAGTTGCTTCGGTGTTCCATGATCTTAGTTCAATCACCCTAAGCAATAGCGGTTCAACTGCTTCTACGGTAACGATACGAGACGATACGGGTGGCACACCAGTTTTAGAATTTCATTTAGCTGCAAGTGGTGGTGGTGCCGTGGTCAACTTCCCTGTGCCGCTTCCGCAAGGCTTTGTCAACGACAACTGGACCGCTCAGTGCGCTGGTTCAACTACTTCTGTGCATATCTCAGCGGTCTTTATCAACAACAGGTAGGTAAGATGACGCTGGTATTCGTAGACAATAGTACGCCAGGCAAACTCTTTTGGGCCGGGGGCGCTGCTGTAGTCATAGTTCCCATTCAGTCCCACTTAGAACCCAGTCGCCGCGTAGACGAAGCAGGGAACCTCCCGGCAAGACCAGCGCCCGGTGATCCTTCCTTAAAATCCAGTCGTCGTGTGGACGAAGAAGGGGGACTCCCCGCGAGGCCGCCCATTTGTCGTGACGAGAGATTCCATTTGCCGTAGCCAGAAGGATTGACAGTGGCTCTTGAATGTAAGACGGGTAACTTTGTCAAGAAAACGGATGGGACCGGCACCCAGGCTGTTACCGGCGTGGGCTTTGTGCCGGATCTAATCATCTTTTTCAGTACCGGAAAAGCAACGACGGATAGCTGGTCCGAAGATTTATTTGCCATGCTTGGTATGGCGACCAGCACATCCAATGAAAGGTCTGTTTCTGGATCTGCCGACGCTGGAAACCCCACCCGCGATGTTGCATGTAGAAATCACACGGGCGTAATTACGTTCGTCATATTCAATCAAACAATTGCAGCAGAGGCGGATTTGAACAGTTTTGACAGTGACGGATTCACGCTCGATTGGACGACGAATGAAGGTACGGCGACCATCATTCACTACATGGCGTTAAAAGGCGCGGACATTACAAATTCACAGATAATCGAGTGGAGTACGGGAACAAGTGCAACAACAGTCACGGCAACGGGGGCCGGATTTACACCAACTTTGGCAATCCATTTTTGGGGCGGCAGGGAGGCTACAGCAGCTTCGGATACTGGGGCTAATTTCGACTTCGGTATTGGGTGCATGGATGGCACTAACCAATGGGCCGTGTCGAATGTAATGAATGAAGGTGGATCAAGCCGGTCCAAGAGGTATTCAACGGCGACGGCTGCGATAGCCGGTGCTGATTGGGGAGCCGGCGATATCATCGTAGCCGATTTTGATTCGTTCAATTCTGACGGATTCGTGGTCGATGTTACGACCGCCCCGGCTGACGCTATCCAGGTCATGTCGCTTTGTCTTAGCGGAGTGACTAGCTTTATCGGCGTGGAAGTGAAGGATACCGATACCGGCGCGGACGCTGTTACCGGCGTAGGTTTCGAGCCTATTGGGTTGTTGCTGGCCGGTGCGAACCAGACTTCCGATGGAGCCGCCGCCGACGCATCGTTTTCGATGGGGGTAACTGACGGGACTAGCGAAGAAGCGATGGCGTGGTCAAATGATGAATCTGCTACCAATGACACGACTCAGGCCCTAGATTCTACGACAAAAGTATACGTCAACGATGAGTTGGGATCGGGTAGCTCGAATGCCACGGCTGATTTTACGAGCTTCGATTCTGACGGATTTACGCTAAATTGGGCTACAAATGAGGCCCAGGCGGATAGAATACACTACCTGGCCTTCGGTTCAGTTCCGACGCCGGCAGACGAAATAACTGCCGTTTTGGGATCAATGAGCCAGCCGCAAGCAGAGGAAGATTTCCAGCCGATCGGATATAAGGTTGGTGGCACCGGCAGTTAATGTTAGACTGAGATCCCCCGTTCGTCATGCACCACCGCATTTTCCCTATTTTGGAGAAATGCGATGAGAAGGTACGCTAT
>SDBT01010437.1_pt1 | contig 14994 bp, 15 predicted proteins | sample 2277101 | NCBI WGS metagenome assembly SDBT01 (sample SAMN10404973, study PRJNA504765) | marine sediment metagenome | isolation source: marine sediment core GS10_PC15, 103 cmbsf | place: Arctic Ocean: Southern Knipovich Ridge | collected 2010 | reverse complement strand
CCCCCCGCCTGAATATAGGCAACGCCATTCTTGATAACAATAGTGCGGATAGCGATAGCCGTATCCAGGTTCCCGGAGAAATCAAGGTAGCCGACCGCACCGGCATAGGGTCCCCTTTTATCCGGCTCCAGCTCGGCAATAATCTCCATAGCCCGAATCTTAGGTGCACCAGAAACCGTGCCGGCGGGAAAGCAGGCACGCAGGGCATCAAACTGGGAAAGTCCAGTTCTCAGTTTGCCCTGAACATGGGATACCAGGTGCATAACATGGGAGTAGCGTTCCACATCCATTAGCTGGGTTACCTCAACTGTGCCTGGCTCGCTGATTCGGCCAATATCGTTACGCCCCAGGTCAACCAGCATAATGTGCTCAGCACACTCCTTCTCATCCTGCCTAAGCTCCTCTTCCAGAGCCAGGTCCTGGGCAATATCCTTTCCCCGGGGGCGGGTGCCGGCAATGGGATGATTGGATACCACACCGTCCTCCACCCGCACCAGAAGCTCAGGAGAAGCCCCGACAATTTGGAAGTTGTCCAGATGGAGATAATACATATAGGGGGAGGGATTGATGGAGCGTAATGCCCGATATATGGCAAAGGGGCTGGCACTTATCGACTGCGACAGCCGCTGTGATAACACAACCTGGATTATATCTCCAGCATAGATGTAATCCTTGGCTTGAGACACTCTGGACTCAAACTCCGCCTGGGAAAGGTTTGACTGCACTGGCGACTGAAGGGATGAAAGTACCGGTGAAACCTCAGGGGGGACAGGCTGAGATAGTCTGTCTACTAGACTATCAATCTTGCTGGTTGCCTGGAGATAGGCCGCATCAATATCACCATCAAGGTGAACATGAGAGACAATCTTAATTTTGTGAGTCAGGTGGTCAAAAACAAGGAGGGTATCAGTCAGCATCAGCACAGACTCGGGAAGACCGAGGGGGTCACGGTCAGGAGAGGGTAACCTCTCAAAATAGCCGGCAACCTCATAGCTCAGATAGCCAACCATCCCACCGTGAAAGCGGGGCAAGCCAGCTATCGGCACCAGTCGGAACCGGCTAAACTCCTTCTCTACCAGAAGTAAGGGGTCAACAGGATTCTGGCGCCCGGTAGTCAGGACAAGAGAAGGCTCGGTACCGATAAAACTATAGCGCCCCAGCCGTTCCCCACCCTCAACACTCTCTAAGAGAAAAGAGTAGTTACCACGGGCTACCTTAAGATAAGCTGATACCGGTGTTTCCAGGTCAGCCACAATCTCACGGTAAACCGGCACCAGATTGCCATATTTCTTCATCTGGCGAACCTCAGATAGGGTTGGATAGTACATGTTATCTCCTCGCCATATATAATTAAAAAGCCTCCTACCCTTAAAGGGGCAGGAGGCTTACCTCTGCGGTGCCACCCTTCTTAGTCACCCAATATATTGGGTTGACTATCTCTATCAGGTACAGAGTCAGGCAATTCTAAGACTCGATACCCTGGGATTTGATAACGCTTCCCTGGCGACAAAGCCTACTCATCTGGTGATTTTCGGCTTGCGGCTCCCAAGTCCATTCAACTTCTGCGCCAGTATCGGCTCACACCTTACCCGACTCTCTGTGCCTCGCTTGAAGCCTACTAGTCTTGTTCACAGCCTTTGCTTTATTCTATTTCTTAAAATATAAACTAATACTATTTGTTTGTCAAGTTTTGGTTGGCTCCAAGGTATTACTTTTAAGATTTATTGTTCTTGAAGATGTTGACACTTACTAAATAGTAGGCTATTATATCTGGCACCACACCTACTATTCGCCCGGCATAAAAACCATAAGGAGTATTGAAATGGGTTTATCACCGGAAGAAAAGCGGAAAATCTATGAGGAAGAGAAGGCACGGCTTGAGGCACAGGAACAGATAGAGAGGGAGAAACAGGCAAAGCCAGAAAGTACAATTACCGGGCTAGAGCCAAATATTGCCGGACTCCTATGTTATGTCGGCGGCTGGATAAGCGGCATCATCTTCCTTGTTCTAGAGCAGAAAAACAGGTGGGTCCGCTTTCATGCTGTGCAGTCGATTGTTGTATTCGGCACTATTACGATTGCCGGAATTATCCTGGGCTGGATTCCCATAGTCGGGGGTGCCTTTTCCTGGATTATATCAGTTATCGGATTGATACTCTGGGTAATCCTGATGGTTAAGGCTTACAATGGGGAGCGATATAAGCTCCCCGTAGCGGGCGATATTGCCGAGAGTATAGTGGCGGCATCAGGCGTAAAGGGTGAATACTATGAACCGCCAACGCCACCAGCAGAGCCATCGGCAAAACCACCCGCAGAAGCACCAGCAGAACCACCACCACCTCCCAGTGCCGATTCAGGTAAACAAATTGGCGATAAGTTAGAGCATTACTTTAAAAGTACAAGGGGTGGAAGAATAACAGCGTCCGTTTTTGCCATCGCCTGGAGTATTGTTTTACTAATATTCTTTAATTTTTATAATCAATATATAGCTTATTACCATTCGGAAACAGTAAATGGCATCACTACATGGACCAGACAGCCACTCTTTACAGAAGATATTAATTTATGGCTGCCAATTCTCACAACAACATTAATTTTAACCATAATAGGCCATATTATTTTGATTATCTTTGACCAGTATACACTGCGTGAAATTGTTTTTATCATCTTAAATGCATTTGGGCTGGCCACAGTTTTAACTCTGCTTTCTGTCTATCCTTTCGATTTCAGTATAATACCAAATGCTACTGCCGCCGACGCTGCTTATTCGGGCGTAATAATACTTCTAATTATTATCTCAATTGGAATAAGTATCGGAATGCTTGTCAGGTTTATTAAGTTGATTATCCATACGGTCAAGCAGAGCACCAGTTAGTAAAAGTTGATATTATTTAGTAACCCCATCCCCCTTTATCCCCCTTCCCCTTATTAAGAGGAAGGGGGAAAGAGTATATAAGAGAGGCTTCGCCTCTCTTTAACTCCCCTTTTGGCACTAGCCCCTCTTAAACACCCCTTCATTCGGTTATCCCTGAAATGGGTATGTATATTTTGTCAATCTACGTCAGTGTAGCGATAAAGACATCGTTTATTACAAGGTAGAATGAAGGGGCTTCGCCCCTTCAAAATCAATCCTTCCCTCTCCCCTTGTGAAGGGGAGAGGGATAAAGGGTGAGGGGTTGATTAACGACCTGGGCTCTTGTCCATTGACTGCGTGGCTACCACCAGTTAGACTTAGGTAGAGCGAAAATAATGAAGGTCATCGGTCTTACTGGTAGTATCGGTAGCGGCAAGAGCACGGTATCGCAGTTTCTGGCGGAACTGGGTGCCGTGATTCTGGATGCGGATAAGGTAGGGCATAAGGCATTTAAGCCTGATACCGAACTGTGGCGTGAGGTAGTGTTTGCTTTTGGACGGCAGGTTCTCAAGCCTGATGGTGATATTGACCGTAAAAAGCTGGGTGAACTGGTATTTAGCGATTCCGAGTCTCTATCGCAGCTAAATCAGATAATGCACCCCCGAATGTATGATATGGTAAAGGCTCAGCTTGAGGACTACCGGCGGCAGAAGGTGGCGGTGGTCGTGCTGGAAGCCCCCCTCCTGATTGAGGCTGGCTGGACTTCACTGGTGGACGAGGTTTGGGTTACCGTAGCTCCTGAGTCAACAATCTTAAGACGACTTCAGGAACGGATGGGGCTGTCCCAAGCAGAAGCCCTGGCTCGCCTTCGCTCCCAGCTATCTTCAGCGGAACGGCTAAAGCATGCCGATATAGTAATCAATACTGATTGCGGCCTTGATGAGGTGAAGGCAAGGGTAAAGGAACTGTGGGCTAAGCTTCAGGTGGAATAATCACATTCTAATCACCCTTAAATTGATAATATGCAAACTTTTGTTCTATGTCAATAGTGACTGAAGATATTGTATAATATACTTGATATTTTAGGGGTGGCATGCGATGAAATCAAAAAGGCGTTATATGGTTGGAGAAAGACCTTCAATTATAGGGTTATTTCAGGTAACAGCAAAGCCAGCATCAAAACTACGTCGTATATTATATGATATAATACCCTATTGGCAGGGTTCTCAACCAGAATTTACTTTTTATTTTGAAGCATTAATCGATATAGAACATAAATGTAGATATCTTTGTGATATCCAATATTCTACTGGAAAAATACCCAAACTCGCTCCGTGGGAATTTAGTCTTCCTGAAATGAAGAGGGGTGGTAAATGGGAAACGACAGTTGGTAAAATGCACCTTATTAATACTGGTGACACTTTTCTCAGAGTGGCAGAGGTAACAGGTACAAAGACAAATCCTGAACTTGAATATAAATCGGTTTTCTTATTTCATGTAACTAGCAGGTCTTGGCTTTTCCTTGCATTAGTTGCAGGTATATTGGCGGGTGTGTTGTCTATACTAGGTAGTTGGTTATCAAGCTGTTTTTTCTAATTTATCCCCACCAACCACAACCGAGCAGAACCCCTCAAATCTGATATTTGACGCTCCCCTATAGTAACTGGTAGACTATAGCAATTGGTAGAATGTATCGGTTCAGGAGGTTGAAAATTTACGCTATTATTGAAACCGGCGGCAAGCAATATAAGGTAACCCCGGGTCAGACAATAGATGTCGAGCGCCTGGAGGTGGCCGAGGGCGGCACCGTTGAGCTAGATAGGGTATTGCTTATCGCTGATGGTGACCGGGTAATCGTAGGCACGCCCACGGTTGCCGGGGCGAAGGTAGTTACCACGGCACAAGGGGAAGGCAAGGGCAAGAAGATTATTGTCTTTAAATATAAGCCAAAGGTGCGTTACCGTAAGAAGACAGGACACCGTCAACTTTACACCCGACTGGTTATTGACCAGATTGTTGGTACAGAGGTTAATAAAAACGAGCCGACTAAGAAGGTTCGGCGGCGTAAAAAAGAGGTAGCTTAAATGGCACATAAAAAAGCAGGTGGCTCCAGCCGCCTGGGTCGTGATAGTAAGTCCAAGCGGTTGGGAGTGAAGCGATATGCTGGTCAGAAGGTAAACGCGGGAACAATATTGGTTCGGCAGCGGGGCACCCGCATTCACCCCGGTAATAATGTCGGTGTGGGTAGGGATTATACCCTCTTTGCCCTTATTAATGGCGTGGTTAAATTTGAGCCCACCAGCAATAACCGGAGGAAGGTTAGCGTTTACGCTAGCTAAATAGCATGAAGGAAAAGATTCATCCCAAGTATTACACTGATGCCAAGGTAATTTGCTCTTGTGGCAATACCTTTACCACCGGCTCCACCAGGAAGGTCCTTAAGGTTGAGCTGTGCAGTAAGTGTCACCCGTTTTTCACCGGAGAACGCCGGGTAATAGATACCGCCGGACGTGTGGAACAGTTTAAGCGGCGCTACAAGATGCACAGCTAAATAGATATACTGGATACGGCAGGAGCGGGTTAGCGAGCCGCTCCTTTTTGTTTATTAAGGGGTTTTTATTATGGCCAAGAGATTTTATTACGGGGGGCAGGCAGTCATTGAGGGGGTGATGATGAGAGGCAAGCGGACGATGGTAACCGCAGTGCGTCGTCCCAGTGGTGGGTTGGCTCTAGATATCCAGCCATTGTCTGCCATCTATACTGGTTGGATGAGGAGAACTCCGTTACTACGAGGTATCATTGTTTTGATTGAGGCAATGATTCTAGGTATTAAGAGCCTGCTCTACTCAGCTAATGTATCGCTGGAGGAGGAAGAGGAGAAAATTTCGGGGGGATTGGTTTGGGCTCTGGTGACTGTTTCTCTGGCCTTTGCCGTCGGCCTGTTCTTTATGGCTCCTCTCTTCCTTACCAAATTGCTTGATCCTTACATCAATTCATCCCTGGTATTTCACCTAATAGAGGGCTTTATCCGACTGGGCATTTTCATCGCTTACCTCAGGTTAGTAACGCTGGTGCCTGACATCAAGCGGGTATTTGCCTACCATGGTGCTGAACATAAGGCAGTAAATGCCTATGAAGCTGGAGTTCCACTGGAGATAGAGGCAGTCAGGGAACATAATACGGCTCATGTCCGTTGTGGCACCAGCTTTCTGTTTGCCGTCTTGATTATAGCCATCATAGTTTTTGCCCTGGTTGGTCGACCTTCAATATGGTTGATGGTGTTGTCACGAATTATACTCATTCCGGTGATTGCTTCCCTTGGTTACGAGTTTATCTACTTTGGCGCTAACCATGTCAGAAATGGTTTTGTCCGCGCTATCCTCGCCCCGGGGCTACTGCTACAGACGCTAACTACCCGAGAGCCTGATAATGACCAGCTAGATGTTGCCTTATCGGCGTTAAGGAAGGTGGTGGAGGTTGACCAGCTTAAGGAGACAACTTAGGTTTCTGTTTGCTGGCTTGCCTCTACCTCCTCTTTGGTTAGCTGCTGAAAAAAGCAGATTTTATTACCAGTGTGGCACACCGGACCAGTGGCTTTTCCCTTGACCAGAATAGTATCACTATCACAGTCCTTCCAGATTTCACGCACTATGATGCGGTTACCTGAGGTCTCTCCCTTATGCCACAACTCCTGTCGACTGCGACTGTAAAACCACACTTCGCCACTGGACAGGGTTCGGCGCAGTGCCTCTTCATTCATATAGCCCAGCATCAGCACCTCACCGGTATCGGCATCTTGGGCTATCGCCGGGATAAGCCCTTTTTCATCAAACCTTAGATTCTTTATCAACCTCACCCCCCAATAAAGCTTGTTATGCGATATTCTTAGAACTCCAAATTTTAACTGCATTCTCAGCAAACTTTTTCTGGCGTAATACGATTGTATTTTCCGTAAAGTCTTTCAATTTTATCAAATTTTTAGTAATTTGGATACGCTTTTCTTCTTTATAAACATCTTTAAGCTTCTGTTTAAATGGCTTGTTGGAAGCCTCTTGGTTCATCGGAAATGATAGCAAAGTTAAGTTGCCCAACCTTTCTAAATACTCTTCACGTCCTTCCCAATCAAGTTTCTCTGCTAAAATATGCTCAAGTGTGAGGTTACTCCAATCAAAGGGTGCTTGCTTTTTACCGGTAATATACTCTTCGAGCTTTAGTAAGGTATATCTAGCTGTCTTATGATACGCCGGCTCAAACTCAGCAAAAGCCAACTTAAATTGTTCGTCAGCCTTCATGGCGTCTTGTTTTCTAAAAACTTCTAGGACCTCACCGATAGATTTCTCTTTTCTTATATCGCTTATTAGACCATGAAAAACATCCTCTAGGATTTTTGCATCCCTCTTTAGAATAGTGCTGTGACGAAATGTTAAAATCTCAATTGCATTGCATAATTTAAGGAAATTCTTCTTCTCAAGAGATTCTTCACCCATTAGAAGCAGGGGGTAGCAACGCGTTGCTTCTAAAGCATCTAGGGAAGTAAACGCTTCTCTTTTGCGGGAATCGGTGCACTTACTTGGCTCTACAAAATTGACGTAGTATGTCAAGGCGTACTTTTCTAGGTGGTTTAGAAAACTTTTGACATTTCCATCTTGACTGATTCGCTTGCCATACCATTCCATAAGCTTCTTCCGAGGCGGAGGTTCCTCTTCCCCGACGTTGGCCCAGCAATAATGGAGGAGAAACCTCTTCAACTTACCTGAACCGAGTTCTCCTGAAATGCGATCTATCGTCAAGGCACTGTCTTCCACGGAAATGCCTTGTTTAACTGCCTCTCCGCAGACGCGGTTCTTTACCAAGTCAGCAATGGATAAATCCATTCCTCTGTCATTAAGTGTCTCGAAAAATTGATAGACGTCGCTATCTGTTCCTAGAAGCACCTCAAGGAATGAAAGTTTCATAATTTTTTCATTTATAAGCTTAACTATGCCATCCTTGCCTTGATTTTTACTAAGGTGGTTAAATTTGTCGCGGAAGTATTGAATCGCTCTGTCTAAATTTTTCCATGAAGACAACTTCTTCCCACTAGGAAATGACTCACCAAGCAAAAGACTTCCAAACTTATCCTTGTCGCGTTTGCTCAAAATTAGCGTCAGCCGTGATTCCTTAACTCCAGCTGGTCTCTGTGCGATATAATCTCTTTGGAACTCGTCTGCTGTATCTTTATCATCTACTTGCTCAAGAGTTTCAATAGCAACGCGCAAAAGTAATAAAAGAGTAGCCAATCGTTGCTGGCCATCTACAACTTCAAATTCCATGGGGTGCGGATCTTCGAGGTGTTTGGGCTTAAAAAGAACAAAACCTAAAAAATAACCTGGGTCATTTTTATCTACATCATCCCAAAGTACAGATACTTTATCGATGTCCCAATCATAAGGCCTTTGATACAATGGTACGTGATAATACCTATCCCGTATCAATTCCTTAAGAGATTTGGTTCTTGGACTAATAATGGCCATATGTTAATAATTATATACCATCAGTTGCGTATTCACAATTTTTTCTCTCTTTAAGGAAGAAGGGAATTGGTTATGAAAGAGAGGCTTCACCTCTCTCCGACTCTCCTTATTACATTTGATTAATAACGGCTAGCGCCTGTTTCAGGTTGATATCCCCAGTATAGAGTGCCTGGCCGACAATGGCGCCCTCAGCACCAAGCTGTTTCAATATTTTAAGGTGGGTCAGTGATGTAATACCACCGGCGGCGATAACCGGCAGCCTGATGGCATCTAATAGCTCGGTGATAGCGGTGAAGTTAGGCTCGGTGAGGGTACCATCACGAGTAATATCAGTGTAGATAAAACGCTTTACCCCCAGCTTTACCATAGATTTGGCAAATTCTACGACCTTTAGCTCTGTTTGCTGTTGCCAGCCACGGGTGGCAATATGTCCTTCCCGGGCGTCAATACTAACAATAATAGACTCGCTGAACTTACGGCACACCTCTTTAATCAGCTGAGGGTCTTCTACAGCGGCTGTACCCAGGATAACACGCTCTATGCCCGCTTTGAGCAGTTGCTCTACTACTTCCAATTGACGGATGCCGCCACCCAATTGCACAGGAATTAATACGGCGCTGGCTATCTCGGTAATAATGTCTAGATTATGGAGCTCACCGGTAGCAGCACCATCAAGGTCAACAATATGCAGTCGTGGCGCCCCTACCGATTGCCACCGTAAAGCTACCTCTACCGGGTCATCGGAAAATACGGTCTCCCTCCCATAATTACCCTGATATAGGCGAACACACTTACCCTGTTTAAGGTCTATAGCCGGAATTATTTCTATTTTAGCTTTACCTCCTACCCCGCTTGTGGAGCAACAATTATTGATTGATATTAGAATACTTTCGCCATGGTCTGGCTACGGTCTTATTTCCCAGAGCATCCAGCGCTCTATTTATGACCCTCCTGGTGTTACTGGGCATCATTATACCATTATTGTTAGAATGATTCATTATTGCTAGCATAATACCAATATTCTCCTGCCTGTTTCTTGACATAGCAGGGTCAGGCTGTTAAACTGTCGCTACATAGCTAAGCTATCTTTGCTACCAGCTTTTTCCCGTTGGGAGTTCTAATTGGCAGAAGGAGCATTAGAACACTTGAGCCGAGGGCTTGTTCAGATTTTCACTGGAGATGGTAAGGGTAAGACTTCAGCCGCACTGGGAACAGTGCTTCGAGCTCTAGGTCATGGGCTGAGGGTATATTTTGTTTTCTTTATGAAGGGTGACTACCCCTACGGTGAACGCAACATTTTATCCAAGTTGCCCAATATAGAAGTGGTTAGCTTCGGGCATAGGGATTGCTTTGTTGACCTGGCTAATATTAAACCGGAGGAGAAGGAGCAGGCGAGGCAAGCTTTAGCGGCTGCCCGTGAGGCTATGCTCAGTGGTAACTATGACTTGATAGTGCTGGATGAAGTGAATGTAGCCGTAGCCTTTAAGCTGGTTGAGCTGGATGAAGTGATTAAGCTTATTGACGATAAGCCACCAAATGTGGAGCTTATCCTTACCGGGCGTAAGGCCGATACTAAGTTAGTTCAACTGGCCGACCTAGTCACCGAGATGCTAAAGATTAAACATCCGTACGATGTGGGAGTAGTGGCGAGGAAGGGGATTGAATACTAGGCACTACGAAGGAGGGTATTATGAGCATTACACTGAGTCATATCAAGGCTGACATTGGTGGCTATGTGGGGCATTCTGCCTCTCATCCTGACATTTTAGCCAAGGCTGGTGAGAGCTTGGCCAAGGCTAAGAAGGAAGGACTACTGATTGACTATCATGTCACTGCCTGTGGCGATGACTTGCAACTGATTATGACTCACCAGAAGGGTGAGGAAAGCGAAAAAATCCATAAATTAGCCTGGGATACCTTTGTTGAGGGCACTGAGTTAGCTAAAAAGTTAAAGCTTTATGGCGCCGGGCAGGATTTACTGTCCGACGCCTTTTCTGGCAATATAAAAGGGATGGGTCCCGGGATTGCTGAGATGGAGTTTGAGGAGCGGACTGCCGAGCCTATTATTATTTTTATGGCTGATAAGACCTCGGCTGGGGCATGGAATATGCCGCTATATAAGATGTTCGCTGACCCGTTTAATACCATCGGGCTGGTTATCGCCCCCAATATGCACACCGGTTTTTCCTTTGAGGTGCATGATGTGAAGGAACATAAGAAGATAATCTTGAATGCTCCAGAGGAAATTTACGACCTGCTCATTTTCATTGGTGCCCCGTCACGCTATGCGGTAAAAGCGGTTTACAATAGAGAGACCAATGATATAGCAGCCGTATCTTCTACTCAGCGTCTGTCTTTAATTGCGGGGCGTTATGTAGGCAAGGATGACCCGGTGTGTGCTGTTCGCGCCCAGGGAATATTCCCGGCGGTGGGTGAGGTGCTGGAACCTTTTACCTTACCTCATTTAGTAGAGGGCTGGATGCGGGGCTCACATCATGGTCCCCTTATGCCGGTATCGGTTGAGGATGCCACCCCAGCCCGCTTTGACGGACCACCCCGGGCGTCGGCTATTGGTTTTCAGCTATCCAACGGCAAGCTTATTGGACCCCGTGACATGTTTGCTGATAAGTCGTTTGACAACGCCCGCCAGCAAGCCAATGATATCGCTGATTATATGCGTCGTCACGGTCCCTTTGAACCGCATCGCCTGCCTCTGGAGGAGATGGAATATACTACTATGCCTCAGGTGGCGAAAAAATTAGAGGGAAGGTTTACCGACCTAGATTAAGGGCATGACAAAGCTCCTCTTGGCGACCAACAACCAAGCCAAAGTGCGTGAGTATAGAAACCTCCTTCAGAATATTTCCTTTGAACTGGTTACCCTGGCTGAGCAGGGTATCACCACTATAGTCAATGAGGTGGGGGCAAGCCTGGAGGAGAATGCCAGATTAAAGGCAATTGCCTTGGCGGCTGAGAGCCAGTTGCTAACTCTGGCTGATGATTCAGGGCTGGAGGTTGATGCTTTAGGTGGTGAGCCCGGTCCGTTGTCAGCTCGCTATGCTGGTGAAGGCGCTTCAGATAGGGATAGGACTAACTATTTGCTGGCACGGCTTAAGGGCGTGCCGTGGGCGGAGCGGTCGGCCCGTTTTAGGTGCGTTATCGCCGTAGCTACACCAGAGGGAGAGATAGAGCTTTGTTCCGGTGAGCGCCAGGGAATTATAACCTTTGAGCCGAGGGGAGAGGAAGGCTTTGGCTATGACCCAGTCTTCTACCTTCCTGAGCTAGATAAAACAATGGCTGAGCTGCCACTGGAGATAAAGAACCAGATTAGCCACCGCGGGCAGGCAGCTAGAAAAGTATATCACTTACTGGAGAGGTTAAGAGTATGACCGGACTTTCTGATTCTTTCCAGCGTCCGATAGATTATCTGCGTATCTCAGTAACCGACCGCTGTAACCTGCGCTGTATCTACTGCATGCCTTCCAATGGCATTAGCTTGATGCCCCGTGATACTCTCCTCGCCTATGAGGAAATCTACGCTATAGTTCGGGCCTCCTCCGAACTAGGGATAAATAAGATAAGGATTACTGGTGGTGAACCCCTGGTGAGGTCAGGACTGCCTGAATTAATACAGATGTTGGCACACATAGACGCCATAGACGATATTTCTCTAACCACAAATGGAACCCTGCTCAGTGACTATGCGGCTGAGTTGAAGCAGGCAGGACTCAGGCGGGTGAATGTAAGCCTGGATACACTCAAGCCGGACCGGTTTGAGGCTATAACTCAGGGCAACAAACTTGAAGAGGTGCTGGCAGGCATTGCCGTTGCCCGCTCGGTTGGGCTTAATCCGGTTAAGCTTAATGTGGTAGTTATGGCTGGTATCAATGATGATGAACTCCTTGATTTTGGTGCTAAAACCATTAGTGATGAGTGGCATGTGCGCTTTATTGAGCCGATGCCGGTTGCCGGCGGGGAGGCTACGGCCTCGCAATTTGTCTCGGTCAGTGATATAAGAAAGCGCCTGCAGCAACTAGGAGAGTTAGCGCCTTGTCGACCCGGTGTTGGCAATGGACCAGCCAAGTATTTTCGTTTTCCTCAGGCCAAGGGCACCGTTGGTTTTATTGCACCAATTAGTGAGCATTTCTGCTTCTGTTGCAATCGGCTGCGCCTTACCGCTGATGGTAAACTCCGCCTCTGTCTACTAGCCGAGGACGAGATAGACCTGAAGCAACCCCTGCGTAGCGGCCTATCTTCAGCCGGGCTAAAGCAACTGATTGAGGAAGCAGCTAAGAGCAAGCCATTGCGCCATCACCTGGCCGAAGGCTACGCGCCTAAAGACCGACCGTTTATTCAAGTAGGGGGTTAAACATGGAGGAGCTGACACATATAGACGCTTTGGGTCGCCCCCGTATGGTAGATGTTACGGAAAAGCCTGATACCCAGCGTGAAGCAGTAGCCAGAGGGGTGGTCAGAATGAAGCCCTCTACCTTTGACCGGTTAAAGAAGGGGGAGATGCCAAAAGGTGATGTTCTGGCGGTTGCTCAGCTTGCTGGCATCATGGCCACCAAGCAAACACCTAACTTAATACCCCTGTGCCACCCAATTCTCATCGGAGATGTTAGGGTTGAGTTCAATATGGATGAGGGAAACAGTGTCGTGGAGATTACCACCACGGTAAAGAGCACCGGTAAGACGGGGGTGGAGATGGAGGCACTTACCGCTACCGCAGTTACCGCTTTAACCATCTATGATATGTGCAAAGCAGTAGACCGGGGCATGAGAATAGAGAATATCCGTTTAGTTAGAAAAAGTGGTGGTAAAAGTGGGGTAGTTAACCTTGAATAGAATTAATTATTAGTATATACTACTTCACTACCAGTAATATATTTTTGGGGGTGTGCTATGAAGTTATCATGTCTTCAGGAGAATCTAAATCGGGGGCTTAGTGTGGTGGGGAGGGCAGTAGCTACCAGAACGACCTTGCCGATAACCAATAATGTCCTCTTAGCCACCGACCAGTCCCGGCTTAAACTTGTTGCCACCAATCTGGAAATGGCTATCAGCTGCTGGATTGGTGCCAAGGTAGAGGAGGAGGGGACAATTACTGTGCCCGCCAGGCTTCTCACCGAGTTTATTAGCTCCTTGCCCAATGAGCGGGTGGATATTAGTCTTTCCCCTCGGACTAAGACCGTGGGACTAAAATGTGCCCGGTTTGAAGCCAGAATCAGCGGGGTTGATGCCAAGGATTTCCCGCCTATACCCAAGATTAAAGAGGGTATAACCACCAAGGTTGAGGTAGAAGCCCTTCATCAGGGGATTAGCCAAGTTGTCTTTGCAGCGGCTTCGGAGGAATCTCGCCCGGTGCTTACCGGTATTGATACTCAATTTGAAGGTGATTTACTGACACTGGCCGCCGCTGATGGCTTTAGATTAGCCGTGTATAAGCTACCCATTGCCGTCCCGGTTAGTGAGAAGACTGAGGTCATTATTCCGGCACGGACTCTGGCTGAGCTAAATCGGCTTATGGCTGACCAGGAGGAAGCGGTTGAGATAGCGATAAATCCCAACAAGAGCCAGGCCCTATTTCGACTGAAGAATATCGAGCTAGTTTCCCAGCTTGTTCAGGGCACCTTCCCCAATTATGCCCAGCTTATTCCTCAGAGCTACAATACCCGAGCCCTGGTTGATGTTGCCGAATTCTTGAGAGCGACCAAGACCGCCTCTATCTTTGCCCGTGACGGCAGTGGCATTGTCCGTCTGGTGATGGCCCCAGGTAGTGAATTAACTCCGGGTAAGATGACTGTTTCCGCTCGTTCCGAAGAGGTAGGTGATGATGTTGGTGAGATTGATGCCATTGTTGAGGGTGAGGAGGCAAAGATTGCCTTTAATGGTAAATATCTGACCGATGTGCTTAGTGTGCTTGGCCAGGCACAGGTAGCCCTGGAAACTACCAATCCGTCAAGTCCCGGCGTTATCCGCCCGGTAGGAGTGGATAACTATATCCATGTCATCATGCCTATGTTTGTTCAATGGTAGATAAATTTAGGTTCAAAAGGGGATAAAAATGTCAGAAGAGAAAAAGGTCTATACCACTGGCTTCGGCGCACCAGTTGATAATGACCAGAACAGTAAAACTGCTGGCAGTCCCGGCCCTGTGCTAATGCAGGATACACATTTACTAGAAAAGCTTGGGCATTTTGATCGGGAGCGCATCCCAGAACGCGTAGTCCATGCCAAGGGCGCAGGTGCACACGGATACTTTGAGGTTAACGCTGACGTAACCAAATACACGAGAGCCAAGTTCCTGTCGGAGATTGGGAAACGCACCGATGTCTTTGTCCGCTTTTCCACTGTTGGCGGTGAGAAGGGGTCGGCAGATGCAGAAAGAGACCCTCGCGGGTTTGCGGTGAAGTTCTACACCGAAGAAGGTAATTATGACATGACAGGAAATAATACCCCTGTCTTCTTCATTCGTGATCCGTTGAAATTCCCGGATTTCATTCACACGCAGAAACGCCATCCAGGCACCAACCTTAAAGATGCGGACATGTTCTGGGATTTTCTATCTCTGACCCCAGAATCTATACATCAGGTTACCATTCTCTTTTCTGATCGTGGAACACC
>SDBT01010436.1_pt1 | contig 14994 bp, 14 predicted proteins | sample 2277101 | NCBI WGS metagenome assembly SDBT01 (sample SAMN10404973, study PRJNA504765) | marine sediment metagenome | isolation source: marine sediment core GS10_PC15, 103 cmbsf | place: Arctic Ocean: Southern Knipovich Ridge | collected 2010 | reverse complement strand
AGATGAACAGTTTAAGAATGGCAACTATCAAACATTTGACAATGTAGATGATTTGATAGCAGCCCTACACAAACTTACCACCAAGTCTAAAGCTGACAGACAGCCCAGCGAGGTGCAGGGTGATTGACGTGAGTTTTGACGAGTTCCTTGCCGCCGCAATACCGCCGGGATACCTCGAGGCTATGATGGAGGCAAAAAAGAAATACCCGCACCACATTCAGTTTTACCAAACCGAAGACGGTTCTTTTATGCCGTGGAACTTACGACCGGGTGCCTTGCAAGAAAATATACAACGGGAGTGGAATTGGTGAGTACAACCTTTTTCATTCTACTTTTCCTGGTCTGGGTGGTGGCTGAATTATGGGCCGACAGCAGGAACCGCAGAAGGCAACGAGAGATACATGATTGGGTAGAGTATATATGTCGAGAGCAAGCAAAGCTAAGGCGACAAATCACGGCTATAGGGGATCAAGATAAGCACTAACAATCAGAGACTCATTTACACAACCCGCCGACCAGACACGACCGCCGATAGTTCGGCGCGTCTTAACTATTCCCAAAATCAATTAAGTCCCATTGTCCGATGCCCGCATTGCGGGTTTCGCTCTGACGATGACTGGACGTTGCAACAACACATGCACAAAACTCATCATACTTGAATATAGCTAAAGCTACCGGATCGCGCTTCACGGTCTCTGACCTTGCGGGCGCATCCCCCAAAGATAAGAAAGTTATCGAAGCTGGCAAGAGGCTCCGCGACGCACATGACGCGGAGTTTGTGTTATGTGGTAGAGATTTCTGGTACTGGGCGGAGAATGTCATCACCGAGGATGAAGACCAGAAGAAACAACGACCATTCCCGCTCGATTACCCGTACCTGCACGATCTCTACGCGGATTACCAGAACCACCGGAAGAATGTCATGCTAAAGTCCCGCAGGTTACTGGCTTCATGGTTGGGTATGCTCATCATGCTACATAACGCCATGTTCGCCAACAAGGGGATACCGGGATGCCCTGAAGTGTTTCTCGGTGGCGTTATGTCTATCGGTGAGACCGAGGCGGCTTACCTGATACAGCGGATTAAGCGCGTCTATGGACGGCTACCCGACTGGATGAAGCACCGCAACAAATTACTCAAAGATCACATGCTCTATATGGAGTTCGAGGGTGGCGGAACCATTCGCGCCTTTGCCCTGAAGAGAGAGGGTCCTCAGACATTTGGGTTCTCGTTCGTGTTTTTCGATGAGATGGCCCTACAGGAATCGGTGCGAACCGTCTGGACGGGCATGATGCCGACGCTCGGTGCCGAAGGCAGGCTAATGGCAGTATCGACGCCGAATGGCAAGGGGAATCTATTCCATGATATCTGGTCTAACAAAGACGACCAGTACCAGGGTATCAATCGCATAACGCTACACTGGCGCGACAATCCCGAACACGATGACGCATGGTTTAAGGCGACTACGGCGGGCATGGACAAACAGATGATCGCTCGCATGTTCGAGTTGTCGTTTGCTTCTTATCTGGGTCAACCCGTCTGGTCGGAGTTTGATCGTGCCGTGCATGTCTGGGATATAGATGAAAACCCGATGGTGATCGACGAGGACAAGCCAGTTTATATCGGCTGGGACCTGGGTTATCATTTTCCGGCGGCAACTATCTGGCAGCGCAACAGCCGGGATCAATGGCTGGGTTTCATGGAACATCAGGGTTATGACATAGCCTTTGATGTGTTCTGTGAGCAGGTCAGGGATAAACTCAATACACTCTATACTCGCAGTAAGGTCCGGGAGATTCATTGTCTACCCCCGGACGCGATAAATAGATACAACCAGCGGACCAAGAGCGGAGCCGTCAATGATGTCGGGCAGATTAAACTGACATTCAAGGTACGCAACGAGCCAGTACAAACGCGGTTCTGTCCCGGTGAGGTGGGCACACGGGATAACGAAGCGCCACGGCTCAAAGAAACGCGTAAACTTTGGCGGCTCCGCGCTGATGGACAACCGGGGATACTGTTAAATCCCTCGATGGATTTATTCATCGAAGGTTGTCTTGGTGGCTATTGCTACCCGGAAAAGGGTAACACCGAGCAACCGGACAAAACGGAACACTCCCACTTACAGGATTCAGGACAATCGGTATTTGCGGCCTATGCGCGCATGGCGCATGGCGCACAGCCAGTACCATCACAAACACGGGAACGTAGACTAATTGGATGCGGGACGGGGATGTAATGCCAGCCAAAAAGGGCTTCAGTAAAAAACAAAAAGAAGAAATTCTAAAACAGGCGACGGCGTTCTGGGATAGTTCGACCGAGGCCATGGGGCCGCTCTTTAAGAGCGTGAATGAGTTGGAACGCATGGCCCGGTGTCAGTTACCGGAAGAACTGGAAAACGTTCTCGCTACCTACCCGGATCGGTCGGCTTTGGTGCCACCGACCATCTACAACAACCTGAACTCACTACGCGCCTATCACCGCACCGCTCTATTCAAAAAGAAGCCGTACATGCGCCTTTCGCATGTTGGTCAAGCCGGTCTCAGGGATGATCGAATAGAGAAGGCGGAGCAACAACTACAGGCCATTATGGATATGGAGGCCGAGGGGCGTGGGTTTGTGGCTGAAGCGGATAAAGCGGTTTATCAGGCGTTGTATGCCGGGATCACAATTGTCTTTACTCAGTGGACGCGCCGATGGGAGCGCAGGGTTCAGCGCCGTGAAAACGACCTAGGTGTCATCGTCGACGACAATGGTGCCCCTGTGTTCAAAATGGAGATGGTGTCAGAGTATCCCGAGACCATCAGTTTAGATATCAGGCGTGCCCGTATTGATCCAGGTGCCGCCGAACGTAAAGATATTCGCATTGTCGGGTATCATTCACTGAGTCAACTATCCGATTTACTTGCCCTTATGAACAACCCAAACACGCATTACGATTTTTTAGAGAAAGAACTAAGGGCATCATCGTTTGATCGGGGCAAATACTTCGAGTTCGACAAATCCGATTCGGAAACCTATGGCGACAAGACTAAAGAGAACACCGATTTCGGTGATAAGATCGTCGAGGCTCGGTCTATTCGGGGTCTGTTTCGCATAGGCAAGAATGAGGTGCGGGACCTGATTGTCGAGATAGGTAATGCGACCGTGCTGTTGGCGGTGAAAGAGAATGATCTGCCAATATCAGGCTGGGAGCTATTCGACTTTCCGGCGGTAGATGAACAGCATGGTCGATTATATACGATGGGCGTTGTTGAACCGGCGCGTGACACCTTTATTGAGCAATTTCTCAAAAAGAACCAGGCGCTTGATTCGGCCAACCGGAATGTCCACACGACTTTTGTTGGTGATACCGGGGCGTGTCAGAACTTGCCGGACCTACTGGAATCGTCTGACGACAGAATCCTCAAGATAGACCTCGCCGCGTCCGGGCTTCCCAGCGTAGCCGCCGCCCTTCAACCCTTAGAACGACCCGAACTTGGGCAGGATACTTTCCTACACTCGCAGGTATTGGAACGCGAAGTCCAACAGACGATGCGGCGCAGTGATTACTCATTGGGGAACAACCCTAAATCAACGGAAACAGCTACGGCGGTCGTAGAGGTAGTCGCGGGTGGGCAGGGACTAACGGATCATCTACTAGAAAAGTTGGCCGATACGTATTACCGGCCAGTTTCTATCAAGAAACTGATTCTCTGGAATTTCTTCAATGCTCATAAGGAGCATGTAGTTCATCGGTCGGATGGTACGGCGTTGAATATCAAGCCCGGTGAAATTAACCTGCCCTTCCATGTCTGGATAGATACCAACATAGCGGCTACGCATCCGGCGGCGGTGCGGCGCTTTGTCGAGATGTTCCCGGTGATAGCGAACGACCCGTGGTTTGATCCGCTGGTCGTGCGCGAGACGGCGGTGGACATGCTTGACCTACCGAATAAGGATCGGTTGTTACCGCCGCCCGACTATGTGCGGGGAGACATAGAGCGAGAACATATCGCATTACTTGCCGGACTGGAACAACCGGTTCTCGAACTGGATAATCATAACCTGCACGTTCAGCTTCACATGGAACATGCGGAGTTCTTAGCACAATTACCGCCTGAAGAGTTGGGGCCGATGCAGGTCGATAATCTCGAAGCTCACATACAAGAACATCTACGGTATATCGAAAAACAAAACGAGGCACTTGGTAACACCAAGGCCGGAGGGGGGAATACCGGAACGCTATCACAACCCGATGGCGCCAGAATGAAAACATCGAGTGGGGGACAGACAGGAAGATTTACCCCAAGCGAGTCGAGGAAGTAATGACTTTTTCAGTAACAAAAAAACTGGGTGGCTTTTTTCCCTCCATGGAAAAGAGGATGGCGGGGTTAATGACCAGTATTGTCGCTGGCAACAGCTACGCCGGACTACGGGCCAGCCAGCATTGGCACGCTATGGATGCTCTCTTACAGAGCAAACATAACGATGCGGTGCGAGAATTAGGAAACAGGGATTTATCGGTCGACGCCACTAAGCGACTAAACCATCGCCTTGAACTCTTGCGAGAGCTTGAGGATGACATGGTTGCCGCGATTCGTCGCGGTCAAGACGCGCAAGACCGGTACACCAAATTAAAAGAGAAGGAACAGAGACATGGCAGAGGAACAGAATCCACAATCTAATGCGGGAGTGTCAACCACGGTTACGGCCACACCAAACGAAAACAAGGTGGAAGTTGACAGAGCCGAATTAGAAGCCCTGAAATCATCTCAGGCGAGAATGACAAAGTTGGATGAGATCGCCAGCGAAGCCCAGCTTGATAATGTAGAGGATTATTTAGACGGACTTGAGGGACAGGTCTACAAACAAGAAGACCCCCCAGACAAGCCGCCGGAGCCTGCGAAGCCGCGGGTTGACCCCCCTGCACCATCATCCGGTACAAGCGCTCCTGCGACGGCAGAGTTGAGCGAAGCCGACCGGAAGCTACTGAACGACCTAAAGCAGCAAACAAACGCCAACATGATCGCTACCCAGAGACAGGAATGGGAAGCCGAACAACGCGCCCTTCCAGAAGACCAGCGCAGTGCTGCCACCGCAGAAGACTTGCTGAAGATACTCTACAGCAAGAAGGGTGCGGTAATAGGGCAGTCTGCCGGGGCTTTCAGCGGGAACATCTTCAAGGCAGCGGCCTACGCATACGGCATAGAACATGGCAATAAGGAAGCCTTCAAGGCCGGAGCGGAATCCGCAACGGCTTTGGCTAACGCTGCGGTATCTGCAAATCTCGAAACCAGTGGCAAAACAGCCGTGCCGGATAAGCTGACTCCAGTGGAGCGGCGGGAGGCATGGCAAAAGGAACAAGCGGACGACATCGAACCCGATGACGCTCCGATTGAATGAATTTGAATGATTAGGAGATAACTATGGCAGGTGGAGAGTGGCAAAATAGCCCTACCACACTGACTATAGGCGGAACTGGCAATCTACCGGCAACTAATGAGCTAAAGGTAGATATGCACGGTAAGATTATGACGTCGTTTGCGAAAGCGACGCCATTGACGACCATTTTGACACGCCTTAAGTCAGACCCAGCCCATAATTTTAGAGTAGATTGGCAGGAAGCACAGGAGATACCGACGGCCGTACAGGTCGGGACGGCTCTCGCGTCAGGCGGGACAGCCCTTGTGTTGGTAAACAACGGGATAACCTGTGTTGCCGGAACTCTACTCTTTAATCCTCGGGCATGGGATTTAGCGCAAGTGACCACTGCAACCAGTGACACGGCGCTTACAATAACAAGAAGTGTGGGTGGCACGACAGAAGCGGCCTGGAAGGCGGGTGACGTGCTTCACGTCCTTCCCCCGGCAGTAGCCGAGGACGAGGGGACACCCGGAAGTGAGGTCTATCGACCGGCCTCCGTTGCTGATGATAATGTATACAACTATACCCAGTTGTTGCGATTGCAGTATGCGGTTACTCGCATACAGAACGAGATGACCAGTCACTTTGGTGGTCCCGGTTCCAAGCGGGCGCAATTGCGTAAGCAGAAGCACCGTGAAGCTCGACTCAAACTGGAGAAACTGTTGTACTTTGGTGGACGTGCTACCAGTGGTACGGCCCCGGCCACCGTTCGTATGATGGGTGGCTTGGTGCATTACCTGAGAAACGGCACGCTCTACAAGGACTTCAACGGCATTTTCACTGAATCTGGTCTGGACGGCTGGATTGGTGATTACACCGATCAGAACCCCGATAGTGGCAGGTTGGCCCTGTTCTGTGCTGGAAACGTGAAGCGTTTGATTTCCAACTTCGGCAAAGACAAGGTACGCCTTAGCCCTAATTCCAAGAAATACGGGCTTCGTATTAACGAATACGTTGCTTCGCAGGATGTGGATATTATTCCACTACCCCTGCTCAACGATCCTGTTTGTAGGGGTTGGATGTGGCTGCTCGATACCGAGCGGATCATGTTGAAACCTTTACAGAATAGTGGTCTTGCTTGGTACGGGGAGGCCCTGAACGTAGGGCAATCCGAGAGAATCTATGACACCTATCGGGGTGTGTACTCAATGCTTCTGGCCAACGAGTCGCGTCATGCGATGGCGGTCGGAGCCTTAATATAGGAGGTTGTAGTGGCAACTTTAACGTCTATTGAGACCGCAAGAGACCTTGCAACCCAAATCCCGTATGTGTTGACGGCCGTTGATACCGGACCCTGGATGGTGGCACAATATGTCCCCGCTCTTGGTACTGGTGCCACCGCTGCGACCATTGAGATAGATGCTGGTAGTGATACTATCCAGTTCTATACTGATGGGGCAACACCGACTACAACCGGTGCGGCTGATGCGATTGGTAATACAACGGGTGAAATCCTGACAAGCGCTGGCGCCACGAATACAATGGGTGAGGTGGTCGATAAGATCAACGCCGCCCAGGCGTGGAGGGCTTATCTGGTTGGTGCGTTAAGAGCGGATGATGCTGGTGCATTACTTACTAAAACCGAAGCAAGTTGCTTTGGTGATAATGGCTTGACTTTCTACGGCGACAACTCTGCCCATAAGTCGCAATCCCTTGCGATTTCTGGTGAGAAGTTTGTCAACAACGGTAGGAACGGTTGGGTCAAGGATTGGGATAGTCAGTGTGAGAACTCGATGCTTTATGCTTCCATAACAGTAACGAGTGCTTCGCTAACGTATCTCAAGTATTACTCCGGTAAACAGGGATCGACTGAAATCCAGGCTGGTGGTTCTGTTGCGCTTGCAACCGCGACAGCCAAAGAGCAGGGAGAGGCTAACTTGACCTTCCCCTATATCGCGGCTACTCGTGGAGAACGGTTGATTATCCGTGTGATTGGTGTGTCGGGTTCATCGCCGACTGCGCCGACGTTTAATATCATCGGTAAGTCAGCGGTGCTTGATGGCACCAGGATGGTGACTGAAAAAAATTACTAATCTTTAGTAATAGTCAGGTAGGTGGGGTGAAAGCCCCACCTATTAAAAACAAATGATGACGGTACAAGAACAAGGGATCGCAAAGTGGTACGACGATTGGCATCAAGAGAACGGCGTGGATTCATGGCGCGGGGAATCAGCCTATCCCCCATTAGTGAGATCACTTGGGGCTAAACCCGGTAATCGCTTATTGGACGTTGGGTGTGGTACGGGTTTCTTCCTAAAGGCAGCAGCGGAAAATGGTTTAGATACTCATGGAATTGATGTGTCGGCTGAGGCCGTAAAAATAGCAAAAGGGGTATCCCCCGACTCGAATGTATTTGTATGCTCAATGCAAAAGCTGGATGGCATTGGGCCGTTCGATTTTGTAACAGCCCTTGGTTCTCTGGAACATTGCCCGGACATGAGTAAAGCACTATCGGAGATTCACCGCGTTCTCAGTCCCGATGGTCGCTTCATGGCGATGGTTCCCAATAGCAAATACAAGGGACCGGACATAAGTATCCAAGAAGAGATCATGGAGACCCGGAAGACTCTGCCGGAATGGTCCAGTATTTTCAGGGATGCCGGGTTTACTATCGAGAGAGTCGATCACGATAGACTTATGTGGTCCCCGAGTATTTCGCTTGATAAGACTTATCAATTTGTCTTCACCCTTAAAAAAGAGGTGAGAAATTGATAGACCTAATAGCTGGACCCTGGATCGGTGAGTTTGGTTGGGAACTGTTTGGATGGCAGGGTGTGTTGAGGGCGATGTCCCCCCAGTATAAACGAGTTATTATCATAGGACGACCTGGGCATCAATTTATTTACAGAGACTTTGCCCATGAATATGTCGAGTTTGTTCCCGAGGGGAATGAGCCGAATATGTGGATGAACGAGGGGACCGTGGTCAAAAAGCCAGAGGGTTATAGCGGTCTGTATATTCAGCCACAGCAGATGACCTTTATGCCCAATGCGCCACAACAAGCGTTTATTAAGTACGCTGGCACCGATACATCCAGAACCGCCGATTTTGTGTATCACGCCCGAGACCTGTCGAAGTACGGTTCTGGTTATATGAACTGGGGTGAACATCGCTGGCGGGAATTGATAGAGATGTGTGGCGATAGGAATATGATTGCTTGCATCGGCTCTAAGGACGGTGCGGCCTATTACGGCGGGGCAGATTTTCGGGGGGCACCGCTTTCTAATGTTTGCGATTTACTTTCAAGGGCGGGTGTTCTTGTGGGGCCATCATCGGGACCGATGCACCTTGGGTCGCTATGCGGTACGCCTCACGTAGTTTGGTCCGGTAATATCATCAACAAGGCGAGATACGAGGATTGGTGGAACCCGCTAAAGACAGAGGTTCGCACGATATGCCCGGAGGACAGCCCGTGGACAAACGACAACAAGGAATGGCAACCGACACCCGAGGAAGTCTTCGATAGGGCTAAGGAGTTTTTATGCGTCGCTTAGATTATCCATACACCATGCTCCGCATAGCCCCATCAATACGATGCAACTTTGAGTCTACATGCACCCATTGTACCCACTTTGCATACCATAAAAACATTAAGGAAAAGACTCGGTGGAAAGAAGTGCCACCCGAAACATGGTTGAAACATCTAAATCGGTTAAAGCCCCTCCGGCATATTAGCGTTATACTTGGCGTTGGGGAACCATCGTTGTATAGGGGTATAGAGAAAATAGTTAATGGGTTGAACGTAACGACTGGTTATTATACTAATGCGTCAGATTTGGCAATGGAAAAGATACGGAAGTTTACGCCCCGGAAAACTCTCGCGCTATATGTATCGTTCCACCCCGCCGGGATGTCGGTCGAGAATTTCATTGAGAACGCCAAATGGTTACAAAACACCTTCAATATTATGGATTTCCATAGCGTTCCCTATCCTGGACGCGAAGAAGAATTAGTCGAGGCGAAAAAGATCATGGCCGAACAGGGGGTGAACCTCTGTATAGATCATCCCTTTACCGGGTGGGCTGATGAGAAACTATACTTCTACGATAATGCCGGTGGGGATCAGGGAAGGTTTCGGGATAGATTCCTCGCCCGAAATACCCAGGACACCAAGGATGTCTTCTGTAAAGTTTCGGCAAATCATTACATGGGTAACATGAGCATGGCTTACCCGATAGCTCCCAACGGAGACATATACGTTTGTTGGAGGTATATGTTGGCGGGATCAAAGGAGGGTATCCTCGGAAACTTGTTCGATGAGTCGTTCGAGTACAACGATGACTTTTTTGAATGTTCCAAGTATGGTGACTGTAATATCTGTGGTTGGGACAGAAATATAATAGACAAGAAAACCGGCCAGCAATTAGACTGCGATACAATAGCGAGGGTGTATATATGAGCATTTCGGCTTGCATGATAGTCAAGGACGAAGAGGAGGTATTGAAGAGGTGTCTTGATTCTATCCACGATTGGGTGGATGAGATTATCATCGTTGATACTGGTTCTACCGACAAGACGGTCGAGATAGCCGAAGGCTACGATAAGGTGAAGATGTTTTACCAGAAATGGGAAGACAACTTCTCTAAACCTCGCAACTATTCGATGGAGCAGGCAATTGGGGACTGGATATTTATCGTTGATGCCGATGAAGAGGTTATCAAGATAGACGGTCTCGCTATGGCTAACATGCTTAAGGACGGGATCAAGAGTAACACTATCGTCGTGAATCTTCTTAATGTCTTTGGTGATGAAAAGGTTGCTCGATCAAGGGCATCGCAGATGCGGTTTTTCCGGCGATCCCTTGGTGTGCGATACAAGAGGACTATGCACAATATCCCGGTAGCCGATGATGATACGCCCATTTTCAGGGTGGGCTTCAGAATAATCCACCATGGTTATGATATAGGCCCGGAAAAGCTGGCCGAGAAGTTGGAGCGGATGGCTCGAATGGCTAAGGCCCTCACCGAGGAAGACCCGGATAATCCCGAGGTATGGTTTCATTATGCGCGGGCGATCAAGGTTAAGGATGGAAAGTTTAACATGGGGGGCGTTGATGAGATGGAGACCGCCATCCAGAGGGGACTCGATCTCGGTAGGAAGCAGAATAGGTTGGGAAGTTATCATATCCAACTTTTGTATTTGATGTCAATCGTCAAGTACATGAAAAAAGATTATGCTGGTTCAGCAAAATGCGCCGAAGATGCGTTGATGATAAAGTCCGATTACTTAGATGCTATATTCATGGCCGGGATTGCTAATACCTATGGCGTGGATGTGGCTAAGGGGGAGGGGTATCTTCGCCGGTATCTCAGCGAACAGGAGATATATAATTTCTCTGAGGTGGTAGATATGATTTCGATGGAACATTCAAATAGCAGGGCAGAGGCTTATGGAGCCTTGGTAGATATAGAGAAACACAATGACCAAGTGTCTCGACAGGTTCGAGATGCACAGGAGGTAGAAAATGTCAACCGATAATAACATGTCTGAGGGCTATCAAGCACAAGAACAAAAGAACGTAGAGGCGGACTTGGTACAACAGGGTCAAGAGGCTGAGGAAAGGACTAAGATTTATTGGTCCCCAGCGTCAGAATACCAGATAGCCAATTTCGTCCCAGAGAAAAAAGGTTTGGTGGGTAACATCATTCAGGCCGAGGCGCCGCTGAAGTTTTCCAACCATATCGTTTCCACCGACGATCAGAAGAAGATTGATTACATCGAGGCCAGCGACGCCTTCAAGGCCGGGATCATCAGGAAGTGCAAGACACGGGAAGAAGCCCTTGGTCATACTGCCGCCCAAGATGCGATGAAAACCGTCAAGGAGATAAACTGTGAAGATATCACGGTGGCACCAAGGGGTTAGGGAATGATTTTTGATTACGAGTCCTGCATGGACTTGGTGAAGATACCACTCAAGTCTTCTGACAGAAGGCGCACTGCTGCTCTAAAACTGGCAATGGGCGCGGCCCTGGACGAGTTGGCTATGCGCCTGCGATCCAAGAGCTATTTATCGTCGTATGAAGTCACGGTAGCGGCTGATGCACGGGAAAAGACGCTGACCGGGGAGAATAACGATCTTAGGCAGATATTCGCCCTGACGTTAGGAAGTGGCGCCAACTACCGGGTAATGATCTACCGGGACCCACAACGGTTCTTGCGAGACCACAATGACCCGCAAGCGTCGGCCCGCAGACCGGGTTACTGGACGCAGTTGGTGGCGTCTGGCGGTGCTCCAACGGTTCGGTTCAGTGCGCCCCTGTCAGAGGCCGAGACCCTGAAGGTTTACTACTTTCAGGACATGACGACAGAAAACATTTCTGCGGCTCGGTCAATCTCGGTAGTGTCACAGGGTACGTTGGCATACTTCAAGGGCGTAGGTGAGCCGGATGGAATAAATTACTACAAGTCCTTCCATGAATTAGCGGCTTTGTCACGGGCGGCAGATACGTTTACGCCCGAAGTTCAAACGACGATGCCTATATCTCGGGAGGACAAGACGATCAGGAGAACGGTTCGCAATATACAGGCGAACAGAAGGTAGGTGATGCTGATGAAGCCGCGATTATGGTTGGCTGTTGTTCTTGGTGTTCTACTGTGTGGGGGCACCGCTTCTGCTGGCATTGTTGTCGATTCTATTGGCTCAATGAAAGCAGAGATACGGTACATGACGCACATCACAAGCACGTCGCTTTTGCCAGATAGTACGCTTCACAGTTTCTGTGATCGGGCGTTGTTGTGGACCTCGGTAGATGTCGGTGGTGTAGAATTGCAGTACAAGTTTACCCTAACGGCGGAACAAGCGTTCTATGCCATCCCCGATTCCATTACAGAGGTGTTATTTGCTACCTATATATCAGGGAATGTCACTAAATCTATTAAGGCGTGGTATCCTCAGTTTTTCGAGGATCAGTTCACGCTGTCTGAAATAGATGTTACAGCGTCCAGCGAAGACGACATCCCGGTAGCCTACAATTACTGGGCTGACACTATCCAGCTTATACCGGCACCACAGAAAGCCGATTCGGTTTATCTAAAGTGCTTCGTGGAACACTCCGATTTGGCGGATACGGGCAGTATCCTTTTGAAGCCAGCCTATACCGAAGCCGCTGTGTTGTATGCCTGTCACCTGGCCTTTATATCGGTGGCACAATTCGAGGAAGCGGCTTTGTTTCTGACCCTGTACGAAAAGAAAAAGGCGTCCTTACGCGAACGCTATACCAGAAAGTTCGACCTGTTTAAGAATGAATAGATTTGTCTTCATATTGATAATGGTCGCGGCTGTTGTGGTGATAGCCCAGACCGGCCAGCGGATCACCGCGCCCGGTGTTACCGGGATGAACAGTGATTATGATATTCAAGACTTACGGATGACTGATGCCCGGTTCTTGTTGAACATGAACGTGACCGATCAAAAGGGCACGATGATGAAGCGGTTAGGGCACGAACGGTATGGTAGTGGCAATAGAGCCATTTCTGGGGCATCGGCACTATACGATGAGATAACCAAATGGTCAGCAGCGGTTGGTGTCGGACAGTTCACGGATAGCCTGAATGTTGGTGGCTATTGGACAGTTAATGCTGATTCTTCCCTGACAAGGGTGGATTCAAATGTGTTCCTCTCGGATTCTACTCTCGGACATTTTCTGCATACGGGTAAAAATTTAGCGACCCTCAATGACTCTATCCCTCTCTGGTGGACTGAGTATAATGGAATCCATGACTTCACTGCTTGCGAAGTTGGTTTGATCCATGCTAACCAGTCGTCACCTCCTGCTATATTTACTCTATTGTCCCCGACTGCCAATATAATAGACAGCGTACTTGACTCTATTTATGTGGACTCTTATGTTGTGTATGATACTTTTATAGATTTCTGTAAATGGTGCCCCCTTGATAATAGGTACGACACAACGATTGACAGTATTGTTGTCCCCTATGATACGCACGCCGTTTATAGCATAAACGTGGCAACTGACACCACACTGTTCGATCCAAGAGTTCGACCGTTATCGCCAGAAACTCCGGGTGTTCTCAGGGTATTTGCATTAAACGGTGTCGGCGGAAACCTGACTGGCTTATATCAGTATGCGGTTGCGTTCAAGCATCCGAACGGAGTATCACCTACCAACCCCACCGAGAACTTTGGTTTGGTCGGCCCCTCTGCTGAGATTGGTCTATTGGGGAACCCCTCTATGGTAGTGAAGGCCAAGAACGGCAAAGTCATATTAACGGGCTTCCCTATCTACCCATACCCGATAAAGGGCGTTACTGCCGACTCCACTCCAATCATTATCTACCGAAAGAGAGTCGATTCTAAAGATAGTTTTCGTCCCTTAGACTCTATCCTATATAGGTTTGGTGATACCGTTATCTATGTTGACAATATAGCTGACAGACTGGTGGCAGACACGGTAACTCACCGGAGGGGCCTATTCAACGTCATCCCCGGTGGGGTTGGTTACATTACCACCGACACTGGTAAACTCCACGTAGATAGTAGCTGGAAAAGGGTGTCTAAGTATTGGTATACTTATTCGTATTTAGATACAATCCTCAGGTTAGAGTCCCCTCTTGGAGAAATAGTTAAGACCCTCACTTTCGACACCATTTCTTTTGATACAATGCGGCTCGGACTACTACCGGTTCCGCACACGAACGGATGGGATGCTGTCCGTATTTACCGTACATCACAGGCAGGGGCCAGCGCTGGCGATTCTCTGACATTGTATGCTGTTAAGGATATACCTTTAGATAATGGGTACTCTGGTGTCATATATGTTCCCATAGGGACGGTTGCGGACACTACCCTCATAATTGACGGTGGTGTGTTAGACGAAGACGGTTTCACTATTAGCGTTCAGGCGGACGGTGGAATTAGTGCCCTATCAAGTTCATTTACTGACATGGAGTTTTGGGATGATAGGCTCTGGGGCATTGGCGACCCCGAATTTCCGAGCAGACTGTACCGAACAGATGATTTCGGGTTCAGTAGCTGGGACCCGTTGGGGGGGATGTTCTCGATAGACGAGGAGGACAATGATATCCTGATTGCGTTGGAGCGCATACCCATTGGCTCAAAGGATGGCTTGTTGATATTCAAGCGCCGGAAAACATACATCGCCTATGGAGCCACGCCTTCAGATGTAGAGTTTTTGGACGGTAAGCTCTGGGGTGCTTATGGTGCTGACGAGAACTTTACGATATCTCTTTTGACCGGATCGTTGGGTGCTCTGGCTCGTAATTTGGTGATCCGGCACGGTGATATGGTTTATGTTGTTACGAACGACTTGGATGTGGTTAGGTTCTTCGGCACTCGGATAGATACAATATCTATGCCCGTTAAAACTCAGATACTATGGACGCTGACTGATACCACAACCGAGGCCGAGCCCCCCCCTATATGGTTTGAACGTCGAACGCCCTCAACTTATGCGAGATTCATAGTAAGCGGCGATCAGGTAATTCTAATGAACCAAATAAATGGTTTCGGTATAGCATGGAATACCCGATCAGGAACATGGTCTAAAGTGCAGTATTCTTTTGCGGATATCCCGGCAGGGTCATTTAAGTATGATACTATTTCGTCGG
>SDBT01010435.1_pt1 | contig 14994 bp, 12 predicted proteins | sample 2277101 | NCBI WGS metagenome assembly SDBT01 (sample SAMN10404973, study PRJNA504765) | marine sediment metagenome | isolation source: marine sediment core GS10_PC15, 103 cmbsf | place: Arctic Ocean: Southern Knipovich Ridge | collected 2010 | reverse complement strand
GGAACCACCAGGTTCCATATCTCAGACAGAGAACTCGAGGTCCTGCAACTGCTTGCTTACGGGCACACAAACAAGGAAATCGCGAAGGACTTGTCGATCAGCCAGCAGACCGTTAAAAGCCACGTCATCCATATATTCCAGAAGCTCAGCGCCTCCGACCGAACCGAGGCCGTCGCAATCGCGCTCCGCAGGGGCATGGTCGACTAGTAATCATTGCCGCACCTAAGTACCCCTTAAAGCCCCCCACTTGAGGCCCAGGTTCTCAACCCGACCGGTTCCCCCACCACGATTTGAGGGGAGGTTCGGGGCCTCCCCGGGGCCGGAGGGCGACAGGAGTGTCGCCCCTCAATCCAAAACGTCCAGAAACACGAGGTTGACGAAGGCGGTCAACAGCCGCTCATCAGTTGCGACCTCCTGGATACGAAACATCTTCTCCCCCCCGCTGTTTTCACTCCTGGCGCGAACGCCACCTTCCGGCCCGCAGGGCTCCAGCAAACCTCTGTACGTCAGTTCCTCAATAGCTTGTTCCACGTCGCCCTTGTCCGCCCTTAAACTCTCCCCCAGTTCCCGCGGCGTCGCTCCCTTTCCACCTGTGGAGACCACGTAACTGACGATATCCATCTCCAGCAGGTTGTGGACGTTCCCGTAGACAGCCTCTAGCACCGTATTGAAAGCGGGCTCTTCAAGCAGGCTGGCGACACGCGAGTCCGGGTCAGAACGTGACGTGTGATACTCCAGCAGGGCAGTCAGGATACTCATATTGATAGGCTTGAACACGTAGCCGGATGCCCCCAAACGATACGCCCTGTCAATGTAGTCCCTATCGGTGATGGCGGTTACGCATATGACCGGCATCTCCCTCAATCCACTATGTGTCGCGAGGGCCTCCAGCACCCTGAAGCCATTTGTAATCGGCATGTTGATATCCAGGAGCACGGCGTGCGGAAGCACTTCGTACGCCATCTCCAGCCCCACGGTGCCACCTTCAGCCTCCAGCACCTCGTAACCTTTTTGCGACAGAGCTATCTGAAGCAACTGAACGATGCTGAGGTCGTCCTCGATGTGGAGCACTCTTATCACTTTCCGCCCGCCTCCAACCCGCACTTATAGACTTTCAAGCACAGTCTTACCCACTCACCGCCCGAAGTCTTATCCGCACCCGGAACTCACCACAAGGTCACCACCGTCCCGGGTTGCCCCACCGGTCAGGCCATAAACCTTTGTATTCCGGTTGATCATGAGTTCCCGACCCCTTGTCATCCCACAGTGGAAGCCCGCACCGCCAACGTCGCCAGGCAACTTACTTCCTCCAGGGAACCAGGATCGTCACCTCGGTCCCCTCGCCGGGGCAGGTCTCGATCTTTGCCCTTCCACCCGTGAGTTCGGCCCTCTCGATCAACGATTTCAACCCAAAATGCTCTTCATACCCTATTTCGTTTAACACCTCGTCAACGTCAAACCCCACCCCGTTATCGCGGATGCTAATCTCAATCATCCCCCCGCGGCGAACTACGTTCACCACCAGCTCTGTCGCTTCCGAGTGCTTTCGCACGTTTGTCAACGCCTCTTGTGCCAACCGGTAAAGGGTTACCTCGACGGTGGAATCCAGTCGCTCCAATCCCCCATCAACATGGAGCACGCCGTGTATCCCATCTTGATCCTCCATACGGTTCAGGTAATTCTCAATCGCGGGCGCGAGACCGGCGTCGTCGAGAATCGAAGGGCGGAGTTCGAACATGAGCCGCCTCATCCCCGATATATTCCGCTGGAGGCTCGCCCTGGTCTTACTCAACTCCTCCCGCGCTTCTGATAACCGCTCTTGCTCTATCAACAACTCCACTCCCTCGAGCCGATAGAAACTGCCAACAAGTGATTGGACGGTATCGTCATGAACATCGGCCGCTATCCTTTTTCTCTCGTCTTCCTGTGCGCTTATCATCTTGGAGAGTAGCATCCTGTGCAACCTATCCTGCTCCTCCATCTTCAGGTTGAGAAGCAGGTTCTCGATATCCGTCCCGACGTCACGGATGGCGTCTTCTATCGTCACCAGGTCGTCCTGGCAGAATCGGTGATCCGGGTCCGCCCCCTCCATGTGGAGGACTCCCGCCACTCTCCCTTTGCCAAACAAGAGCACCGTAATTGAACTCACGCCGTTGCCGCCGGGGCCTCCTTCGGCGTGCTCCCGGCCTGTTGTTATCAATGACTTCCCGCTCCTCACGACCTCTAACGCAGCACTGATAACAGTATCAGGCGGACTCTCTCCTTCTGCGTCCGGCACTCCGGGTGTTCCCACCCACGCTTCCAACCTGGTCCGCTCGAAGACCAGCAAGAAACCGCTTTCGGCGGGCATTAACTCCATGATGAGATCCAGGAGGTCTCTCATGCGCTTCTTAACATGGTTTGTCTCGTTCATGCCAGATTCCAGCGTCGTCTTGAACATCCTTCCGTCCCGCAGGGGGTGATGGTTGCCCGTAACCTTTTAGTAATGACGCCGTCTATGGACCATGTCCGGTTCGTGTACCAACATCCACAATCTCCGCCTTGCCGTCCTCCCTGAGCCCTGGAAACGCCCGCCTCTCTACAAGGCAGACCACCCCGGCGACTATCGCCAGTCCGGCTCCCAGGAAGACGAGGTAGAACCCCATCTGGAACCCGCCTCCGTACTTCAAGAAGGTCAGGTAGTGAACGCCGACGACGAAAGCGGCGATGACGAAGTTGGTCACCATATAGAGCCCCTGCAGTACCCTGGCCCCCACCAGCAGGAAGCCGAGCTGCAGAAGTATCGGCACGAACATGAACCAGGGGAGCAACCCCTCGAGGCTTGACTTTATCCCGCTGCCGGAAGCGTCCAGCCCCCACGGCAGGGCAAGCGCCAGCACCGCGCACAAGAACTCGAGGGCGCACAGCACCACAATAACGTAGGTAAAACCAGATTTTCTTGCGGTAACCCGATGTGACCTACAGGTTTCGTCCTTCATCTCCATCACCCCCGATCGTACATTAGTTCACCCGGCGGCCGCTGATACAGACCGGTGCCCGGTAGACGTTCATCCGGGTCTCCCGGGAGTGCCCGCTAGATGTTCTCGGGAAGGATGCGGGCGTTATTCGATGCGGGCTTGCGGCTGGGGTCCATGCGTGTAGCGCCGGTCATGAGTACCTGCCCCTCCAAGAACTTGCGCCTCATGGGAATCGAGTAGGAAACCTCCATCGCTATCTGCTGGAGCACCCGGTTCCTGGCCAGGCGGTTGATTACCGCTATGAGCGTATCCGGGTCCATGCAGTCGATGACCTTCTCAATAAAGGTGGTAAACTCGTCGAGCGATCCCGCAATAACCGCGGGGTCGACCTCGCGAAGCAGCCGGCTGGTCCAATCGCCCATCGCGTTCAGTGTTTCGGCCAGGACCTTCGGGTCTATCTCGTTGGCTACCTCGACCAGCCACCCTGAACTCGAGTTCACTCCCGCGGCGATGACCTTGGGGTCGATTCTCTGGAGAAGGTCGGTTATCAAGGCGGCGTTCCGGTTCGCTATATCCGCGATGACGCTGGGTGATATCTTCTCGGTCAGCCTGGCCACGAACTCGGGGTTCTCGTTGATAACCATCGCCAGGACCTCGGGGTCCAGGGACCGGGTGAGACCCGTAATGAACCCCGGCGTATCGCTTATTACCTCCGCGACGATCTCGGGAGACAACGCGTCGATCATCTTCATCATGAAATCCGGGCTCATGTTGATCGCCTCGGCGATCGGCGCCGGGTCAATCTCGTTCAGGAAGTCCACCAGGACCTGCGGGTTCCCGTCCAGAGCGCCAGCTATCACGGCGGGATCGACCTGCTCTATCATCTCTGAAACAAAGTCCGGGTTGTCGTTAATTGCATCCGCGACAACCCTCGGTGAAAGCGACGCTATCGTGCCCGAGAGCAACTTGCCGTAGCCGATGAACGTACCCGCTACCCTGCCGATCATCTCAAGGATCATACTTATCACCTCTTCATCCGACAGTTCCCCCGCCGGCTTGTCCACCGTACGGCTGATAGATACCAGTGTCCTCTTAAACTGCTTATAGAGTACGCGACGGGCCACCCGGACCGCAACCCCTGAGATAATAGCCAATGTCTACCCCCCCTGACCTCCCCCCATCCCAAGATGGGGGACAGGTTCCTACGGCGACCAGCCGATGGAATCGTGGCCGCCGCCCTTCTGGTGCCAGTACATTGCCCGCTCGGCCATTATTGGAACCTGGGCCTCCACCTTGATGGAAGCATCGCGGTTCGGTATTTCATCGTTGGCGTGCACCGTCACCCGGCTGTTCGCCGGTACGAACTGCGAGTTCCCCGGCAATGCGCCATCGTTAGTGAGGTAAGTAACGTCCACTACTGTGTCCTCGTCACCCGGGTTCTGGATGCAGATGAACGTATCAAATCCCCAGGCGGTGGAGCCCTCAGCCAGGTAGATCGTGTTTCTCGCCTCGGTCATGCCCACCGTGCCGTGTCCGGCCTTGCCGGTTCCGTTATTCCAGTACATCGCCCGCTCGGCGATTATCTCTCCATTGCTTGCAACCGCGATAGAGGTGTCCATGTTCTCCACCGCGTTGTTCACCAGGATCGTACAGCGGGAAAGAGGCGGCATGGGGAAGGTCGGCTTTTCAACCGGGCCGTCCGAGGTCATGTAGGTGACGTCCACATCTACGGTTTTCTCCTGCGGGTTCTGCAGAAGTAACCACGTCTCGTACCCCCAGGCGGTGGAGCCCTCGGCCAGGAACCACTCCTGGCTGGGCTCGGTAACGCCTATCGAGTCGTGCCCCCCCCGCCGGCCGTCCCAGTACATAGACCGCTCGCAGATTATCAACTGATCGCTCTCGACCTTGGTGGAGACGTCGCAGGCGCCCACGTCCTGGGCAACGTCTATGGTGAACCTCTGCCCCGCACGGACAACGAAGCTGTCCTTCTCGATCGTCCCATTGGAGGTCATGTAGGTAACATCTATATTGGCGTTGATCTGGCCGGGGTTCTGAATAAGTACCCAGGTCTCGAATCCCTCCAGCGTGCACCCCTCCGCCAGGTACCATGTCCTGGCCGGTCGAGTCACACCTATGGAGTCGTGTCCGTCAATGCGGTTATTCCAGTACATCGCCCGCTCGCAGACTATCTTCTGGGAAGACTGTATCTCGGTGGACACATCGACGTTTGGGGCCTCCTCGTTCACGTGGAGGGTGACCCGCGAGTTCGGCGGGACGTTCACCGGCTGGGGCCTCGGCATCGAGCCGTACTGCGCGGTGTTGTAGGTGATGTTCACGGTTGCGTCAACGTCGGTGGTGTTCTCCATAAGCACGTAGGTGTCGAAACCGTTGGCGGTACAGCCCTCTGCAAGGTACCACATCTGGTCGGGCTGCGGAATCGCCATCACTTCGAAGACAACACCGTTGCTCTCCAACCCAAACGCGTTGGTCACGACAACCGGTCCCGTGGTCGCGCCCTCCGGTACCAGCGCCAATATGTTCGCGTCTGACCACACGGGTACCGATGTGGCAAGAACGCCGTTGAACGTAACCGTGCCCGTGAGCTGGAATCCCCCGAAGTCGGAGCCACTGATGACTACCGGGGTGCTAACCGGTCCTCTTTCCGGAACAAGGTTATCGATTTGCGGCGTCACCTGGGCGGTTGCGGCCCCCCCGGCCAGAAGCGTCACCAGGAGTAGTACCGCGGAGGTCGCCAGGCACACCAACAGCCTGGACCTCCGGTTTCCGGGAACAGTCCTTCCGACGTCAGGGCTACTGCCCATCTTGTTCCTCCTGGAACGTGTCCTTATGTACTTGTCTCACGATCACCGGCCGGCCAGCGCCCACCCGGGGCCGCTACTCCTCGTACATCTGTTCTATGTGTTCGCCGTACCTGTCCGTGACCACTTTCCTCTTCACCTTCAGGGTCGGGGTGAGCAATCCGGACGCCTCGGTCATCTCCTCGGACAGGAGCGTGAACTTTACGATCCTCTCGTGACGGTCGAACTCGACCAGTGCCTGCGCGAGTATGTCCCTGTAGAGTTTGTCAACACGATCATCCGTAAGAAGATCGGCACACTCGTCAAAGGCTAGCCCTTCCCTTCTGGCCCAGGCCTCCAACTCATCGAAGCTGGGCACTATAAGCGCTGACAGGTACTTACGCTTGTCGCCGATGACACAAACCTGCTCGATGTACTTGTTCAGCTTGAGGGTGTTTTCGATGTTCTGGGGGGCGACGTTCTTCCCTCCCGCGGTCACAATCAGGTCCTTCTTGCGGTCGGTTATGTGGAGGAACCTATCGTCGTCGAAGTGGCCGATGTCCCCGGTGTGGAACCAGCCGCCTTCCAGTGCCTCGGCGGTTTCCTCCGGCCGGTTCCAGTACCCCTTCATTATATTCGGCCCCCTGGCAAGAATCTCACCGTCGTCGGCGATCTTTATCTCGACATCAGGTATCGTGCGCCCCACCGAACCGAACCGGAGCGCATCCGGCAGGTTGCAGGTGAGTATCGGGGAGGTCTCGGTCAGGCCGTACCCCTCCAGGATGAGTATGCCCATAGCGTTGAAGAACTCCGCTATCTCCTTGGCCAGCGGGGCGCCACCGGACACGAAGAACCTCAGCCGTCCACCCATCTTCTCGTATATCTTGGAGAAGACCAGCTTGTCGGCTATCTTGTGCTTTATCTTGAGGCCGAACGGTATGGGCTTGTGGTTTACCGTCAGCTTGCTGACCTCCCCGCCGACGCCCACCGCCCACTTGAACACCTTCTGCTTGAACTCCGACTCGCTCTCGACGTTAGCCAGGACGCCTGCATGGACCTTCTCGTAGAGACGGGGCACGCTCACCATCCAGTGCGGTCTGATGTCGGCGAGGTCGTCCACCAGGGTGTCTATCGACTGCGCGTGGACTATGGTCACCCCGTTGAATACCGATGTGTAGTAGCCGCTCATCCGCTCCAACACGTGGCTCAGGGGCAGGAACGACAGGCAGACGTCGTTGTCATCCACCTTTATCAAGCTGGAAGCCGTCCTTATGTTGGAGAGGAGGTTATCGTGGGTCAGCATTACGCCTTTGGGGTTGCCGGTGGTCCCGGAGGTGTATACGATGCTGCAGAGGTCGTCCGGCTTGACCGCCTCCAGGCGGCGGTCGAACTCTTCCTTGTCCGCGTACTCCTCGCCCAACTCGATCAGGCCGTCGAAGGTGATTACATCGGGATCGTCGGCCTCAGTGTTGTCCATTGTGACTATCTTCATAAGTTCGGGAAGGTCGTCCTTGACCTCGAGCACCCTGTCCATGTGGTCCTCGGTACCCACAAAAATAACCCGCGACCCGGAGTCGGAGATGATGTACTGCGACTGCCTGGCGGTTATCGTAGCGTAAAGTGGCACGTCCGCGGCGCCTATCGACAGTACCGCCACGTCGGACATCTGCCACCGCGGGCTGTTGGCCGAGAAAATCGCCACCCTGTCTCCGGGCTGAATCCCCAGGGACATGAGCCCCAGGCCGAGGTTCCCGGCCCTGGAGTAGAACTGGTTCCAGGATATCTCCTTCCAGGCGCCGCCCACCTTGTGCTTCATCATCGTACGGTCGCCGTACTTCTCTGTCTGGGCCTTGAACACGCCGCCTATACTGTCCATTACCGCCCCTTTCCCCTGCAGGCCTTCAAGTCTGCCATTTACTTGGGTCCTATCGTCCGCCCGTTTCGATTGGCTCAGCGTGAGTATCATTATATAGTTCCGAGGTCCTGTTTAATACAGACATAAAGTTGAAATCCCGTGTCCAGGATCTTACTTTTTTCATCGTAAATAGGTAATCAAGTAGGTAACAGGCACCAAACGCAAGATCACGCAAGAAGGTGACAGGCACCACCCGCACGAGGCGGAGCCTCGCTAGAATATCACTCCGGGGTTTAACACTCCTTCCGGGTCAAGAGCGTCCTTGACCGCTTTCATGGTATTCAGTTCGTCTTCCGAGAACTGTATCTTCAGGAGATGTTTTTGCAGCCGACCGACACCGTGCTCGGCGCTGACCGTCCCGCCAAGTTTTACGGATTCTTCGGCGACCCTGGTACAAAGGCCCTTTGCCTTCTCCAGTTCATCGAGAGAACGAGGCAAGATGTTAATGTGTAAATGATTGTCACCTATGTGTCCAAAGACAACGTACTCCAAACCCTCCTTCTCTACTACGGACCTGGCAATCGAAATAAACTCTCTCAACTTGCCCTCTGGCACCGCCGTATCGGTGCCTATTTTGTGCAACCCCGATATATCCCTTTTTCGCCGGCCGATAATACTGTTCACCGTCTCTGGAACCATGTGGCGAAAACGCTTCATTTCGTGCTGGTCCTTTTCACCAAACCCGGCCCATGTCCTATCCACATCCAGTCCACATGAGACCATGGCTTCATCAATCGCCTCTTCGACAGCTTCATTTTTCATAAGGATTTCAAAGTAAACCGTACATCCCACATCCCCGGGAAGATTCGGAGGAGTTTCATTTTCACGAAGAAGAGCAATAGCATTGGGGCCAACGTACTCTATCGCAAGACATTTAAGACGAGCGTCTGCCTTGACGGTCTCAACAAGCTCCAGGGCCTGGTCTTCAGTACCGGCATACACGATAAGAAAAAGACGATCTCCTGGTAACTCCACCACTCCTGTTTCGACCTCCGTGATTATTCCCAGTGTGCCCTCGCTGCCGATAAAGAGGTCCACGAGGTCCATGTCCCCCCTCAAGTAAAGTCCCGCCGCATTCTTTACCGGCGGCATCCTGACCGTGGTAACGGGAATTATTATCTCCTCATCCCCGTGCTGCAGGACGAACTCGCCATTCTCACAAACTGTATCGCCCCTCCGGACCTTCAATGCCCTGCCATCAGCAAGTACAACCGTAAGCGCCTTGATGAAATTACGTGTTGACCCATAATGATATGTCCTGGCTCCCGACGCGTCAGTTGCGACTGTTCCTCCCAGTGATGCTGTCATCTCTGTCGGATCTACAGGGTAATACTCGGATTGGGTACTCGGGATATCTTCAAGTTTCACGCCAGCCTGAAAATGCCGATCACCCAACTGAGCGGTCATATTTTCGAGGCTTATGATCGAAGCGTTCTCCACTCCCGCCGCACCGCCGGCTACCCCCGTTCTTGATGCTGAAACAACTATACGTTCTCCCCGGCCCCTTGTTTTCTTGACCGCATCAACCACCTGAGCCGTGTTCACTGGAAAATATATTGCTGATACGGGCTGATACTCCACTCTGGATTCGTCAGTTAAGTACGATGTGTACGACTCCAGAATCTTACTCTCACCCTCCACGACAAAACAGTTCTCCGGTTCAATATCTCTAAGCTCGATCCTATTCATAACTGGTACTTCTCCCATGAAAGCGCCTGCCAAGATATTCCAAATCATGCCCCTCAAATCCTACCCCCTTGAGGGGAGGTTCTCAACCTCCCCGGGTCCCCTGGGCGACAGGAGTGTCGCCCCTCAAGATGGCGAAGGCGTGGAACGGGTGAGCAGGGGCCTGCCTTCCTGGCAATCCTTGACCCTTGCCACCACAGGGCACTTCACCTGGAACAGGAAGAACACCTCGCGATCGCAGTCCTCCAGCGTCTCCCAGTTACCCTGACCCTTCGATATGACCAGGTCCGCTGAGTAAAAGAGTTCCCGGAACCGCTCACTTGTCCGTGGCAGGAACGTGCCCGGCATCCTGGACCCACTGGATACGATGCTGTTGCATACTTCCTGCATCCCGACCTGCAACGCGTCCTCCTCGGTCACGTCGTTTATTATCGGCACGTCACGGACCGCCAGGGTGATATCGATGTCCCTCGTGCTGACCATGGTCTCGATTAGGACCCTGTCGAAGACTATCTCGCCGCAGTTGTCGGCAATGAAGAGCACGGTATTCGCGCGGTCCAGCGACTCAACGAACGCGGGGTACGCCTCCAGCCCCGCCTCGCCTGTCACCGCCTCCATGATGCTGCTCTCCAGGTCGAACGACTCCCTGGCTCCCGGGTCCACAATGTTGCCGGCGATCGCCAGCCTGACCGCCATCAGCAAGGGGTTTCCGGCGGCGGCCACCGTCTCCCTCAGCCAGGGAAGAAGCGCTGCCGCCACACGGTTCTGCTCCTTCTTCTGTTCGCTGAACGGGTCGGGGTTCCCCGAGAGCCTGCGGACCATGCCATAGATGTGCTCCCCCATCTGGGGAGGAGTCATTTCACGCTCCGCCCCAATCAGTATCTCTGCCGCCTCGATGAGGCACCGGTGATGGAACGACTCGTCACTGGTGGCCAGCCGTGCCGCCGAAAGGGCCTGCCTCATGGCGCAGGCGAAGCACTCGGGAAGAAACTCCATGTTACTGGTCCATTCCCGCGGGCGCTCCCCGCATGATAGCCCCGGGGATGAACACCCGCGCCTTCTCAAGCATTACCAGCATATCTTCCTCCGTAAAGGGTTTCAGCTTGGAGAACCTTGGGTCGATCGTCTCCCTGGGACTGAAGTACTGAATGATGTACCGCTCTTCCCCCCGCAGGTACTCCGCTATCCGCTCTATCTCCCCCGGGCCGTGCATCATGGGAACGACGGTGGTCCTGAACTCGTGCGGGGTGCCCGACTCCCGTATTATCTCGATGCTCTCCCGGATCCGGTCGAGCAGGTCATGCCGGTCGTTGCCGCTGGCGAGTCTGTAGGGGGGCACCTCAAGTGGCGCCTTCACGTCCATCGCCACGTAGTCGACCAGCCCGTCCGAGATCAACCCCTCAAGCATCTCCGGGAAACTTCCGTTAGTGTCCAGCTTGACACCCACTCCCTCCGCCTTGAGGGCGGAGCAGAAATCAGGCAGGCCCTTGTGCAGACATGGTTCCCCCCCGGTGATACACACCCCTTCTATCCACCCCGCGCGCTCCCGTATGAACTCACGTATGACCGAGAACGGCACCGTCTCCAGCCTCTCGGGATGCAGGACCAGGTCGGGATTCTGGCAATAGGGACACCTGAAGTTGCACCGCGGCAGGAACACCGTTGAAGCCAGCATCCCCTCCCAGTCAAGCATCGTGTTGGGGATGAAACCTTTTACCTCCAGGCCACTGATATGACTGTCTGTGCTCACAGGCCGGCGTCCAACCCCTGCTTGAGGTCTTCGGCCGAGACGACCCCGATCATCTTGTCCACCTGCTGCCCGCCCTTGAACAGTACAATGGTGGGAATCGCGGTAACGCTGAACCTGCCCGCCAGTGCCTGGTTATCGTCCACGTTGCAGCGGGCGATCACCGCCTTGCCCTCGTACTCATCGGCCAGTTCCTCAAGGACAGGGTGCATCATGCGGCACGGCCCGCACCACGGAGCCCAGAAGTCCACCAGGGCCGGTTTGCCTGAGTCTATTATCTCCGCCTCGAAGTTTTCCCCATCGATCTCCAGAACATCTCCCATATTTCCTCCCTTTTCTGACTACTCCACCGATTATCTTAAACCATTTTCACGGCGTTCTCAGTACATGCATGTTCGCAGTCCCCGCACAACTTGCACATCTCCGGGTCGATCATGGGGTAATCCTCGGCGAAGCCGGGCTCCGTCTCCGATTCCTCTTGCACCTGGAACGCCCTTCTTGCAGTGACTGGCGGCCTTGCAGTCCAGCGCCCTGACACACTTGCTCTTGTCGATCCACGGCATCCTCAACGGCGGTGGCACCGGCATCGCGTCTTCCTCCCTCTGATCCCGACAATGGTGCCCCGTCTCATAAATACAATGGCATTCGAACACCGCTCCCGTCCGCTCCCGGTGCGTCACCGTACTTGTGAGACGGGACACCAGCCTTTAGGACACCAGAGATGGCTGTTCGGTGTCAATGATATCTATCAGCAACCGGTCCGCTGGCGGGAATCACGCTTCGGGCGGTCGTACCGGTGGGGCACCGCCGGTCTTTGCCCCCTCAACGCATGAGCCCCTGCGAAACGTGGCCCGCCCCTCGTGAGTTCCAGTACATCGAGCGTTCCGCGATGATAGGCAGGTTGGAGAACACGTACGCTGAAGTATCGATCGGCTGTATATCCGAGTTCACACGGATGGATACCCTGCTCCCCGCGTCCAGGGTAAACCCGTCGCGGCCCATCAGTCCCGCGGACGTCATGTACTCAATCCCCACGTTCGCCTGGATATCGTTCGGGTTCTGCACCAGTATCCACTCGTCGAAGCCCCAGTCCGTGGAGCCCTCGGCCAGAAAGCACTCCTGCCTGGGCTGGGGGGTCGCAATCGCGCAATGGCCCCCCTTACCGGTCCCGTTGTTCCAGTACATCGATCTCTCCACGACAATGCCCCGGTCGGCCGTCACCATCGCCGAAGCATCACGGCCCGGTAAGTCATCGTTCACGTGGACGGTCACCCGCGAGCCCGCCGGTACGCTCACGGCAGGTTGCGACTCGGGCCCCTCCGGGGTCATGTAGGTGATGTCCGCACTCGCGGCCACATCACCCGGGTTCTCCAGGAGGATATACTCGTCGTACCCCCAGTTAGTCGAACCCTCCCCCAGGTACCATTCCCGGGCCGGCGAGTTTGTGCCAATGGAGTCGTGGCCCCCCCTCATTCCATCCCAGTACATGGAGCGCTCGACGATCACCCTGCGGTTTGACACAATCTCGAACGACATCTCCTCGCTGGGAAGGTCGTCTTTCACGTTGATTGTGTCGCGGCTGTTCGCCGGGATGTTTATGGGCGACTTCTCCACCGGCCCGCCGGGGGTCATGTAGGTCACGTTCACAACCGCGGTGCGGGTGGAAGGGTTCTGGATGAGCAGGAACGTGTCAAACCCGTAGTCGGTTGTCCCCTCCGCCAGGTACCATGTATGCGACGGCGATTGCACACCTATGCAGTCGGTACCTTCCAGCCGGCCCCCCCAATACATGGACCTCTCGCAGATGATGTCCTGGTCCGCGCTTATCTCGGTGGACACATCGGTGTCCGGGACGATGTCGTTTACCTTGACGGTGACCCTGCTGTCCGGCGCTACCACCACCGGGTGCGGTTCCAGCGCTCCATCGGGGGTCATGAACGTGATCTCGCAGTTCGCCTGTGTATCCCCCGGGTTCTGTATCAGCACGTACTCCTCGAACCCGTATGCGGTCGAGCCCTCCGCCAGGTACCAGGTACGGTTGCCATCCGGGTCTACCATGAACCCGCCCTCGTACACGCCGGACACGAGTTCGGAGCTTTCAACCGTTACGTCCCATAGCCCCGGTTGCGCGCCCGAGAGGTCGACATCGCCTTCCACCTTTGTGGACCCGCTCGTCGTCACCGCGGCACCCGCGACGTAGTCCTCACCCTCCCGCTCCAGGAGGACCTTCATCTGATCCGTGAAATCGCTTCCGGTAACCTCTACATACTGGGTACTCCCCTTCTTGGAGTAATCCGGCGAAACACCGCTGATGACCGGGGCCTCGAGGGCCGGTTTCGCTGCCTCGAGCGCCACTTCCGCGTCTATCAGCCCCCAGCCGAACTCGATATCCCAACCTGTCGCCCCAAGGTCCCTGCAGGTCGAGGTCACCGCTGCGCGGACCTCAGCCGCGCTCCACGCCGGTCGGTGCGACTTCACCAGCGCGGCGACACCGGCCACGTGCGGGCAGGCCATGGATGTCCCCTGCATCGACTGGAAAGCGAAATTGCCGTCCGGTATGCCGAACGTCTGGAATGTCTGCTGGATTATTCCGCCTGCGGGGCTGCCCCCGGGGGCGACGACGTCCAGTGCGCTTCCGTAGTTCGAGTAGGAGGCCCTCTTCTTGTTCCTGGTGGTGGCACCGACGGCGATAGAGTTGGGAGAAGCCGCCGGGTATCCAACCGAATCCCGGTCCTCGTTGCCGGAGGACGCGCACACCACAACGCCCTTGGAGAAAGCGTAGTCGACCGCCTCCTCGAGCGCCTCGCTGGGGTCCGGCCCGCTGAGGCTCATGTTGATAACGTCCGCCCCGTTGTCCGCCGCGAACAGTATCCCCTCTATTATCTGCGAGTCACTCCCGCTCCCCTCGTTATCCAGTACCTTCACCGGCATGATGCTGCAGTTGAACGCCACGCCTGCAACGCCTAAGACGTTGTCGGTGCTCTGGGCAACCGTGCCGCACACGTGCGTCCCGTGGCCTTCGTCATCGTCCGCGTACCTGTCCCCGTTCACGAAGTCATACCCCTGAACGAACTTGGTCTCCGCAAGGTCCGGCGCCCGCGTGTAACCTCTGCCCGTCCAGTAGGCGACACCGGTGTCTATGACAGCGACGACCACTCCGTTGTCGCCTTGCTCGATATCCCAGGCCGCAGGCATGTTGATGTCGCTGTCGTTCACCGGGTCGTTGAAGTTCCACTGCTTGTCGAAATCAGTATCGTCGGGGGTGAAGTCCGCGCTGCGAATGAAGTTGGGCTCCGCGTACTTCACCAGGGTCGAGGAGCAAAGGGCATCCAACACCGCCGCCAGTGACGATCCTTCGACCGTCAGCTTTACGAGTCCGGGAATCATGAGACTCTCGGTGCCGGTCACCCCCACCCCTGCCTTCAGGACCTCCAGCGCTTCTTCCGGCACACCCTCCCGGAACTTGACCAGCACCTCCCCGGGAACGGCCTCCGAGAAGTCGTCAACGCCGTGCGCCTCCACCGTACCGCCGGCACCCGGCGAAACACCTGCGCATAGTGCGGCAGCGCAGACAGCCAGTATTAGTAACGTCGCCAGTATGGTGCTGTATTCTTTCTTCATTTCCCTCTATTGATTAGACGCGGGTAGTGGAAAAAAGACTCGTGCTTAATATTATCACGAGCGGCCCGGTGGGCTTCTCCAACGGGCGCCGTCTACCCGACCGAGTTCGACTGACGCGCCACCATCCGCAGGCAGGCCAATGCCCGCCAGGACAACGGCCCGGGCCTTACCACAAGCCCCGCCTGATTTGTCATAGCCACAGCCACCCTGTAACATCTTCACAAGGCCCCCGTAGCTCAGGGGAGAAGAGCAAGGGATTCCTAATCCCTG
>SDBT01010434.1_pt1 | contig 14994 bp, 12 predicted proteins | sample 2277101 | NCBI WGS metagenome assembly SDBT01 (sample SAMN10404973, study PRJNA504765) | marine sediment metagenome | isolation source: marine sediment core GS10_PC15, 103 cmbsf | place: Arctic Ocean: Southern Knipovich Ridge | collected 2010 | reverse complement strand
CTCAATTCAGACCCAATAATTCCATTAACCCCGGTTATAATAATTTTCTTCATTTTTACATTGCCCCACGCCATACTTTTATCTTTTACTTTTATTATAATAACCTTTCAAAACCCCTTTTTTAAAAAAGTCGTGAAATGTAAATAATAATAATTTTTCATATTCAGTGATACAAGCTTGTCTCGAAAAATATTTCACTGCGTATACCCTGCCATTTCTCCCCATATTATCCCTTAATACGAGGTCATTATATAATTTTAAAATTGCTTCCGAATTATTATAACATATACCTTTTTCTAAACAAAAAAAATTATGACAGGTAATAGACCGAATGAATTAAGTGAATCCGGCACAAAAGTTTACATTTATTATATTTTTCTTTTCTGCCATTGCTCTGATTTACCGGAGCGTGGCAATCTCGTCCCTTATGAAATTACTTCCTCGCTTCAGCTTTACCTTTCAAATAGTATCTCTTAGCTTCTACTTTTCAAACACTTTTAAACTACCTATTAAACAAAATCTAAAAGCATAGATACTCCGGGAGGTATTTGACATAAATGCTATTTTTTTGTTCACCTTTTCAAACCTTATTATTTGAACTATTTAATATTGCTTTTAATCCCATTTTGATTTCTTTAATTCTATCCGTATTTCTCGAGTATAAACTCATGGAAAACTGGTAAATTATCTCACCGATGAGGCTCCAAGTAAAATTTAAAATAGAAATTTTACTATGTTTAAACATAACCGTCTTCCATATAATAAAATGGTTGTATATTCTTGCTGCAACCTTCGATTTATCATCAAGCCAATCGCCAACTACCCAGTGGTGAATAATGTTACCATTTTCTGCTATTACCATTTTCATGCCATTCATAAAAAGTCTAGAAGAAAATTGAACATCTTCACCAAGGGCATAATCGCTAAATTTTTCAAGTCTTTCTTCGAAATTAAACTTATTAAATACTTCTTTTCGATATGCCATTGAGCCTCCGCTTAACCACTGTGCTTCTCCGGGATGATCTAAAAACGAATTCATACCATGCCATCCCGAAGAATAAATCTTTCTAAAAGAAGCATGCCTGTTGTAAAGTTTAAATATATCACAGTATATTTTCCTAAATAATGAATACTTTTCGCTATCATGATTCACGCCCATATTTTTTAATGATAAACCTACACCAAATACTTGTGGATCGTCGAACTCTTTAAGCACAGAGTCTAACCCATTGGGCGATACTTCACAATCATCATCTATAAAAAACACTATTTCACCTAAGCGGTGTTTACAGCATCATTTCTCTGAGAGGTTAATCCTTTTCTTTGTGCTTTAAAAAATTTAATGTCAATTGATTGATTTTTTCCTTTGAATTCCATTACAACCTTTTGTGATAAATCGTCATCACTCGCGTCCCAAACTATCACCTCAAAATTTCTGTAGGTCTGTTTCGTAAGAGAACGCAAACTTATATTCTTAAGAGCCTTAGCTCTATTTCTTGTTGCTATAATTACACTTATCCTATTTTTACTACTTAACATCATGCGTTTGTCGCTCATTTTCGATTCCTTGATTTCTTACATATTTGCTTATTGTATCTTCACTGCCAAATTTGCTTACAGTATTCACAAAAAATCCATCTGACCAAAATTCTCCACCCCTCGGGTGGTAAACATATTACAAAATCATCTTTATATATTGTTGTCCAATGTTTTTAATGTCGTATTTTCTTATTATATTATCATAATTATTAAAAGAATATTTAACGCTTCCATTGGATATTTCTCTAAAAAGATTTACCAAATTATCAACTTTATAATTCTCTTTTATTAAAAAGGGCCAATCTGGTGTCTTACTTTTAGCATTTTCTAAAGAAATTATTGGTTTTTTAAATGATAAATATTCAATTAACTTACTTGGTAATTGATATTTGGAATTATTAGCAATATTCAATAGATAATCAGATTTTCGATATGCAAAAGCACAAACCTCACGTTGAGTTTCTCCGTATAAAATTATAATATTCTCATCAATTAATTGTTTATATTCGTTAGAAAACATTTCTCTTACTTCTTCGCTGCCGATATTACCAAAAATATGTATCCTTATCTTATAATAAGTAAGCATATTTCCTTTTCTTAAATTTACTAGAGATTCTAATAATATTTTAGGGCTCCTAAAAGATATATAAAAAATACCTGCATACACAATATTAATTTTACTTTTAACAAAATTATCCCATTTTATTTTACCTGGATCGGGATGTAATGATGGCATAACCTGAGGAATAATTTTTATCTTATCTTTCTTCAAAAAAGGAAAATTTGCTAAAAACCCTTCCTTAGACCCTTCAAAAGGAACTACTATATAATCCATCTTTCCTATTAGTTTTTTTTCTATATATTTATTTAGAAAACGAAAAATATTTTTTGGGGGTTGAGAATTGAAAGAAAATGGGTCTCCATATTCTGCAATCCATTTAATTTTTAGTTGTTTTTTTGCATAATACCCCAATAAATGAGACGTAAATGGCATAGCAGAAGAAATCATACAATCATATTGGTTATTTTTTATTATCTTTCGTAATTCTTTTTTAGCAAACAAATACCAAATAACCGAACCATCTGGCCAAACTAATTTATTAAAAAAGAAACTACAAATTTTTTTAAATATATTTTCTTTTCTTGGTAAACTATAATTATAATTATTAATCTTGCTGCCTATATTACGAGATTTGCTTTTAAAAAATTTCTTATAAAAAAAATTATCTACCACTCCATGTCTTGTTTCGTAATATTTAACATTTTTTAGTTTTGGTCTTGTCATAGAATTACCTTTAGCTAAAAGAACATCTATCTTATGCCCTTTGTTAATTAAAAAATTAACTATTATCTCCCACCTAAAAGCACGAGCATTTTGTTGTGGGGAAAAATAATACGTTATTAAAAGTATACGTTTCTTTTCCAAATTTTACCAACCTTAAAATTATTTAAAAACAAAATCTATTTATATAGTTCAAGTTATAAAATAAAAAAATGATTATAAATTAATGCACAATTTTATGAAAAGTTTTTTTCATTGCTTTAGGTGGATACTTTTTACTTTTTTTCTAATATGCTTTTAAAATTCATGATTTCTTTCTTGTAAAATATTGATTCTTTAAAGCTAACACTGCCTGAATCTCGCTTGGCTTCATTCCCTAAAAATGTAATAATATTAAAAATAAATTATCTATTCTTATAGTACTAATTTTTCGTACAAAAAATAATTAATTATTGGTTATTTTCTTTATGGACAACAATAAACATCCATCCAGATACTAAAAATGAGGGTAACTTATCGGCTATTCTTGTATTCAAAATAATCAAACATTGGAACATATTTATAAATCTATCCGAAATAGGACCTGCAAAAAATATCCTATTTCTTTTTTTTTGCACTGTTAACCCTGTATTATTTAATAATTTTAAAGCGACGAATTGTAAAAAATTGTATATGGGGAGAATTAAAATTTAATGTATCTTTCTTTGAGTTATTTCTTATATTTTTTTCATTAAAAAATTTTTTTATCTGTTTCACTATTTTTATAATTTTCGACTTAATCAATATTTTCCAAACACGATTTTCAATTTCAAATGGTCCATAACCATTTGGAATTGTTACAAAACAATAACCTAAAGGGTTTAAATGTTGTTTAATAAATATTAATACCTTTTCAGGATTCTTAAAGTGTTCTAAAACTTCACTGAGAATGATAAAATCAAATTTGCAATTTTCCTTTAATTTTGTAAGAGATATACATTTAAATGATATGTTAGAATACGGATTTATTTCTTTTGCCTTTTGTATCGATGGCCCATGAATATCTATTCCTAATATTTTAATCCCTAAATTACCCAAGGGAATTGTTAATAATTCTCCTGTGCCACAACCTATATCTAATATTTGTATTTTATTTTTATCTTTTACAGTTGTTAATTTTTCCTCTATATTGCCTTTTATAAATTCTAATCTCTTTTTTATCCCATAAGATGTCTCTGAAATTAAAAATCTTTTTGAAGAATAACCTTTAATATTATTTGTTTTCTTATAAATTTCTTCTAAATTAACCATAATTTAATTTCCAGATAACTTAATTTTTAAATATACAGATATATTAATTATTCCAAATGATAATATTGTTACTACAGTAGCTCCCATAACACCATATAGCGGAATAAAAAAATAATTTCCAATAAAATTCATAGAAAATGCTAAAAATCCTAATAGAGCAAGGAATGAATATTCTTTTCTTGCGATTAAAATATTTACGATTGGACTAAATATTAAACTTATAACAATGCCTATACAAAAGATTTGAAATGGAAAGATGGAATCAATATACTTTAGACCATTCAAAAAATTCATTAGAGGTTTAGCAAATATTATTAACATTCCTATAGGAATAATTACGAAAGAAGATAATTTAATCCAATTATTAATAAAACTTTTTTGTTTCCTTAAACTCTTATAATCAATTTTAGAAAATTTGGGTAATAAAACTGCATGAATAGAACCGAGAATTAAAAGGATTAAACTATAATATTTAAAAGCTACCCCATAAATAGCAACTTCTTTAATACTCCTAAATCTTGAAAGCATAAAAATATCTAAATAGCTGAACAAAGATAAAAATAAAAAATATATAAGGAGCCATCTTGTTCCTTTTAAAAATTCTTTTATTTTTATAATCTCAAAAGAAAAAGATATCCATTTTTTAAAAAAGAAAAATAATACTGTTCCAAAAATATATAAAACTCCTATCCAGACAAAAACAACATTCTGAAAGTTTAATTTATTAATCCTTAAAAGTAAATAAATTCCAGCAAACAAAAATACTTGTTTAATAATCTTTAAAATCCCATATTCTTTGAATTTTTCAATAGATTGAAATATTGATCTCGCAATCTCAATTAAAGCAAATCCAATAGATGCAATTCCTCCCAATAATATTGGTTTTGAATATAAATCGCTCAGAAAAAAAACTTGGCTGAGTTTTATTGTATTGGGAATTATAATAATTAATATAAAAAACAAAAACAAGACTTGAAAAAAAAGATTTATGCCATAAATATCTGAAGGGATTTTTTTATAGAGAGCTATATATTCCGCTGCATATCTTGTACTAATTAAATTCAATGATCCACCGATTATACTAGTAACAAATCCTAACACTGCAATAAAATTAGTATATAATCCATAATCCGTCTCGGATAAATTCCTAATAAGTATAATAATTATCCCTGCTCCAATTATTGCGCTTAGAAAATCTGCAGAATAGACAATAATAATATTTCCCCCAGTTTTAGAAAAAAATTGCTTTTTCATCTTTTCAATCATCATTTTATATCTATTTTCCCTTTAAATTAAAAAATGCCAATGTACAAATAGTTTGTAATTTTAATTTTTTTATAGTATTAAAACCTAACTTTATTTTTTAAACTTTCTAAAAATTCTCATATATCACAAATATCTTTTATATCAATTTCATTAATATGGTAAATATCAATAAATTCTATTACTTAACTATATAATTTTTATATTTAACAAATTTCAATAAATCCTTTCCATCCAGTTGGGGATTCAAAATTAAAATACTTACTTTTATTTTTATTTTTGAAAAGCTCTTTATAATTTTCATTACTAATTGGTTTTATTTTATCTATATCAATTTTATATAAATCTTTTTGGTTTAAAATAGAGTTTAATATTTTAATTTTTTTATAATCAAATCCCATAATTCTTGCGCAAACTAAATCTACCGCACAAAGGTTAAAGCCAGCTACAATTACACTACATTTTTTGCTATCTGGATTTAAAGGTCTATCTCCTTCTCACCCAACTATTCCATCAACAAGTGAAAACATTTTGCGTGCTGGAGTATTTTTTAAATTTCCTTCTTTATCTGCATAGATAAAAATCCTTAATAGATCTACTGCCATTCTCCAGTTGAATCGTTCCCATACCAATTTCCAGCATCTAAAATAGATTTTTTCTTATCTATCTTAAGCTCTAAAGGTTTAAAGAGCCATTTTATCAAATTCAATGGTTAAGAACCAACCCATACGGTTAATACCTAATAGACAGCTTAAGATGTATGTAGCAAATCGAAATGGAAGCGGACTCTGCCAAAGAAGGTCATATTTTGTTATCGAGGCACGAACGTTGATGATTTTAATAGGATACTTTGATAAAATACTCTTTATCTCACGAATAGTGAACGCCTTAGTGCCGATACTTTCCTGATGATGAAACAGTAGCCATGAGATACTCCTGAAGGGTTTGCCTCGCAAAACTCCCCAAAGAAGATATTTGTAAAATGCCGAAAGCGAGTGCCTGTTGTAAACCATTATTTTACACTTCCCCCCTGAACGGGTAACACGAATAATCTCCTCCAACGCTTTAATAGTATTTGGCGTGTGGTGTATGACACCCCAAGAATAGACTAAATCAAACGTATTATCGGAATAAGGTAGATTCTCAGCATCTGCGGTTCTGACTTCTTCTGCTTTCAGTCCATACACTTCAAGCCTCTTTTTGACATACTCTACGCCTTCTTGAGTTAAATCCAAACCATACGCGCGTGCACCAGCACGAATCCATTGAATAAAATCAGTTCCAGCGCCAATACCGACTTCTAACACTTTGCAATCTCGGAAACGTGTAAACTGGGCAAAAGAAAATATTTCGGGCTCAACGCCATATCTATATTCCTCAATCTCCTCAAAATATTCTCTGGAAAATATTCTTGACTTTGCAGTGGTAGACCCACAAGGTGCTTTACTCCAATAATTACGAACTTGCTCTTTTAATGCATCCTTATTCATTTTAGTTTTCATCACCTCTCAAAATTAATAGATAACTTTTGAATTAAAAATCTATATTTGCCACTTTTGGTGCGAGGAATTTTATCAACAAATTCGATATACACTTTAAGACTGCCACCCATTCTATCGTATAAACTTCTCAAGATGTGCGAAGTGTCTTCATCGGTATAAGTGTCTTTCTTCACAATTTTAAATACTACCTCGCCTTCTTTATCTTGGTAAAATTGGAACTGTTTTACGTTGTCAAAAACAAAAAATATTTGCATATCTCCTAATGGAATTAAGTGACCATATTTTGCAACGATGAACTCTTGCAGTCTTCCTTCCACCTTTTCTATCAACTGATAATTCCTTCCACAAGAACATTTTTGCTGGGTATATACCGCTAGATCCCCAGTTTTATATCTAATAAAAGGCATCGCATAGTTATTAAACCCTGTGCCTGCTATCTCCCCTACTTCTCCTTCATGATTCAAAGGGTTTTCATCTCTACTTATCAACTCGGTAACTCCATATTCTGGAAAGATGTGATAATATGTACTTCTTTCGCATTCGCCCGCCAGGACAGCTTGTTCAGTATGCCCATAAAAACTCCAAATTCTACATTTCATAGTTTTCTTTAATAATTCGCGCTGCCAAGGATAAAAATTTTCCGAGGCACATAGTATTGCTTTAACAGTTAAAAAAGGTTTGATATTGTGTTCCTTCATAAATCTTGCTAAAATAGTAATTGCTGAAGGATACGCTTGGATAAAATCTGGCTTAAATTCTCTAATTTTCGCAATATACTCAGGTAATATTTCGTCGGTCATGTGAAAAGATGATAGAAAAAGATTCTTATTGACTGGGTTGTATTCCCAAAATTTACCTTTACTCGCTGATCGAATAACATTACCTCTTAGTACTATACATTTATCCCCAATTTTATAGCCGACTCTGTTCCACTGAGTAACTATAAAAGCCCATTCTTTGGCTGCAGTTAGACCTTTTTCATGATAAAATGCTAGTGGAATTCCTGTTGAGCCACTTGTATAAGTGTATTGAAACTTTGATTTTGATAAGTTCCTTGCCATTAAATCATTAAAATTATTTCTAATAATTTCTTTTGTCAAAAATGGTAGTTTCTTTAAATCATCAAAGCTATGGATATCTTTCGGTTTTAGTTTTTTTTCATCAAATACTCTTCGATAATAAGGAACATTTTCGTAAGCGTGTTTTAGTAATTTTTCTAATTGCTTCAACTGGTATTCCTCTAATTGTTCTTTACTCCACCATTGTGATTTTTGAAGAAAATTATAAGTATCCCAGAATACTTTTCCTAATCTTTTTTCATAAGGTATTAATCCATATATATATTTTATAGGTTCTTTAATCCATGGAGGTGCTTTTCTTATTAAATTTCTTATAACTCTACTGCTCCCTTCATTTCTTTATTTCTTCCTCAACTGTAAAACTAATTTTAGTAGCCTATTCAATTTGCTATAGAGGAAAGGATATTTCGTACCATCCTTTATTGCTTGAGAAAAGGCAATCAACTCTTCGTAATGGCCTTTATCAGAAAGTTTACTATTTATATTAGCCATTTTATTCCATATCCCTGTAACCTTTTATGATCATTCATCGTAATTATCTTATTGTCAAAATATATTTCTAAGGATTCTTTGGGATAAGATTTATCCCCTAAAGCAGTATAGATAGGGGTACAAATACTTCCCTCTTTATATTTTAAAGTTACTACTACATTATCTTAGGAAGATATATTTTCTGACTTTGGATTTATGCTGTTTACTGAAATAGAATTGATCTCTTCACCTATAAAATAATCAAATAGGTCAAATATATGGCAACCTTCTCCTACTATTCTTCCTCCGCCTTCTTCGGTATGAACCCAATGCTCTAAAGGAATATGACCGGCATTCATATGATAATTTATAATCATAGGATTTGTTCTTTTTTTGATATGTTTTTTAATTTCAACAGCATATTTAGAAAATCTTCGATTAAAGCCAACCAGATAAGTCACTCCAGTTTTTTGAATAGTTTTAAATACTTCTTCCATCTCTTTTTTGTTTAAAGCCATTGGTTTTTCTACAAAGACTGCTTTCCCCTTTTTCATCGCTTCTATGGAATATTGAGCATGAAGATTATGTCTGGTACAGATCATTACCATATCTACATTCGGGTCATTTAATATCTCTTGATAATTAGTGGTAGCGTATTTCGCTTTATATTTATAGGCAATAGAAGTAGCATTACTTCCAGTTCTGCTCATAATAGCATAAATATTTTAAAATTTATTTAATTTTTCTAAATTGGGAAGATGCATTCCTTTAGCAAAGCTACCTGCTCCGATTAAGGCAACTTTAATTATATCGTTCTTTAATTTAAATTGGGGATTGACTTCTACTCTTCTATTTATCTTATTTTCTAAATCTTGTTTATATTTTAATAATACTATTAGAGGTTTATTTTCTTCCTTTTCAAATTCCTGGTAGGCTTTAGTTGCTTCTTCTATTTCATAAACTTTTTCTATAATATTATTTAATTTTATTTTACCTTCGGATAACATTTTAAGATATTCTTGCATATTTCTATTTTCTGTCCAACGGACATAATGAAAAGGATAATCTATTCCCTTTTCTTCGTAATTAGGGTCATATCTCCCCGGACCATAAGAAGTAGAGATATAAAAATTTAATTCTTTTTTATACATATCTTCTCGATTTATTTCCATACCTACTACGCCTACTAAAATTACTCGACCCTTTCTGCGGCACATTTGAAACGCTTGGGCTAAAGGTTCATTAGAGGAAGTAGCAGCAGTAATTATTACCGAATCCACTCCATAGCCCTCAGTTATTTTTATGGTTTCACCTACTATATTCTTTTTGGTGGGATTTAAAATATATTTTGCTCCATTTGCTTGGGCTATAGTAAGCCTTCGATCATCTAAATCAATAGCTATAACTCGAGTTCCTGCAACGATTACCATCTGAGAAGCTAATTGCCCAAGAATGCCCATTCCAATAATAGCAATATTTTCTCCTAATTTAACTTCAGCCCTTCTAACCCCTTGCATAGCTATGCTTCCTAATGTAACAGTGGAGGCTTCTTTAAAACTTAAATCTTTAGGTATTTTAACTACTAAATTTTTAGGTACTTCTATATATTCTGCGTGATTAGCATAACCTGCTCCGGCGCAGGCTACTCGATCTCCTATTTTTATATCCTTAATCTGAGCACCAATTTCTACCACAGTCCCAGCGGCACTGTATCCGGTAGGGGAACCTGATTCAAAGGTACTTTTTAAAACATTTTTGGTTTTTAATATGCCTTTTTGCTTAATCATATTTAAACCCTTTTTAATGTTTTGTGGTTGTCGAAGGGCTCTTTGAATTATAGTTTGACCCGAAGATTTTATCCCGGCCATCTCTGTTCCGGCACTAATACAAGAATAAGCAACTTTAACTAACACATTCCCGGTATCTACCATAGGTGCTGGTATTTCCTCGACTAAAGCTTTGCCCTTTTTTATTAAAACTTGTTTCACAAAAGCCCTCCCATTAGAGTATTTCAATAATAGTATCAATTACAGAATCTTTTATCTCGCAATTTATTACCTTGGTTTCTTCTCTTACGCCGTATTCTTTAGCCATCCAAGATTCTTCAATATTATATTCGTTTTTTTGTAAATTAAATAATTTTATTTTTATCTTTTTGTTAGTCAAGATGAGGTAATCAGATTTTTTTTCTATTTCTACCTCTTTATCTAAATTAAATCGAATATATTTTTTAAATCTAAAACTGTCGGGTATTTTTATAATATTATCATCGATAATAATTTTTTTATTTTCTAATTTAACTTCTCTTTCTGCGATAATTCCAGCTTTATCCATAAACCCATAATGTCGACCTTTAAAATAATTATCATTAAAATCTAACAGTTGGGCATTAGTTTCATTATTTATTCTAAATAATTCTTTCTCTTCAAAATTGTTTTGTTCTAAATTCCCCACTTGTAAAGTATTATGCATAGAAGTGCTTCTAAATAAATTTCTCAATCTATAATCCGCTGTATAAACATAGGTTCCAGGATCAATAATAAAATCTTTATCGGATACATTTAATTCAAAGCTAAGCTGATCATTGTGGGTATGCCCACCATTGCCATTCATTCCATTCGGACCACATTTTATAATTAAATATATTTTATCATTTCTTAAAATATAATAGCCACTATCTTTATATGCTTTTGATTTTAAATTAATTGTAGATTGTTCTTCTATTTTTGTAATATTTTCAAAGCCCCATAAAGGAGAAGGAGTTTGACTCCTGTTGTTAGAGGAATAAAATCTAAAATCACTACGATTAAAATATTCTCCTCCTAAGGCTACTAAATATCTAAAATCTCTTTTCTCTATAGTTCCATAATCAGATAAGATAATAAATCTTCCACTATCCATATCTCCGATTAAAGGAATATATCCATTAGGTTTAGTAATATTCATTATGAAATCAACCATTCTTTCCAATTTATCCATATATTCTTCAGAGAAGTGAATATTATTCTTAGAACATAAGATTGACGTAAATAAAAATAATTCTGAAACTAAACAATGATATGCGGTTGAAGCTTCGTAATCTGTTCCATCTGGATTAACTTGATTTTCCATCTCCTTTTCAAATTCTTCTAAACCAAAATTAAGCCACATTTTAGGATTATTTTTGTGGTCTTCTTTGTCATATTTAAAATTTTTAAAATATAATCCTAACCATATTAATCCCGCTAAATCAGATAAATAATGATTATTATTATATTTAGACTTATTTTCTAAATTGTTAAAAATATGCTTCCCGTGCAAATATAATATTTTATTAAATCTAATCCAGAATTCCTGGTTAATTTTAGGGCAGTTTTTAAAAATATAATATCCTGCTATCCAATTGCAAGCCCTAATTGCTACATCCATAGTACAAGTCCAATTAACTGACATTTCTACAGGATTTTTATTAATCCAATTTTCAATTTGATTTTTAAATTCTAAAACATATTTTGAATCATTAGTAAGTAAACATGCCTGACCAAGAGTTGGAATATGTTGAAAACGAGATAGTTCCCAGGGAACTTTTACATCAGCATTATTATTTAAATCAACCGTTTTAATATTTTTATAAAATTTATTTGCCCAGATAAAACCAGTCTTAAAGTCTTCATTCCATTTTATATCTTTTCCTAAATTTACATCTCCTGAACCTAAAAGATTAAAAATATGATTACAGATTTTGTCGGCTCGCTCAATTATCTGTTCTTCTTTTCCTAATTTTTTAAGTTCTTGAATATAACGTTCTTTTTTATTATTTATATCAAACAAAAAATTTATATTGGGTTCAAATTTTTCAAATATATTTGAATCCATATTTATAGGATTTTTTGCAATCTTTTTTGCGCGTATAGAATAATATATTTTATTATCTATTTTTTGATATATTTTTTTTATCAATATTTTAGGAGGCAATTTTGTTGCTTTTTTAAAATTATTTTTTAAATCACTCATTCGCTTTTCCCAGCAAATAATATTTAAATCCCTTATTTTCTACTATGTTTTTATCGAAATAATTTCGAGTGTCTAATACGATTTTATTTCGCATTTTTTTAGCGAGCTTATCAAAATCTAATTCCTTAAAATCTTTATGATTCACTGCCAAAATTAATAAATCACTATCTTTAGCTGCTTCTGCTACATTTTCCACTTTATATCTAAATTCCTTAACATAAGGGTCCACCACAGATATTTTATAATCACTTTTTTCTAAGAGTGAAATTAAATTGATAACGGGGCTTTCTCTTGTATCATCTATATTTGCCTTATAAGTTATTCCTACTATAGTTACTTTTTTTATGCCTTTAATATTTTTCAGTAGATTCTCAATTTTATTAAAAATAAACTGAGGCATGCTGTCGTTAGTCTCTCGAGCCAATTTGATTATTCGGGCTAAATTCGGACTTTTCTCTACTATAAACCAAGGATCTACTGCTAAGCAATGCCCTCCTACACCTGGGCCTGGTTGATGAATATTTATTCGGGGATGTTTATTACATAATTTTATTACTTCCCATATATTTGCTCCTATGTTCTCGCAAATTTTGGATAATTCATTAACAAAGGCAATATTTACATCTCGATAAGTATTTTCCACTAGCTTACACATCTCAGCAGTAGTGATATCAGTAAAATATATTTCACCTTTTACAAAAGTTTGATATAGGTATTTTATCTTTTCAGCAGATTTTCTATTTATTCCTCCAATAATTCTATTATTATTCACTAATTCAAATAAAATTTGCCCGGGTAAAACCCTTTCAGGACAATAACCTACATACAATTCTTCCCCAATTTTTAAGCCACTCTTTTTTAAAATTGGAATAATCAAATTTTTAACCGTTCCAGTAGGAGAAGTAGATTCTAAAACTACTATATTTCCTTTTCTCAAATAGGGGACAATGCTTTCCGTTGCTTTCTTTACTAAACTCATATCTGCTTTTTTATCTTTAGTCAAGGGAGTAGGAACAGCAATAATAAAGGCATCTGCTTCCTGAGGTTCTTTAGAGGCAATTAAATTACCCGAAGCTGCTTCTTGTTCAACCATATTCTTTAGATAAGGTTCTTCTATAATTACTTCCCCTTTCTCCAATGCATCTATAACCTTATTATTTATGTCTACTCCAACAACTTTATAACCATTGCTTGCAAACATAGCTGCTGCAGGCAAGCCAATATAGCCTAAGCCAACAATGCATATTTTTTGTTTATGAATTTTCATAATTTATATTCCTTTGACTTATATACTTAGCTTTTTAATTTTAAAAAGCTTAAAAGAGCAAATAATAATCAAAATCGTGCATAGTCGATACTAGTTTTTATATTTTTAAATAAACAATAATATAATTTTTAATCTTATAATATTTCTATTTTCTCCCTACTCCCTCATAGACAAAGCCTAAGGATTTTAAGGTGGTTGGTTCGTATAAGTTTCTTAAATCGAGCAGGATGGGAGTTTTGAGTAGTTTTTTTATTTTAAGTAGGTCGAGATTACGGAATTGATTCCATTCGGTAGCGATTACCAGGGCATCGCTTCCTTGGGCGGTTTCGTATTCATCCTGGCAATAAGTTAGAGTGGGAAGAACTTTTCGGGAATTTTCCATTGCCAGGGGGTCAAAACATCTGATATGTGCGCCTTCTTTAAGTAAAAGCTGGATAATATCAATAGCCGGAGACTTTCGAATATCATCGGTATTTTGTTTAAAGGTCAGGCCTAATATGCCGATGGTTTTTCCTTTAAGGTCACCCAAGTGATGTTTTATCTTATCTACCATTAGTTTTCTTTGACGTTCGTTGGCAGAGATTACTCCATTTAAGAGTTTAAAATCATATCCACAGGTAGAGGCAAAATGATAAAGGGCTTCAGTATCTTTAGGGAAACAGGAGCCGCCATAGCCGGGACCGGGGTGGAGAAATTTGGGACTGATACGGCCATCCAGGCCCATCGCCTTGGCTATCTGATGCACATCTGCCCCTACTTTGTCACAGAGATTGGCAATCTCATTGATAAAGGTAATCTTGGTAGCCAGGAAGGCATTACAGGCATATTTGATTAACTCCGCAGTTTCCGGATAGGTAAAGACAAAAGGTGTATTGATAAGATAGAGAGGACGATAGATTTCCTGCATTATTTTTAAGGCTTTGGGGCTGGTAGTGCCGATTACTATTTTATCAGGATGGGTGAAGTCATAGACTGCTGAGCCCTCCCGAAGGAATTCTGGGTTGGAGACGATGTCAAAGTCAAATGATTTTGAGGTGGGTTGGGGTTGCAATGACAAAGTTTGATATTTATTAATAATTTCTGAGATTTTGGTGGCGGTGCCGATGGGGACTGTGCTTTTATTTACTATTACTTTGTATCCATTCATATACTGACCAATCTGTTGGGTTACTTTTTCGATTTGCTCAAGATTAGCAGAGCCATCATCATTAGAAGGAGTGCCTACGGCAATAAAAATTACCTTAGACTGTTCTACCGCTTTTTTAAGATCAGTAGTAAAGGTAAGTCTACCGGCTGTTACATTTTTTT
>SDBT01010433.1_pt1 | contig 14994 bp, 38 predicted proteins | sample 2277101 | NCBI WGS metagenome assembly SDBT01 (sample SAMN10404973, study PRJNA504765) | marine sediment metagenome | isolation source: marine sediment core GS10_PC15, 103 cmbsf | place: Arctic Ocean: Southern Knipovich Ridge | collected 2010 | reverse complement strand
GATTGATGTAAGTCGTTAGTTTGCGTTGAATGCTCTATATTTGAGAGGTGGGGGGGAGGGGGAGGAAACAGCTTCCAGCCTACCTTTGCTCTTAATTTCGTGTATCTTCGTCTATTACTACGTCTATACATAGCCTACTATTGATTGCAAAGCCGATGGTTTTATTGAGCGGTAATCCATCTCTTCTAGTAGTTCTTTCCTGTCATACTGTTATTTATGCACAATACCGTCTATGCGCTCTGTGCATCGATTGTAGGCACATTGTCCTTATTATCGGTTAGTACCTTCACGTCTATAATAGTGTCTCCTGCGCAATCCTCAGCCTCTTTATCCAGCTTATCGCTTACCATTAAACTGGCGAGTCTTCTACCTTCAATCTCTTCTTCAAGAGAGTATTCCCTTTGTTTACTAGCGTCAATTAAGTGAACATCCTTGAAAGCGCCCATTGTCCGACCTAAAGCTTCGTAGTTTAACCGCGCTTCACTCATATTCTTATTCTCGTGATTCTCCTCACCCAATTCTGTGAACTTATCCCTTAGCATGTCCAGCGTGAATGCGGCGCGTTCAGCCTTGTCTTCCAATTGTTTGCTTTCTAGTTCCTTGATCCTTGCCGCTATTGTAGGCCGGTGGACCAGCATACTTACTTTTGACTTGAGATAGCCGGGCGCTTTACCACCCTCCCCCCACTTATAACCTGCTTGCTTATAAGCCGTTATGGTATTGTGTGTTTCAACGTAAACTTGCGCAAACTTTTCCTCTCTATCGTTAAGTCTTCTGTTTTGCTTTCTTACTTGCATACTATCAACGCTAGAGTCTTGACAATCTCCGAGCCTATTTTATTCTTTTCGTTTTCAATCATCTTATTTGTCCGATAGCTGCTGTTCTAGTCTATACTTATGGTTTACTTGAAAGATTCTCTGAAGTTTGGGCTTGCAATAACCGAGTTATATGTTATGATTTGAGTGAAAGCACCGGGCATCCGCCCCTAATTGAGGAGTTTTACCAATGGAATATACAACGAATCACAAGCGAACGTGCCCACAATGCAACAAGTCTACCCATACCACAATCAACGGCTTTTGCCGAAAATGTGCCGCCGCCGCTAATAAATGGTGGAGTAGTCTTGATGTTGTTATTCAGCCTGTTCGTTAATAGTGAAAGCGGCCAACCGGCCACAACAAGGAGTTATCGCCATGAAAACAACGGAAGAATTAGCTGCGTCAGCCTTAGATAGAATGCAGCACGGCCAAACAATTGTCTTGTCGGATACTGTTTTAGACGCTATGGTTCAAGCCGATATGGCCAACAATATATCGGCCCTGGATAACTTGCGAACATTGCCCAATCCCGACCGTGTAGGCATGTTAGATAAATATGTCGGCTGGATTGGCGATCTACGCCCACAACCACGAACGTGAAAGCAACCAGGGCAATCGCCCGCAATACTGGAGATTATTATGACAAAGCGACTGAAAGAGTTCGGCTTTACCCTGGCAATGTACCGCCGCGCTGTTGTGTTCTTCCAGTCTCGCGGCTTCTGCCTTGGTTATGGCGGTCGCGGTGCATATCGCGGCATGTTTCACCTGTCAAATATCGACAATGCGATATGGCGAAGCTTCAAATGTTACGATCCCGCCGCGATTCTCGACAATCCCAGTCAAATAATGAAGCAGTTAGCCGATATTCTAGCGACCCGGCCCAGTATACGCAATGACTTACAGTTTGGTACCGAAGTTTGTTTCGGTACCAAAAAAGCTTAACCGCTAACACAAGGAGACTTAATTATGATTGACTTCGCAACTCTTAAAACAATCAGAGAAGAGACTATCCTTATCGGTAAGATAGCCTCGCGTGCGTTGGAGCTTCACATTCCCCGCAAGCGCATGGACTTGATAATGGACCTTGAAGCTGCACACAATGCTTGCCCGCTACTGCTCGGTGATTTACTCGCCGCTGATTCTAGCGATTTTATCCATGATGTTAGCGGTATAATTAGGTATCTTGACCGCGACACCGGCGCGCTTACAGAATGTTTCCTTCCGCGATACGCCGCCGCCTTCTAACGATTCGCACCTTAGCGCTCTACGGAGCGCCTAGGCCTGAACCGTCTACCTGCTACAGCAAGGAGCAAAGAATCATGGACCAAGATCAAGCGGCTACAATATCAGATAAAATGTGGGAAACCGGCGACACCGAGGATTTCTATGTTTATCTCTGTGGGCTAACCCCGCGAGAGGTTGGGGCTGCTGTAGCTGTCGCCTGTGCTGGTGCGCCAGAACGGGCCGATATGGTACGGCTGATCGGCGCTTTGCTTAACGACCGTAAAAATCTCGATGATGGTTTGCTCTAGCCCTTCGCCTACCGCTACCGGGTGACCGTGGTTCGACTCCATGGAGCGGTTTACTAGGCCAATAGGCCGCAACTTAGGAGACATCATGCTGACAAAAGAAGAAGCGCGAGCGGAATTAAAGAGACTGCTAAAGCCGGGCGATACAATCTATTGCGTGCTTAGGCATGTATCGGACAGCGGCATGCAGCGTCGAATTGATTTCTTCGTCATAAAGAAAAACGAGCCGCTATACCTTACTGCCTACATGGGATACCTGCTGGACTATCGTATGCACAAAGACCGAGGACTTGTCGTCCGTGGTTGTGGGATGGACATGGGCTTTTTCGTAGTCTATAACTTGGCGAGCGAGTTGTTCTCAAGATCAAAGAAGCCCGGCTACTCGCTGACGAGTCGTTGGTTGTAACCTGATAACCTAGCCTACGGGCGCAACTGAAGGACGGTGTATCATGACACGCACAGTTACTATCGCAACCGCACACAGCAATCATCAACCCGCAAGCTCCATGAGAATAGAAATGGACGGCGGAGACCCCTGGTTCGCAGATATTTGGATTAACGACGAACGCTTCACCATATACCGCGATGACGAGACCGAAAAAATCTCCGTGGAATCCGATAGTGTAACCTAGCCTACAGGCGAAAGGAAGAATAATGGAACAATGGGTAATCAACAAAAAGGAAAAGTATACGTTGCGTGGCTATCAGATCGGGCCGGGCTGCGATGGTGATATTGACCCCGTTGCTATTACACGGACAAAAAAAGAGGCCCAGCTTGTTGTCGGCCTTATCAACAGCCGCAATGATCTACTGGCAGCGTGCGAAGCGTTCGTGGCAGCCAATTCATATCTTGAAGTAAGGCGTCCTGATCTTGACAAGTCGTGGAATCTTGCTCGAGACGCTATCAAGAAAGCGGAAGGTGAATGAAATGCCTGAAGCACCACTAACAATCAAAGAGCACATGAAGGCCAACCCTCAAGGCCGCTATTGTAGCCGTTGTGGAGAGGATGTCAAGGCGAGAGGCAGAGCCTGCATTTGCGCCGACTGTACCGTAATTCTAACCGAAGAGTTCAACGAAAGAAAAAGGGAAGCAGCTAAAAATGCAACCACCACTTTATGAAACAGGCCGACTTGACCCAAAGTATCTATCCCCGGATCATCCTGACCGTGCAGAAGACCGCGCCTACGCTCTAGGAGTGCTCTCAGAGGCTTCAAGAGCAGAAGGACGCCATATTGACCCTAAAACACTTGCGCAAGCAGTATTGAGGCTCGTGGAAGCAATGAGCCGCTAAAATCATATCACTTGATATGGTATTCACTTGTAAAATAGCTTGAAGTCGCCAATTGAGACTTCAAATTCCAGAAGCTTGCTCGCGCCGCTCGTGGCGCTGCTCCCTGGCTGCAAAAGCATGAACAACCTTGCGCGCGTCCTTGCCTTCAAGGGTCGCCACCCACGCCTCTTGAATAGCGTCTTCACGGTGACGCATTGGTATTCTCATAAAGTCTCCGGCGCTCATGCCGGTTGGGTATACGCACATAATACTATGGCCCCTCAATACTAAACACGCCAAAATCACATATTTGCGCCATTAAAGCCTTAAAATCGTCAGGGTTTTTACGGATGTTTGCCCACCATCGTTGGATTGTGCGCTTGCCAACCTTGAGAATTCTTGCAATCTCTTGCTGGTCAAGACCTTCTGACGCTAGGAACAAGGCTAGCTCAAGCCTGGAAGCGTCTTTGCTATATCCCCTCATTCGATCTGTGAAATAAACATGAACTTCCCAGCAGTCCCCGCAGACTAAGGCGTGACAGTGACCTCTAGTGCCAGTATACACCTTCTCCCAGCCTTCGCATTCTTGAGTTCCAAAAGGAACCTTATTACAAATTGGACATTTTACAGGCATCCTTGCCCTATCTTCTTGAGTATTCGTTACCTTCGAGTATCCACTATTGCAGTTTTGTCTTCAAAGGGAATGTGAACATCCCCAAAATAAACTCTCTTGGTCCAGGTGTTAGCTTCCATGCTATTCTCCTATTGCAGCCCAGGCAAGCCGGGCAATGTTATTTTGCCTATCGCCACCCTACATTTATCGCTGTGTGCCGCCCACTCCTTCGCATTTAATTCCGCCGCCGGAAGGTTGTGGCAGCTATCTTCAAGACACCAGCCACTATCGGGATACCAAACATAAATGGTGTAAATAACCTGAGATTCCGGACACGATACACTTTCCACCTCAATCACTTCACTCATGCTATTCTCCTTCAAGTAGAGCCTTGGTAGTGGCTTCGGCAGCTTGTAATTTCTCGTCCCCTACAAAGGTCAATAAGGTCCATGGTGAGAAGCTGTGAAAATCTATTCCAAGCTCAACATACTTTCGCAGCGCCGCATGCAGGGCTTCGATATACGGATGCTGCTCGTATATAAGATTGCCTTTCGCTACTTCGCATTCAGGATTGCCGCAATTCTCTGCCCCGCAACCACTACAGCGGACATCGTCTTCGCAGAAGCACAACACACACCCGCAAGGCTGGACTCGCTTAGGCCTGATACCCTGTACTTGCTCGCGCAGGGCTTTGTTCTCGGTGCGGAGGTTGCCATTGTCAGCAGACAGGTTCACGCACCTATTGCCAAGTTCCTCAGATGTGAGGCCTGCCCCGCTCTTTAATGTCAATTCGTTCTCAGCCATTTTCCTTCTCCAATAGCGCCGAAGCGCCGTTGTAATTCATCCATGCGCTGACGGAGTTTGTGGGCTGTTATAGCTTCGTCTGGCTCGTTCTCACATATCCAAAGTTCTTTAAGTTGGGCAGCGGCATACTCTTTTGAGCATCCAACGCTCATTGGGAGTAATTCTGTTGCTCGCCAGCCAGCACACAACAAAATCCCTCCAGTATTGCGCATACTAAATATCCTAGAGACGCACAAGGTAACAATCTCATCCTCCGTGAGTGTGCCCTCCATAGATTTATATAAATCTATAGGTAACGTGGGATTCCATCCGCACTGTGCGGCTATTTTTCCCCATTTCTGGGCTGATCTACGGTTGGCCTCCATCCCTTCAATATCAAAGCTCCCGTCTGAAAGATACACTCTATAACGGTGGACGATGTAAAGCTCATAACTTATTGGTGCAAATATCATTGTGTTTCTCCTATTGTAACATTTTTTTAGTTTATTGTCACATTCTTACTGAAAATCCTTGGCTTTGACTTTGGTTATAATCCTTCTGCCGGATCGGTCAACCAATTCAACCACAGGACGCGCAACAATGCCCTCCGCCAAGAAGTCGCCGTATGTAGACCATAGGCCGTCCCTGACTATATGTATCATCCTCAGAAGACTGCCGTGGCGAAGGGTTTTGACTATATCGACTCCGAGCTTTCTGGCGACATCCTTTACGTTGTCCCGGCTCAGCCATACGCCACCACAAAACACGTCAAACAAAGCAAAGTTAACACCATCGGAGATGTAGTTCCCGCCTCCCTTTTGTATCTTAGCGCCGTAGCCCTCGCCGAATAACTCCAATCCGTCTCCAGCCTCGGCCAATTTCTCCGGCGGGATTAGCTCTGTTAGCTTATTGTAGAGAAACGCTGGTATTTGTGCGTTGGCCGTCCTACCTTGGATATTGAGCTTCTCATTCTCGTCCAGCGTTATACGGATATTGGTCCCATCCACCTTCTCTGTGAACTCCCACTGGCAATGTGCTAAGTATTCAAACTCTGGCTTAGCATACTGCCCTTCGATCAGAGTTTTATATTTTTTGCTGGGGTCTCTTTGCCACACAGTCTTGATCTTGTGGTATTCATGCATTTTAAGCATCCTTTCCTATTTCCTGCATTATGCGCATATCCTTTCAACATTCGATAAGCCTATTCTGCCATATTTCAGCAGAAGTTTATATGTTACATCTTCGGATAGCCACCTGTCAAGTTTATATTTCTTTTTAATTATACGACTTGTCCGAAGGAACTCCTGGTGCGCCTTTTTTCTGTCCGCAACCGACACCCTTTTCTGCCCTTCTCTTCTTTCGGCTCCAAACGCAACACCTGCACGCTCAAGAAGCCTCTCGTATAACTCGTCTGTAGGGGTCTTCCAACCTGGGGGTAGGCTGTGGTTCTTCTGCCCTCTTCTTCGGGAAACTATCTCAGGAAGCTCGTTTTCAGTAAAGCCCCATACTTTTTTAAGCGCATCCCTCACGTTCTTTTTCCTGGGCCAGCTTCCATTTACCCATCTTGTTATAGTTTTGTGGTCTATCCCTGTCTTTTTAGCTAAAGATACTAAGCCACCTTTCCAGCTAGAGATAAGAAGGTTTAGCGATTCAGGCCAGGGTTTGTTTAGCCAGGGTTTCATTTTTTCTCCTTCTCCGCTATCAGTGCCGCGATGCAGATTGCGCGAGACAACGGCTTCGCCCGACTTTCAAAGGGGTAAATGTTCTTTGGAAGAAAGAGTCGTACAAGTTCTTCACCCAAATGCACAGTTAGTATTTCAAATCTATCGAACTTTCTCGCCGCCATCATCGCGTCGTTCATGTCGGTGGAGGGATGCCAGTCTTTCTTTTTTATTTGGCCTTCGGTGTTTTTGCCCACCTTGCAAAAATAGTAAGGCACTTTGCAGCCGCAATCTTCGCACTCTGGTATTGTCAGCTTTAGCTCCCAGCCCATCACCTTCACGGCTACAAGGTGGTCGAGTTCGTCGTCCGTCCACTTGTGCTTGCGTACCTGGTCCTGGTCCATGCTGTTGAACTGTTTGATGGGGTCAAGCGACATAACACTTCTCCTTCTTGATTATCAGTGCTTGGCAACACATAAGTGAGCATATATTCCTCGTGTCTCTCGTATAAATTCGATGCCCTTCAATTGCAATCTTGGTTTGTCCGTATGCCACGCCAAGTTCCCATGAGTCGAACTTCTCAAGCATTAAGAAAACATCTTCAATGCGCCTCATCGGATCCCATTGCCCTACCCAGCGGACAAACTGGCCGAAGTGCTTGCCGTCTTTTTTGTACCATTTGCTTTCTTCAACCAGTACCCAATCCATAATGCGATTCCCAATGACGCGATTCATGTCTGTCTCGTGAGCGGTTCGTACCCACTTGCGAACCTGGTCAGCGTCCATCGCGTCAAAGTTGTCGATTAGGTTAGTCATGAATTGCACACAATCTTTTCCATCGCTTTGTGGCTTCAGCCAATGCTCCTCTACTTCCCTGCCTGTCATGGTCCCCTGTTCCATAAACACTTAATTCTACATGGTTCATGCCTTTTCCGCGTGTTAACCCGCCGTGGCAACAATAAATAATTTGCTGCTTCCAAACACGGCCCGATCCCTCCAGCCATACCGTTTCTACCTTTTGGTAAGGAGAACGTCCACATAATGGACATCGCGGCAAGTCTCTTCTTCGCTCAGCCATCTCACACACCGTCCTTTCGTTCCGCCAGCAGAGCCTCGACAGTGTCTACGGCGCATTTGCCGCTTTCCATTGCTTCGTAGTCTTCGTCCGTGCTGGGTTTTCCCCCGCTCTTGCCTACTCCGTTCGCGCAGTGGATTATCCACCTCAATGAGTCCCTGCACTCCTGCAACGCCGCCCGCAGGGCTTTGTTCTCGGTGCGGAGGTTGCCATTGTCAGCAGACAGGTTCACGCACCTATTGCCTAGCTCCTCAGACGTGAGGCCCGCCCCGCTCTTTAATGTCAATTCGTTCTCAGCCATTTTCCTTCTCCTTTTCCATGATCCATGTGCAGGTTTTGACGAGCAGGGTGTCGAGGTCGGGGGCACGACCGTAATATGCCGCATCGTAACTATGTGTGGCGTCGAGTTCAGTTAAAGAAATGCCATGCCTGGCAAGTTTTTCGCCAGCCTTAAATTTCCAATACTCGCAGTCAAACCTCTCCCCGATTATCGACCACAGGTGATCGCGGAGGATGGCGAGGATGGCATTGATTTTTTTGCCACTACTCCCTTTTAGCGCCACAATGTTTAGCCCTGTGTAGTGCAACAACTCTTCCGGCCAGCCGAAATAATCCAGCATCTTGCGGGCTTCTGACGTTGTAAATGTTTCGAGGGTCATGGTTCTCGCCTTTCGTATAATTTGCACCAGCCGTCATGACGCTTACATTTAGCGCCTCGTTTGGTTGCCACAAAGCAGGTCCAATAAGGCCCGTGACGCGAATGCTCGCAGTTCCAACAGCAATCGGCTTTTTGGTAGCTCTCATCTCTAATCTGTGCTTTTGTCTTGGTCATGGCTTGGTCCTTTCATACCTATCCCAGTAGGTAGACTTCCACCCCAATGGAACAATCGCAATGTCATCATACATCGCCGAGTCAATTTCCCACTGTTTATACTTGAGAAGATTTGTCATCGTATATTGGCTTCCTATAATGCTTTTTCCATTAAAAACATACCACAAAAACGCTCCTCCGCCTTTCTGCCAACGGCCTACATAAGTACGAACAACCTTTGCATCTTGTGGGATGTCCAAGCCAAGTTCATCTCGAAGTCGATATAATACTCGCTGTGCTTTTGTCTTGGTCATGTTATGCCCTTAAAAATAAATGGTCAGAATCATAATTATGAAGAATAGCTCCGTCGTCCGACCTGAAAATCAGAGTTTCGCATAGGTCTGATCCGTGCCAGCGAGGTCCGCGATTGCCACGATTGAGTATCTCGATAAGCTCGGCTGGTCCTGCAATAAACGGGCAACCTCCGCACCAAAGACCACCTGCAGGCTCTGGCAACGAATCAATATAATCCCCTACTCGCTTTAAGACGCCAGGCTTAGGTTCACGTGGAGGCTTTTGTTTTAACTCCCCATTCAGGGCCGCAACAACAACCTCGGTCGGCTCCTGCTCGGCTCTTCTTTCTGCTTCTGCTGCTGTCATCCTCGCCAGCCTTCTTACTGGAAACCCATCGTGCGCAATAAACTCGATGTCTTCCCACCATAAAGAAACGTTTTTTTGCTCCGAACGTATAATATGGCAATAGGCATTACTTGCTTTCAGCTTGCCGTAGTAAAACACGCCGTCACTATCCTCGACAATAACCCGCTCGCCATCTTTGAAATGATAGCGGAAAGTGTTCCAAGCTAAATCAATCAAGGGGTCTTTTGTCTTGGTCATGGCTTGGCTCCTATCTCACACCAGACGCCATAACCTTTTTTTAGTATGCCGAAGGCTTGCCTGTCGGGGTTGTATGGTTCGTCTCTCCCGTTGCCAAATTGTTCCTTGAAAGGTCCGACAATGAAGTTCCCTTCATTATAATTAGAATCAAAAGCTCTTTTTGTCTGTTCTACAAGCCCTTCGGGAGTTTCATGTTCACTGAAGAGTTTTTTTGCTTCTGCGCAAGGAGTGCTCATGTCTTGGCCTCCTCATCAAATAAAACGGACAGCCCTTCATTTGTGATAGCGAACTTGGTCGTTTCATACGAGCCGAGCAAGTCTTTTCGTACCAAGGCGCGAGCAGCGGATAACAGCGGAGCCATGCCATGCCCAGCAATTTGTGCTTGCCCATTCGGTGAGTTCCCTACCATGCTCAAAACTTTTAGTTGTGTTTTGGTGAGGCTCATGTCTTCTCCCCTTGGGGCGTTGCGGCGATAGCGCGGAGTTCTTTGGCGCCCCATTCATGCCGCCCGGCTTCTGCGTGGCCGGTGCAGGTAAGGAGGCGTAACTCGGCAAGTCTGCCTTCCCACATCTCCGCCACTTCGATCAGCCTAGCGTTGCCGGCGGTTGCGGCGACTTGGTTGAGAATATCAATAATGTCTTCGTCCAGGACAACTCCGTGCGGTTGATACAAATGGTCAATTTTACAAGCTGCTTCTTCAGGTGTCATGATTTCTCCTCCACGTCGTATATCCATAGGCGAGCAATCTCACAGAGCGCCACGAATACGGCATCTTTGTCTTGCTCCAATTGACCAAGTTCACTATATGGAACTAAATCAGGATGCACTTTTGCCTCGCGGTCATAGGTTTCACCATAAACCCATCCCATTGAGAAATACGACTGCATCCACGAACCATGAAGTTCTTCGGGCGACGCGGAGCGTTGTGGTCCGCATTGACGCTCGATAACTGCAAGAAACTGTACTCGGAACGGTTGCTCCCGTTCTATCCACGGGACGGGGATAACAGGAGCCCGGGCAGATGTTGCAGCTAACCGTGCGGCGTCATAAACAAATTGTGCTCTACGTTCTGTAATGCTATTCATGATTTCTCCTTTGCTTCGGCGGCTTCGCGGGTGGAGTAGCAGTGGGCAGGTTCACTAACCATTCGGTCTGGTTCGCCATCATCCAACCATAAATAAGGTTCCCCATGAACGTTTAATCCCATAATGGCTACTGTCCATTCCCACGGTTTGCCGTCCTCGAGGGTCCAGACTGTCATACGCAGTCTTATCGTTACGCCGTCAGCAGTTTTCGGCAATGTGTCTACGATGGCCTGAAGCTCTTCGATTCGAGAATACAGTGCGTTTTCTTTCACGCCCATTACTGTCTGCCAGTCGCGCAAATAGTCTTCTTTTCGAGCCTCAAACTCCCGTATCCGCTCGGCCTGCTCTTCGATGTCAGAGACGAGATCGGCATATATTGTATTTTCGCCAGCACAAATAACTACATTTCTTCTCTGTTTAGCCGTTGTCTTCATTTTTTTGCTCCTATCACCAATTCTGCCAGTTCGTCAATAGCTCGCCTGTAGAATTCCAGTTCTCTCCTTGCCACCTTTTTCTCATGGGCCATCATGTTCGGCCCTTTCAATACTTTCTCCCACTCAAAGACCTGCTGTGCCCATTTTGCCGAGATTTCGCTAGTTTCCATTGTTTTATTCCTTTATAAACGAGTAGCCCATGAAACCCTTAAATTTGAAAGGCCCAAGGACGCCTTCCTCCTTCGGCCCGTCCTGTGTAAACGCGAGCCAGTTAAACTTATATTGATAACAAATATGCTGAGTGCATCCATTTATATAGCCTTCGCAGCCAGTATAAAAGCAGTTGCTACAAGCCCAAATCAGTTTCCCGTCAGCGCCATACTTAGGTTCACGGGCTAAATCAAGCTTGTCTTGCGCATACCGCCTTGCACGGGCCTCGATAGACTTCTGTCTTTCATCCGCTGTCTTCATTGTTTTGTTCCTTTATTTCTTTGAGGAGTTCCGTGAGACAGCCGGCCCCAAGACGAATATCTCCAGTGGGGCAATTCAATCGCTCCCAATATCTTGCACGAGTATTCAATGCCCGCCGCTTTTTCTTTATCAGCTTGATTATTCCAGCTTCAGTCATAATCGCCCTTCTGGCCTTTTTAAGCCACTTTGTCACCTTGGAGGTCTCCTAGTACCTTTTTGCCGAGAAAGTGTCTCCTAGGTGGCTTCTGCCACGCTTTAGAGCAGCCAGGAGGGTTGTGTGTGACATTAGTGTGTCTCTTTCTGCTTCAAAACTCATTTTTGCTCCTTCTGCCATTCAATCATAGCGATTATTTCGTACTTGTGTATTATTATACGCCGTTGGCGCTCTGTCAAGGGTAATTTTTCCCATTCTTTTTTTAATTTCTCTCTTTCGTCAAAGATTTTCGTCTGCTTCGCCTGCTCCTGCACGAGCTTTTTAACCTTCACATTCTCAATTTCCTTAGCCTGTTCTACCCGTAAAGCCTTGTTCTCCTCTTGGCTTACGCCCTCGACACGCCTACTTCTAGCGTTCCACACCCACGTTGAGGTCCAGTGATATTGCGGTTTTGTAACTTTCTTTTCGCAATACGCCTTCCATGCGGAGATAAAATCGCCATCTGTGAAACTCCGCGCAAAGTTCAAACCGTCACGCCCGCAGCCTTCGCCGCGAAAGAGTTTGTCACGAAACGCCTCAAGGTCCAACGTCTGAATTTTGGGGTTGATGTTTTTGGCCGCACGGAAGCACTCTTGCAAATGACTCAGAGCACCCGCAAGTTCAACAGATGCACCCAAGGGTTTTATGGCTCCGACAAACTCCGGTTCGTTTTTAGGTTTTACACCAGCAGCGCCTCCTACTGGTTCTTTATTGGTTCTTGTTCTATTACGCTCGACACCTTCGAGCGCTTCTGTACTAGTTCTTCGAGCGCTAGCGCTCGACTTCTGCCGCTCGACACCTTCGAGCACCTGTACGGGTTCTTCGAGCGCTGACCGCTCGACACCTTCGAGCGCTTCTGGCGGGATGGAATAGAAGTTTGAGCGCCCTTTTCCGTTGGATGTGACGATTAGTAATCGAGCTTTTTCGAGCTTCCTGACGCATGATATTACAGTATCCACACTCAAGCCCGTGTCCTTGGCTAGCGTCCTCACGCCAGGCCAACAGTCACCGTTACGCCCTATCCTGTTGGCTATCACGGACAGTAACACCTTTGCGTTGCCGGTTATATCTTTTCTGCTGGCTATCGAAGCAAGTAACTTGTAGAACTTAGCCATTTTCCGCACATTCCAAGCAGATAAATTGTTCTGCGACTATCTCCCATCCTGGGGAGGTTTTGCCGTGATGAACGTATTCCCTTTCTCTACACTTGGTTACATGCCTAATGGGTTTTGTGCGGGGTTTCTGGGGAGTGTCGCATTCGTCACATCTAAAGCTCATTTTCTTGCTCCTTCAATACCGACCATATCTTATTGTAGTCAGGATAGAACTTTATGTCTTTGTGTCTGTTCTTCTTAAGCCATTCATGTCTGTCGGGAAAGGTGTCTCTTAACCAATCATCAAAGGCTATCGGTGTTCCGTGGGCGCTTATCTTGGGAGGGGTGTTGAAGATATGGCAGCTTGCGCATAAGCATATACCGTTCTCTAGGTTATGCCGAAAGAATCGGTAATCTTTTCGGATTAAATGGTGCGCGTTGAGTCTTAGGTCGGTCCTCCCGCACATCTCACAATAACCTTTCATTCTAACTATCTTTGACCAGAGCGTGAGACATGAGGCGTTAGTGTGCATTAAAGTCCTTCCATCGGCAGTACGGGAGGTTTAGGTTTCCTTTTCTTCTTTTTCTTCTCGTCTGTGGGGCCGTAGCCGGAAGCGGTAAGATAGGTCCACTGCTTCATCTCATCTCTGTCGGCTTGTTTCATGCCCACTGTGAACCAATCTCCGTTGGCTACAAGTCTATCGGCTTGCTCTCGCCCCAAGTCTGCGTCCTTGACGCCCGTAATCCATTGAAAGGGAGAGTCTTTTGTCTTCTGTCCGTGAAGGTTGTAGTACATTATTCACCTCAAAAGGGTATTCCGTCGTCAGGGTCGGCCTCATTGAGGGCGTTAGGGTCGAACGTAGGAGGGGCGGGCTCGTCAAACGGCTTATCCGGCAGGAAAGAGGGGGCAGGGGCCTGATTAGGCGCGTTCGCTGATCCTGGGGCATCCTGGGGGCTTCTAGAGGCCACGAATTCAAAGTTGCGGACAACAAGGCGGTGCTTGCTGTGGTTGCGCCCTTCTTTGTCTGCCCAGCGGTCTAATTGCAACCTCCCCTCTACGAGAATAGGCTTACCCTTGGAAAAGAATTTATGTATGTTCGTAGCAGTTTTCCCGTAAGACCTGCAATCAAGAAACATTACATCTTCTTTTTTCTGCCCGTCTTGTACCCATCGTCGGTTGTTGGCTATACCAAAGTCAATCACGGGAGTCTGATTTGGAAGGTAAGTTAATACTATGTCTCTAGTTATGTGTCCGATTTGTAAACAGAAATTATAGTTCATCGATTTTCTCCTTAGTTCTTGGGGGGCCATTGTATATCTAATGTGTATCTACTGTCGAGCAAATGATCTATGAATAATTTTCGCTGTTTCTTCTTTTTCATTATATAGGTTTTCTGCTTCTTCACTCCACATCTGTCGCATGTCCAGGTGGCAACAACCACCCTAGTGTCATTAGAACGGGCATTGGTTCCTGTCTTTATGAGTTCGACGGTCCTGTTCAAGACGTGCTTCTTCTCTTTTATGCAGGCCAGCCTGTTGCGCAGCTTATCCACGCTGTCATCTAAAACCCTCTGCCGCTCCTTAAGTTCCGCTATTTCTTGCTTGTTAGTCTTAGTCATTATGTTCTCCTTAAAATGTCCAATATTTACTGAAGGGCGAGGGCAACCATCTTGGCGCAAAAGCCAGCAACTCGCTCACAACTAACTTCCGCTGCCCTTCGTTCTCTAGCTTGTATGTTTTTTCCAGTTTGTCGCCACATCTGTTGCAGGTCCACATAACCGCGAGTTTCTTTTTGCCTTTTGCGGGACGAATGTGGAGGATAGAGACGTTTCTGCTCCAATCGTGCCCCTCTTTAAGGCAAACTATGTGCTTCTCTGACTTTTCAACTCGGTCATCCAAATCACTTTGCTGCTTCTTGAGTTCTGCTTCTTTCTTTTGCTTCTTGAACATCATATTCTCCTTAGTGTAGGGTCGGGCGGGGGCAGGAACTCTATCCAGCCCTGAGTAACCGCTTCCGACAGTATGTTTTCAATGAATTGTGTCATGTTACGCTTGCCAACGTCCTTAATGGTCAGCCTTTCAACTGTTGTGTTCGGCCCTAGCCATATCTTCTCTGTCTTCAGGATTCCCCCTCCGCACTTGGCCTTCAATCTACCGTCCCAGTCGCTTACCGTGTCGCCGTTCCAATCAGAGAGGGCTTTCAGGCAGATGCCGCGATACCACCTTCGCTGTTGGTCGCTGTGGTATTCAAGAGGGGAG
>SDBT01010432.1_pt1 | contig 14995 bp, 14 predicted proteins | sample 2277101 | NCBI WGS metagenome assembly SDBT01 (sample SAMN10404973, study PRJNA504765) | marine sediment metagenome | isolation source: marine sediment core GS10_PC15, 103 cmbsf | place: Arctic Ocean: Southern Knipovich Ridge | collected 2010 | reverse complement strand
GACAGGTCCTGATGAAATAAGGGAAGATTTCACAGGACAGGTCCTGATGAAATAAGGGAAGATTTCACAGGACAGGTCCTGATGAAATAAGGGAAGATTTCACAGGACAGGTCCTGATGAAATTAAAAAAAGAGATTTCACCCCAATTAAATAAAAGATAGAATTTAATGGGGTAAATTGGGCAGGCAGGGCAGCAGGATAAATCTTAATAAAATAGTCCGGCTTCATCTCGAACGCTTTCGGGAGGCCGTGACAGTCCGCCTTTGTTAAAACTACGGCGTGACAGGGAGGAGACATGAAAAGAAGTATTTTATTTTTAGTATTTTTTATTTTTACATTTTCACTATTTTCACAAGTTCCAAATTACGAATTTATCGTTGAACCAACAGAATTGATGACAACATATTATGATTATATGCCCGGAAGTTACAACAGCATACCCATTCGCATTCAGCCGGAAATCTCACAACCTTTTGGTTTTCCTGCAGGAGGAGTTTATATTGTTTTTCATGCTCAAGAAACTTATACTGCTGAAAGAAAAGTTTATTACAGCTATCTCGATTCAGAGGGAAATCTTGTTTCAACCGGTTTAATCAGCACAAATGATGTTCGCCAGGGTTTTCCGGGAGTGGATATTGATCCTGTTTCCTGTGACCCCATAGCAAGCTGGCATGCCATTGTAGAACCAGCAGGTTCTTTTGACTGCCTTTTATCAGCGGATTTATTTCATTTATATGGTTCGCCAGATTATTGGACAGATGAATTTAGTGTAATAGACAATCCCATAGGTGTTGATGATGAATTCATCTGGCCAGCAGTACACATATCAGATTATTCTCCTCTTGGTGGAGATTACAGACGAATTTATGTGACCGCAAATAATTATATGCCATGTCATAATGTTATCATAGGTTATGCAGATTTCCTTTCATCAGATTTATTGGATTTATCTTTAGCTGAGTGGAATTATAGAACCATAGAACAAATGAATGCCTGGAATAATATTCTAGCCTTCAAAAGTTGTGCTGTCTTTGATAATATTGTTGTGTATGCAGGATATCTAATCGACATTGATAACACTATAAAAGATGTATTTGTTTTTGTAAATGAAAACTATGGAGAAGGTCCATTTGAATATTATTCTGAAAGCTATCTTTTTGACCAGTGGAACCCTCTAAACGAAGATGGAACTGCTTATCTTTATTCCGATGAGACAACACCTTTGATTCCTTATATTGTAAGACAGGAAATTTGGCACTCAAGTCATATGAATGTTATCATCAAAGAATATGGTACTAAGATTAGCTGGTCTGGTGCAATGGGAATAACCTTTGAGGTTGAGAACAGCCCCGGATATTATTATCCAACCTGGTGCCAGATTTATCCCAAAGAATTCGTCTTTGATTTAATCACACATGAATTCAGTTTCTACGATCTTTACGTTGAAGGTGCAAATCCGAATGATAATATCCCGATGGTTCCGTGGGATTTGGATGAGGATGGTTTTGTAGATTCATTTGATGAAAATGGAGATCCCGAATGGGTTTACAATTGGCCAATTTATTATCCTGATGGAAATGAGGCTTTCCATGAAAACAACTTCAAAATTACTCAAAACGAAAATTGGTTGGTTTCTGTATGGTCGGATGGAACAAAAGTTAAAAGATTTTATGATGGGAATAATGCTTTTGCAGCTTGGGAAGATACTCCGGAAATTGCCATCATTATTTCAGCAGATAATGGAGAAACCTGGTCTCAACCAATATTATTGAATGCAAATGAAACTCCTGAACTTGCAGACCAGATTCCTTGTTATGTATGTCCTGGAGATGTAATTGAAATTATCAGCAATACTCCTGGCAATTATCATGGTAAAATACATTTATTCTATCTGGATGACAATGATTTTGGTTCTTATATTCAGGGTAATGGTTTGAATAATGGTGGTATTTTAACGTATGCAGCTCTGGATATTGAGTTCCCGGATGCCTGGGGTGTATCAATCGAAAACGAGGAAGTTCCTCAGCCGCAAATTACGATGTTCAATTATCCCAATCCTTTCAATCCGGAAACCACGATTCAATTTAGCAACGAACAAAACCAACAAAACGAACAAATAAAAATTGAAATATATAACATCAAAGGTCAGAAAGTGAAAACTTTTAATTCATTCCCAAACAGGGGTTTGGGAACGAGTGAAGTTGTTTGGGACGGGACGGACGAAAATAGCCATCCTGTAAGTTCAGGGATTTATTTCTATCAATTAAGAATTGATGGAAATTCAAAGGCAATAAACAAAATGATCCTGATGAAATAAGGTTTTTTTTCGTTACTTTTTAAAATTTATTTTGATAAAACCCATGCTCAAATTTATAAAAAAAATCGCTCTGGAAGCGGGTGAAATAATTCGACATGCTTATTTTAAACCGGAAACTCACGTCGAATACAAAGGCGAAATAGACATTTTAACTGAAACCGACCTGCAATGCGAAAAGCTTATAATAAAACGTATCCTGGAGCGTTTTCCAAGCGATACCATCCTCACAGAAGAAAGCGAACATTCGATAGGAACAACAAACCAAAAATGGATAATCGACCCTTTGGATGGAACCACCAATTTTTCACATCGCTATCCTTTTTGTGCTGTATCTATCGGATTGGAAATCGATGGAACGATAGAATATGGTGTGGTTTACAGTCCAATTATGGATGAACTTTTTTGGGCAGAAAAAGGCAAAGCAGCTTTCTTGAATGACAAATTAATTCAGGTTTCAAATACGAATAAAATTTCAGAATCTCTTGTTGCCACAGGATTCCCTTACGACCGTTGGCAAAATGCAGATTTTTATATTAAGGATTATCTGGCATTTGTAAAGAAAACGCAAGGTGTTCGCCGTGCCGGTGCAGCTGCGATTGATTTGTGTTATGTTGCTTGTGGCAGATTGGATGGATTCTTTGAACGAAAACTGAAACCCTGGGATATGGCTTCAGGAAGCTTGATAATTACAGAAGCAGGTGGAGAGATAACCCAATTTGATGGAAATCACTGGCATTACATGGATGATACGATCCTCGCTTCCAATGGAAATATACACAAAAAGATGATTGAGATTTTACGTAGGTCGTGATTTCCAAACACGCTTTGAAGGGCGGGTTGTCCCCAACACTTACTTCTTAGATTTATCCTACTCAGTATCTGTATTGTCAATATCCAGGTTCTTTTTATCCTTTTTGAAATACTTTTCAAGAGGATTCCATATAAATAGCAAGTGGAAAATTACTCCACCACAAAGAATGCGATTTACATCTTCTTGATATGGTGTTCCTTTTAAAACTAAAGCACAGCCAATCATTACTGCACCCCAAATAATTGCACTTGTAATAATCAGATATCCGATTTTTTTCTTCTTCATTTCTTCCTCCTGAATATATTTTTTTCTGCTATCATAAATAGTTCATAAATACTTTGATAACTGCGGATAATTTGCTTGATATTTTCTATCTTATCATCATTTTCGCTGTAAACTTCCCTGAAAATTTCGAAAAGGTTGAATTCTAAAGAGGAACCGTTGAACAGGATTAGCGAGATAAAAGGATCTTTGATCCAGATGCTGTGGAGCAGTTCTTCACCACTAAGGTCGAAAAAGGCAATAAGAGATTCCGCTGCATCTTTTATCATCAGCAGCCACTGTCCCGGATGTTCATCCAATACGATATCTGTTTTGGTGGCTTCAATCTGGCGAATGCCTTCGAACCTGGTATCGCAGTAGTTCTTCAGCAATATGGGAATGTTTTCTCCTTTCTTGTTCAGCAGTTCTTTTTTGATTACTTGCAGCGGAGCGGGAAAGCAGTCGATCACCAGTGAACTTTCTGCTGTTTTGATCATGCCGAAGGCTTTTTCGTAAACCAGTTCTGCAGATTGCAGTTCGTAGATGCCGATCGGTTCCTGCTGCACATCCAGTTTTTTTGCTTCATCAAGAATTTTCTTTCTCTGTTTGATAAATTCATTTTCAATTTTATTCAGAAACTCCTCAACCGAAATTGTATCAAAATAGGTTTTTTGGGAAGATTCATCGCAAACAACGGCACCTTTTTTTTCGAGACTCCTCAACGCTTTATAGGTATTAGCTACAGGCTTGCCTATCTGCAATGCAATCTTATATCCTGTACTTCTTTTGTTTTCCAACAACCAGATATATACCTTTGCTTCCAGCTCATTAAGCCCCATTTCTCTGAGCAAAGCCAAGAGCTTATTACTATCTTTCATCATTCTTCCTTTTCCATAGTAGCATTCTGCTACTACGTTTTTTATTTTCCGCTAAAATTGTCAAACTTTTTTTTCATTGAGATAAATCGGTTCGCTCGGTTTACCCCGTTCACCTCGTGAAATCCTGCTGAGCAGGAACAGTAAAACTGTTATTTCACAGAGTGAAATACAGTGTGTTGTATATTTCTTCGGGGAGATCGAACCCTACAGATAGTTTCATATTTAAAACTGATAATGAACTATTTTATAACAATTCCAAAAAAAACAAAAAAATAATTTGACATAAAAACCTTTGTATAAAAAATAGCTTTGTAATACAAAGTACTTTAAATTAATTAAAAAAGGAGGCAGTATGGAGCAATTAACCAATGAACAAGCTTTAGAAGTAATTAAAGAAATGATCGAGAAAACAAAAAGAAAACAAAATTACACAGGTTTTTATCATCTTTTGTGGGGTGTTCTTATTTCTATTGCGATCGTAGTAATGTACATTTTGCACGAAGCTCAATTGTATCACCTGATTGGATATTCCTGGGCATTTTTTTGTATTGTAGGAGCAATTGCCAGCGTAATTTATTCAAAGCGAACTTATGAAAAACAGGGCAGTATCCAATATCCGGATCTTGGAATAAGTTCTATATGGATCGGTTTAATAATAGCGATGTTTTTTGTTGCATTTGTTTTTCCCATTCTAAAAGCTTATGAATGGTATGTTGTGTATGCAATGGTAAGTTTGTTATTGGGAGCAGCAAATTTTGCCACGGGAATTTTATTAAAGCAAAAAATGCCGATAATCAACGGAATACTCTGGTGGATTGGCAGTATATTCCTTCTTATTTTGGAGAATCAAATTGCTTTTATGAGTGTATTTGTTTTGCTTCTAATCGTTAATAATATTATTCCCGGTATCTATTTATACGGTCTGGCAAGGAAACAAAATGGAAAGTAAATTTGCTGAACTGGACTTGGTCATTCATTCCCGGGTTCGCCTGGCTATCATAATATTGCTTCTTCAATCTGAGACTGCAAATTTTACATATCTGAAGAAAGAGATTGGAGTTTCTGATGGAAATTTGAGTACACATTTAAGGAAACTGGAAGAAGCAAAATACATCAAAGTGCAAAAACGCTTTGAACACAGAAAACCAAAAACAACAATTTCTCTTACAGATAAAGGAAGAGAAGCCCTGAATGAATACACAAAAAATCTTGAGGAATACCTCCGTTTAGTTTCTGAGGGTAAAAAATCGTAGGGTGTGATTCTATTCCAAGTATCTTTTAATAATAATGCCATCAGATAATTGGATAAAAGTTACTGAATTCCCGGAAGCGGATATTTGCTGTCGGGATATGGATTTTATAGATGAGGAAAGCGTGTGAAATTTACCTTATGAATGTACTGAATTTTATCAAACTATCACAAATCCAATTCTGCATTCAATATTAGATGAAATATATTTTGAGACGAAAAGACCAATTACATTGTATTCTTGGTTTTCTTGGTAATCTTCAAATTGTGTTTCGCTTCTTCCTCTTTTGGCATGAATTCTCAGTACTTCTGGGAATTTTACTTCATTGATAATCTGAACAAGAATAATATCGTTGTCTCTGTAGTTTTCAATATTATTGTTTATAGCAGTTCTATCGTTTATATAATTGTGTTTCATTTCGATAATAATATCCTGCTGTTTATCTCTGATTTTGTGTTCAGTATTATTTGAATCGATAATCACAATATCTGCCCATTTTATGTTATTAAAATTATCTCTATATCTTTTCTCGGTTAGTACTATTTTTACTTTTCCTAACAGATTCTGTAATTCGGTGGCCAGAATATCGCGAAATGTTCCTTCAAATCCCCCGTAAAAGCCGATAAGAGCCATTCTTTCATTCTCAAGATATCGTTTTAGTTTCTTAACTGCTTGTTCTAGTTTCTTAATTATCTTTTGCTTACTCATAATTAATTTCCTTTTTCGGCAGTTATAATTTAAATTTCTCTATTAGATAATTCTTTAAAGTAGTTAATCCTCTAATTTGAATGTTTTGATAACCATAATATTTTTTATTTATTCTCTCTACAAAACGATTTGCCTTTTCTTTTGTAAACAGCTTATCAAAATATTTAATAAAAAAATCCATGAATTCCTTTGGAAACATAACTGAACCACATTCCCATGGGTGTTCTTTATTATCTATAAGTAGTAAGTCAATAGTAATGTAAGCATCAAATTCAATGTATTCCTTTTTTGATAAAAAGTCAGGCAATAGATATTCATCAATTATTGAGAATTTTGGATTAATGTAATTCTTATTGAATTCTTCTTTTGCAACAACTTCCCATCCTACCTCATAATATGAAATATCAGTTATTACATTGTATTTATTATAATCATGGCTTTTATAATTATATGAATATAATTTGGTTGTATATTCAATGTGATGATTATATTTCAAAAAGATAGAACCCATAGTCATTAAAAAGTAATATAAAATTGGTTTTCTAATAAAATCATAGTCAACAGGATAAAAATCAAGAATTATTAAATGTATTTTTTGCGTAAATATTTTAGCTTCATTTAACAAATCGAAAACAAGCAATTCATTTAAATAAGATAAGACTTTCGAATTATCATTAATGAAATCTTTGAATATTCCAAATTTATATAAATATTGTGAACTTAATGCCGCTTTTTCTGTAGAAGTGATGTATTGACTTTTAAAATCATTTACTAAATCTAGTGACAAAGCTCTAATTTTTTTATTATCTTGATTAATTATAAATTTCCGGAATTTATCACTCTCGGATTGATTAGAAACTAAAGTGATTTCCAATTTATCGATGCCATTGTTGATTTCACTCAGGAAATTAGAAGCACTATTATTTTCAATGTAAATTATTGACCTATTATATTCATCTTTGTATTTATTCATTAAATCATAGTAAAATTCGAATTCATTTTTCGGTTTAGGATGTGATCTTATTTGCCAATAAAACGGAAATGCATAAGGTTTTCTACTAATAAAATGATTCATGATTGCTTTATCTCTACCGGCATAGCCAATAACAATTAAGCCGTGTCGATCAATAATATATTGAAAATCATCTGCAATATGAATATCAAGAGATTCAAGTTCTTCTACTGTATTTCTGATCTTACCTGTTTTATAATCTCCATGAAGTTTATAAATCCTACACGTTTTCACTTTGTCCCATGACTTTGTTGATTGCAATACTTCATCAGAGAAAATTACATCATAATCTAAATTCTGTTCATCTAAAGCTTTCTCAATTAGATCACCAAAATTCGTTGTAAAAATAAATCGAATTAAGCCATTTGCAACTAATGTAGCAATTTGTTTATGAGCATCTCCTGGAATTTCGTCTTTAAAGAAATCTTTTAAATACTCTCGTCTCTCGATTTCACCTTTATGCATAATCTCTAAAATTTCTGAATATCCTAATTTGTTTAATTTTTCATGTTCTAAATACCATTTCTCAATATCGCTCTGATAATCATCTGGTAATACAGTTAATGATTTTTCATCAATATATAACGGTTTCAAAGTTTCTATTAAAATTTCCCAACCACTCTTTACACCAGCATCTTTTGAGAGACCTGCTCCTGCGAACAGTACATAGTTTCTATTTCTTGTCGCAAGGCTTGTTATCAAGGGTATTAAAGGATTCATTCATTCCTCCCTAAACCAATTTTACCGCTTTCATCACAACATCAATTCCGGCACATCACAAATTGTGATATCTTTAAGGTGCCAAAATTGTACCTTAAACTTGAGGTGCCAAATCGGTACTTCAAGATTTCATTTTACCTCAACTTGATGTCGCAAATTGCGACTTCAAGATTATAATCATTTGAAACCAATTTCTTTACGAGGTTTGTCCGGCTTCTCCATCAATTGCTGTAAAACTTCAAAAACAATCTTGAATTGCTTATCGTATTTCGCTTCCATCTCCTGCAGTTGCTGGCTCAGTTCTTTATTGGTGAGCAGCAGTTCGCGTAATTTAACGAAAGCGCGCATAATGGCTATATTTACTTTAATTGCTCTTTTGCTGTGCAGCACGGAAGAAAGCATAGCAATTCCCTGTTCTGTGAAGGCGAGTGGAGGATAGCGACGACCACCCCATCTTGAGGTCACAAATTGTGACTTCAAGATTGTAATCATTTGAAACCAATCTCTTTACGAGGTTTGTCCGGTTTCCCCATCAATTGCTGTAAAACCTCAAAAACGATTTTGAATTGTTTATCGTATTTTGCTTCCATTTCCTGTAATTGCTGGCTCAGTTCTTTGTTGGATAGCAGCAGTTCGCGCAGTTTAACAAAAGCTCGCATAATGGCTATATTTACTTTAATTGCTCTTTCGCTGTGCAGTACGGAAGAGAGCATAGCAATTCCCTGTTCTGTGAAAGCAAAAGGCAGTTTTCTTCTACCACCCCAACTTGAAGTGCCAAATTGGTACTTCAAGTTTGTAAATTCTTTACTGGTAAGCTGAAACATAAAGTCTGAAGGGAATCTATCTATATTTCGAGATACAGCTCGATTAAGAGTTTTTGTTTCTACTCCGTACAATTCTGCCAAGTCGGCATCCAGCATTACCTTATGTCCACGTAGAAAGATAATTTTGTTTATCAAGTTTTTAATCGGTACAACTTCATTCATAAGTACTCCTGTTAATCTCAGTCCGTTACAGAATGCCTAGTAATTTACGAGAAATAAAGTATATTCAGTTATTTATATGTCAACCAATTAATTGTAAATAGAGAAGTTAACACCGTCAAATAAAAGGTAGAAGGGTTTGTGCGTGAATGGTATTAAATCCCTCCAACCTCCCCTTGAAAAGGGGAGTAAAAAACCAGCTTTCGCCAGTTTTATTCTTCGTTTTTTTCTTCCGCTTCCGAATGTTTTTCCTTTTTGAATACATGGTGCTCAACAAAGCCTTGTTTCGGATGCTTCTTCACATTATGATGAGAACCAAAAGGACCAAAAAGTATTTTACACAAGATGATAAGCATGATTGCCTGCCAATAAGTAATTGTCTTCACATCGAATATCTCGCTGATTGTGGCATTCCACAAAAGTTGTACTATCCAACCTCCCAGAAACACGAGACCAATTCCGCCAAGAATGAACAGTGGAATGAATTTTTTTAATTTACCTTTTTTTTCAAACATACTTTTCCTCCATTTTTTCTCATACTCGTCATACTCGTCACATAGCTCCTGCTATGTGATGCGTTCTTTTATATAGTTCTTGATATACAGACATTCATGTAGCCAGAGCTACAAATATTTACATCCCACAGCCAGTCTCCGTAAACTGCGCCCCGGCATACAGGAGCTGTGGAACGAGTCTTGAGATGGGATCCTACACTCTTCGCAATGATAAAAGAAAATTCACCAAAACCAATATTCCCAGAAACAAAACACTGAGTTTCAAACCAAGAATTGGAAACATTAAAACACCCACTAATATTCCGCCGGTCATTGCTCCCAGCGTATCTATGAAGTAAAAAGAACTGCTGCTCTTTATCTTCTCTTTTTCAAACTTGGATTGCAACAGTCTGGAAAGTATCACACCTTCCAGGAAAGCAAAGCCAAAATTCAGAACAAAATAGAACCAGTTATAGAAATCAATTTCAAAGAAAACATAAACGAACATAACTATAATTAGATTGAAAACAAAGAAAAGTTGCAGGGGGATTTTCGTCTTGCGACCAACCATAAATCCAAGAGTTAAACCGGACATGAAAATAGTAATAAAGAGGAATATCACTAAGTAAACATAACCGAAATGCATCTGGAACAGGTTCAAGAGAACAAGCTGCATTACGAAATTTACCAGGCTTATCGAAAAGATATTGAAATCGGTTTTAAGTAAATGAGACCCACTGAGTTTACTGGCAATTATACTGAAAATCATAATGATTATAAAAGTTATCAAGAAGGCTATTATCTCATTACTTTGAATAAAGGAAGTCGTTGTTTCTGCGGGTATTCCGAGGATTCTCGTCCATAACATAATCGTGTACAGAAAGGCTTCAGGATTTGTAATTTGATTTATTTTTGGTTCCCTGGTTTGTATCGAATTCAAGATCTGGCTGACACGTAACCGGTTACATTTTTCAAAAATAACTATTTCATTGAACCAGGGTTTGGAAAAATTCAATCTTATGATTAGTTCCTGCACATTATTAGAAATATAATCGCCTGAGCTTCCAATAAAAATATTTTTAATTGAAGGTATCAGAACAACTTTCTTAAAAACTGCAGAGAATGTAGCATAGATAGTTGCATTCAATTGTGTTATCTCAGGGGTCATAAAGTTAGTTCCACTGGTCAGAGTAATGGCAACTACAGATGAATCTGAAATTGTTCTTGTTTTCAGCAGTTCAAAAAAATCGAGTGTATAAAACCTGTTCAAATTCAATGAGGAGGGATCTGGCAAATCAACAAAAATCAGGTCATATTTATAGTTATGTTTTTTTAGAAAGTAGATAGCATCTGTTGTAATGAAATTGGTTTTGGGATATGCTTTTGCTTCTTTCAGAATATTTTTTTCCAGCTCAAGATAGTCTATCTTTTCTACTGTTTCATAATTTTCTATTTCCTCGATAAAACCATTCAACAAACCACCGATAAGCAGAATTTTTCTTGGTTCCGGATGTTGGAGCATCACAAAGTTTATCATTTGCTGAGCATACATTTCATGAGATGTATTTGCAAAAATCTCACCATTCCAATAATAGTTTTTCTGTTCTTTGGATTTTGTTATATCCAATCTTCCATACTTGGAATCTTTTGTTGAAATAAGTTCTTGAGGTGCATATTTTTTCTCATAACAATCAATAAAAAATCTATTTGTAAAAGGAATAAAAATAATAAATAGAATCAGAGGTAAGAAGTATAATTTCTTTTTGGAAAGAGTTAGAAGTAATAACACATTAAATCCACTCAGAATAATCAGGATCGTAAAATGTGGAAGAAATAGAATCAAAATTGCAAAAGAAATCCCTCCCACAATAATGCCAATACATTCCAGAATATAACCTTTATGGATCGGTTGTTTTTCAGATTCTATAAGTTTGCATAAAATCGGGAAAAGAAACCCGATTAATATACATCCCGGAGCCAGAACCAGCAAAGCAAGAAAAAATAAATTCGGTATATTAATCATTTCTCCTGAAATAACAACAAGTTTTTCAATCAGGAATCTAATGGATAAAAATTGAAGAGGAATGATAATACTCAGAAAGAGAAAAAAGAAACGGGATAAGATTTTGATTGTTTTAATATTTAAAAAAAATCGAGCGAATAAACTGCCGAGAGCTACTAAAAACAACCACAGAGAAAGATAAATGGCAAATACAATCTCGTTCCCTCTTACTTCTATCAACAGTTCGCGTAAGAGGATCGTTTGCCCGATGAGAGTGGTAATTCCAAGCAGGATAAAAAGCAAATTGGTCTTTTTCATGTTTCCCTTATTGTTACATTACGAAAGGGGACTTTCGTAACGAGCTGAGAAAACCCCTCTTAATCTCCCCTTACGAAGGGGAGTAAACCATTCGCAGGGTTATTCCTCGCAATGACGGGAAAGTTACTTAAACTTCCCAAATATTTCTTGTCCGCAGTATTCACATTTTCCATCTTTGATCTGAATTTTGCTGACTGAATAACCGGAGCGATCAATGATTTTCTTTCCACAGTTCGAGCAGAAAGTATCTTCAGCTTTTTTGGAAACATTTCCGATGTAAACATATTTCATTCCTTCTTCTTTTGCAATATTGTAAGCCATTTCCAAAGTTTTAATTGGAGTTGGCGGTCTGTTTGTGAGTTTATAATTAGGGAAAAATCTGGAAAAATGTAGCGGATATTTATCACCTAAATTTTCTTTTATCCATTTACACATTGCTCGAATTTCTTCTGAACTATCGTTTGCATCAGGAATAATCAGGTTAGTAATTTCAAAAAACATTCCTTCTTCTTTTGCAATCTTCAAAGTATTTAAAACAGGTTGTAACAATCCGGTTGTGTAAGTGGAATAAAATTCATCTGAGAATCCTTTCAGGTCAATATTGGCAGCATCGATAAATTCAGCTAATTTTCGCAAAGGTTTTTCATTGATATAACCGCAGGTTACCAGGACGGTTTTCAAGTTGTTTTCTTTTGCCAATTTTGCAATATCATACATATACTCATAAAATATCGTTGGCTCTGTATAAGTAAAAGCAATGCTTTGGCAATCGTATTCTTTAGCCAGTTCAATTATTTGCTGAGGAGTAATATCATAGGCTGAAGCTCCTTCCGGTCTGGATTGAGAGATTGTCCAGTTCTGACAGAAATTACATCTTAAATTACAACCTACTGTTGCCAGCGAAAGTATTTGAGAACCGGGATAAAAATGGTATAAAGGTTTTTTCTCGATTGGATCGATATTTATGGAAACCGGGTGATTATAAACAAGAGTATAAAGTTTTCCGCTGATGTTCTGTCTTACTCCGCAAATACCGGTTTGTTTATCTTTTAGCACACATAAATTTGGACAAAGGTCACAACGAACATAGTTATCTTTTAGTTGTTCATAGAATAAAGCTTCATGAAGAACTTCAGTTCGGTCATTCCCATTAAATGAAAATAAAACAAATGAAATCAGAATTAACAGAATTAAATAAATAAATTTTTTCATAATATTATTTGAATTTAAGCGATTTGTTTGTCAATTAATTTTAAGATTGTTTGAGTTTATTATAAGATGATTAAAATTAAAATATTTTAGAAAATCTTTCACATATTTGAAAACCGATGAATCGGTTAAGAGTTACTATCTTATTAGTAACCACCAACTTAAGTTGGTGGTTAATGAAATAAAAAAAAGCATTAACCGTTTTAACGGTTTCATTGTTCACTAAATATGACTTTTCAGATAGGACTCAAGATTTTAAATATTTTTTTTCTTGAATGAAATTTGCTGTTTATTTTATTTGCAGATGATGAGTTCTGCAAAATAGAGTGTTTTTTGTCATCCTGAGAAATTCTTCATGCTTTTCCATCGAAGGATCTCCGCTTATAATGAGATTCTTCGTCGAATGCCTATGTAAGTTCATCCTCAGAAAGACATCCATTTTTCTATTTTGCAGATACCTTTAATACAGATGAGAAAGAGAGGTGCTTATGTTAAAAATAATAAATCTAATTTTACTTATAGTCTTTGTTTCTTTTTTATTCGCACAAATCCGCAATCCGGCTGTGGCAGGACAATTTTATCCATCCAAAAAAGAAAAACTCCAGAAATTGCTGGATAATCTGTTTAAACAAGTTGATATGAAAGAATCAACGGATTTGAATCCATTTGGGCTTATATTACCTCATGCAGGTTTAACATGCTCCGGAGGGACTGCAGCTTATGGGTATTCTTTATTGGAAGAAAAACATTATGATACTGTTATTCTTTTAGGTCCGAGTCATAATTTTTTTAAAGATGTTGTGAGTATTTATAATGGTAATTTCTGCGAAACCCCCCTTGGTTTTATTCCGATTGATAAGGAGATTTCTCATAAACTAATTTCCGCAAATAAAAGGTTTGTGTTCGATGAACAAATTCATGAACCGGAGCATTGCCTGGAAGTGCAGTTACCATTTCTTCAATACACTTTAAAAGATTATAATGTTGTGCTTATTGTTATTTCCACGAATGATCTGGGACTTCTGGATAAATTAGCTGAAACCCTCATTTCCATTACTGAAGAATCCGCTAAAAAGCTGCTATTCATAAACAGCACAGATTTTTCTCATTTTCACAATTATGAAGCTGCCAACAAAATGGATAATTATACAATCGACCTGATTCTGGGGAAAAAATGGGATAAACTCAATATGAAAATTCTCACAGGAAAATGTGAAATGTGTGGTTATTTTGCTTTTTATCCGTTTATAAAGATCATGCAGCACTTTAAACATGATGATGGAATTCTTTTGCAATACCTTAATTCCGGTGATGTCATTGGAAGTAAATGGAGAGTGGTTGGTTATGGTTCGATTGTTTTTCCTAATACACCCCAAATCAAAGAGGAACAAACTATGAATGAACTTGATAAGAAATATCTTTTGAATTTAGCTCGAGAGAGCATCGAATACTATCTTGAAAAGCATAAATCTTTTACCCCTGAAAAGCCTGATAATCCGCAATTATCAGAAGATAGAGCAGTGTTTGTCACCTTGAACAAAAACGGTAAACTGCGTGGTTGTATCGGTCATATGCATGCCAGGATGCCGCTTTACAAAGCTGTGGTGGAAATGGCTGTTTCTGCTGCTTTTCAAGACCATCGCTTTCCAAAACTAAAAAAAGATGAACTCAAAGACATCACAATCGAAATTTCAGTTCTTTCGCCCATGCAAAGAATTTACGACCTAGAAAAAATCAGGATGGGAATCGATGGTGTCTGGATTAAAAAAGGGTTCAAAAGCGGAGTTTATCTTCCTCAGGTTGCAACTGATACCAGCTGGGACAGGAAAACCTTCTTAGAAAGTTTATGCAGCCAAAAAGCCGGTTTACCTAAAGATGCTTATTTGGATCCTGAAACTGAGATTTATATCTATCAAGTGGAGAAATTCAGCGAAGGGGAATAAATCTTCCGAACGTTTTCGGACTTCTTGATTTTCTTAACCTTCGGAAAGGATTTGGGTTTATTGATTTCCTTTTTTGTGAGTGCATCGAG
>SDBT01010431.1_pt1 | contig 14995 bp, 18 predicted proteins | sample 2277101 | NCBI WGS metagenome assembly SDBT01 (sample SAMN10404973, study PRJNA504765) | marine sediment metagenome | isolation source: marine sediment core GS10_PC15, 103 cmbsf | place: Arctic Ocean: Southern Knipovich Ridge | collected 2010 | reverse complement strand
GTTGAGGCTTCTCAGAACATATAATTGCAATATTTCCTTCTCTATGACTCATAGTAATATCTCCTACAATAACTTATAAGCACTCACCTGCGGTGGGTTAATAACTCATGAGACCACGCCACTTTTATGCTAGTACACTTCATAGTCTCAATTATTGTAGCATCCTTACCAACTGGCCTGAGGAATAGATTGATAGTTTCATTGTCTGATACTTCATCTATATTAAGGACAACCTGTCCATCTACCAATATATCCATACCGCCGTTGCTACCTTTATCTACACAAGTAATCATAATAGTTCTCCAATCAATTAGTTAACAATACCTATAATTGCAATGATAGTAATAAAACTGCCAGCTTGTTCCATAACATGATGTTCAACAGAATGATTAACAACATATCATACCAACCCTTTACACTATTAAAAAAAATAATATATATATAAATAATGATAATAACAGAAAAGAACATCATCGATTATTTGCGTAAAAACGTACATTCTGCCCAAAGGGATACGCATGATGTGTTTCATATCACTCTGTTGAACATCACGATTGTGAACAAGTTGATTTTATGCTGTTAGTTGTTATCATACAAAACGCTTGAGTCGACCGACTGTCTTTTGTTGTTATCATTGACATGTTCATTTATTGAACAAGTTGGTTACTGCACCAACTCGTCCCAGATATAATCTTCACCGTACTCATCGGTATTTTCTGCTTGCGCCGTTTTGTGTAGTTCTACGAAGTAGTCAATCAAACCTTCTCGGTTGCCGTGGTACTCCATCAACAGTTCTTTGGTACATATCTCGGTGTTACAGAAGGCTTTGGCGAAGATTGCTTCACGGTCTATAGACCCGCCGGTTACAGATTTACGAGCCATTCCTTGCAAGCGTACGGCTAGACCGTATTTGTAGTCCTCAACTATCAACTCAAGGTCGCCCTTGTTTGAGCTATCCACGAAATCTACGAACTCATCATCCTTGAACGTACGCACTGGTACCGAACCGATTGACTTCTTCTCAACCTTTACGCCGTGCTTCTCATACATTACTCCATCTATCTCGACTGTATCGTATTTTCTGGTCATGTTAGACCTCCAATCTACAGTCGACCGACTCGAGCGTTTTGTTCTGCTGCATCGCACAGCAGCATCTAAATTGTCAATGAACAACTATATATAAGCGAACCGCGTGCCAACAACGACATAATAACAAATTAAATAAAATTGATATAAGTCCTTTACCAGCAACGATTTACAACGATTGATTATATCAAGCGATAAACGATAATCGTCTTGACTGTCATTATGACAGGCAATATGCCATAATGGCAGTGCTATAATGACAGCCGCTAACAACAGCTAACAATGTATGATTATAGTTCTATACATAACTAACAATATAGTTGTCAATCACCTCGTTCAACCATCGAACAAGTCAATATCATTGTTAACTATATAACAAACACCACAACTAAAACCCCCCACCTAGGTCGTCAGACGCGTAGTGCCGACAGCTGTGTAAGTATATAAAAGTAAATAGTTGTTAGGTAGATATCTAACAATGTCAGTGGGTTAGGTATGTAACAATATTGATATGTTTGTTCTTTAGGTATCTAACAATGTCATTTATTAAATGAAAATATTTGTTAGATTTTTACAGAATTTTATTTATATTTATCACACTATCTACCTATTGTCTCTGATGGCGTTTGTCTGTTATCGTTGTCTGTTGTTGACAAGCGGTTTGATTAGTTATAACAATGCAAACTATACAAAAACTATCTCATAGACATTATAAGATAATTGAGCTCTGTCTAAGGGGCTGGATTCCTAAGGACATCGCTAATCATCTTAACATGTCTCAGCAGCAGGTATCTATCATCATCAATAGTCCATCGTTTGATTATCAGTTAGCCGAACGGCGTTCTAAGCTTAACGATATGGTAGATGATAATATTCTGGAGCAGACTAAGGCAGTAGACAAGGCTATAGCAGAGCACACAATGGCTGCTGTTAGTCGCCTTGGTTTGATAGTGGTAAACGGTAAAGATGGTGATGCTATTAGAGCGTGTGATTCGGTACTTGACAGAGGCGGTCATGCTAGAGTGCAGAAGACTGAGCAGAGAAGTGTATCAGTTACTATTGACGCAAAGGATGCAGCACTAATAGCCCAAACAATGGAGATGGATAAGCAATGCTCGATTTAGTAATCGGCGGGATATCTGTATCTATATTGTTAGGCTTAGTCTACTGGATACAAAAGACATTTGTCTGTGAGAAGACTTGTAAAGCTCGTGGTGAGTGTGTAGAAGGTTCACTGAACAGTCTCAAAGAGTTGATGGAGACTAAGTTTAACCACATCACAGGGCTCATTGAAAAGTTAATAAAGAAACATTAGCAGGCCGTTTCGGCCCTTGACTTAAGAACGATGAATCAAGATACAGAAGACACGCTAAATACGTTACGGGTAGAGTGTAAGAAGTCATTGTTCTTCTTAGCACGAGCGATTCTTAAGTATGCTGACTTAGACCCAGTGATACATCTGCCTATCTGTAGGATGATGCAGAACTATCAACAGAATAGACGCAGGTTGATAGTCTTTCCTAGGACGTGGTTCAAATCAACTATCGGCTCCGTTGCTTATCCCATCTGGCGCTCTATTAACAATCCTAATGTTAGGTTACTGATAGCCCAGAACACGATGACTAATGCTAAGAAGAAGATTGCTTCGATAAAGGCAATTTGGGAATCGAACGGCTTGTTAAGAGCAATGTTTCCTGAGCTATTACCCAGAGGAGATAGACCGTGGTCGTCTGAGTGTCTGACACTTAACAGGAGCTTACCCGAACCAGAAGGCACATTTGAACCTGCCGGTACTGGTACTGCCGTTACTAGTAGGCATTATGATGAGGTTATACAGGATGATACCGTAGCACCTGATTATGACGCTATGACTGGTGAGATACAGCAACCAACACAGATGGAGATTGAGAAAGCAATAGGCTTTCATAAGATGTGCCATCCGTTGTTGCTGCATCCAACGAAATCAGTTATAACGGTAATTGGTACTAGATGGGCACAAGATGATTTGATAGGTTGGATACTTAAACATAGTAAGGGTTATGCTATTGTAAGTCGCTCGGCTCGGGAACTTGATGGCGTGCCTGCTACTAAAGAACAAGGCGGTATACCAATATGGGATAGGTTTAATAATGAAGTGCTGGATGAGATAGAGGGAGCTATCGGACAGTTTATGTTCGAGATGCTGTACTACAACTCACCTTCGTCAGCAATAAATCAGATATTCAAACGGCCTTATATACAGTATTATGATAACTTACCAAAGGATTTATTGTACTTTACATCCGTCGACCCAGCACCGTCTGATGCGGAATCAAAGTCGTTAGACGCTGATTATAACTGTATCATAACTTGTGGCTTAAAACCATCGACTGGTGATGTATGGGTAGTTCACTACGACAGATTAAGATGTGACCCTGGGGAGCTGATTGATAGACTGTTTAACCATTGGCGATGTTATAAGTCACTTGTTACTAAGGTAGAGGATACTGCTTATCAGAAGACATTGATGTATTGGATTACTCGTAGGCAGGAGCAGCTTAATCAGCGCTTTTATATAGAGGGCGTTCCGAATGCTAAATCGTCAAAAGGTGCAAGGATATTAGGATTACAGCCCTGGTTTGCGGCCCATAAGGTATATATTAGGCCAGAGCATAAAGACCTAGAACGTGAGCTGTTAGCATTTAACCCCGCTAAAAAATACGGTGGACACGATGATATTATAGATGCTCTTAGTTTTCAGGTAGGTGACTGGACTAAATCGTGTGATACTTTTCAAGAGGAAAAGGCAGAAGAAGAGAAGGTTAGTATATTTAACGGTAAGTTTATCATCAATGAGTTATTAGACAGAGTAGACGAGCCTCATAAGTATCCTAACGATATAGGCAATATGTTTGAGAGAGTAGCAGCTCAGCAGTTACGTGATGACTACGTATATGCTGGTAGGAGATGTGGTATATAGTGGCTAGAGACGTACAAGATTGGCTGAAAGAGATAAAAAACGCATTAGCATACCGAGAGATGTTTGCTAAAGAAGCGAGCTGGAAGAAGTGTGAGCAGAATTATCTCAACGACCCACGAGGCGATACAGCTATCGGTCCTAACCTAGTGTACGAAAATGCTGATACTCTAACAAGTACACTAACTGTACCAGACCCTGAGTTTGTCGTTACTGCTACTAGTAGAGCCGGATTACAGAAAGCACCGATAATTGAGGCGATGGATAACTCATTCGTCGGTAAGCTCCGTCTTAAGAAGTATATTGACGTTGCTGTGTTGAGAGGCTTTCTGTATGGCAATATTATACTAAAAATCGGCTATGACAGTGAGTTCGGTTGGTCTCCTTATTACGACATCGGGCCGGATAATAATTTGTTAGGTATGACGCTAACACAGTTTGATAAGAAGGGTAAGAGGATTGAGTCACCTGACACACAACCTGGTTGGCCTTGGGTTAGGCCGATACTACCACACGACTTTGTAGTACCTTGGGGTACAGTATTTGTAGAAGACGCACCTTGGGCAGCTCATAGGTTTATTAGGCACGTTGATTACTTTAAGAGAGACCCTAAGTATAAGAATACTGCATCACTGAAGCCGCAGATAAGTATGGAAGACTTTATGGGTTCTTACTTATCAGTCGGCTCTAGGAAGGTACAGGCGAGGTTAAAGGGTATAGCAAGGGCTAATAAGAATCCTGAGTACGTAGAATGTTGGGAGATTGTTGATAGGGTAAATGGTGAGAGAATTGTTGTTAGTAGAGACCATCCGGAATTCTTGAGGAAGAATAGAGACGCTATCCAGATGGCGTGTGGCATGCCTTATGTTACAGGTACGCTCAGTATCCACCCACGCTCTTTCTGGTGTATATCACCAGCGTATTACTTAGGTCAGCTACAATCTACACAGTTTGATATTAGTAAGCAGGCGGAGAAGCAGAGAAGGCTAGCTATCTTAAAGTTTTTATATAGGTCGAATGCGATAAAGAAGGATGAGCTAAATAAGTTACTTAGTGGTGATGTAGGTGCTGCTGCTAAGGTGGAAGGTAGTTGGCCGCTCAACGAGGTAATAGCACCGGTAAATACTGGTAACAACTATGACTATATGTTACATAGTGAAAATAACAGAAGAGACGCCCGTTCTGTTAGTGGATTAAGCCGTAATCAGATGGGCGAATTTGACAAGTCAACGAGACGGACTGCTAGTGAGGCGAAGTTAGTAGCACAGGGTTCTAGTAGGCGAACCGGTAAGAGAGCTCAGGTAATACAAAGTTTATACACTGATACCATTGATAAGGTTAATCAGTTAGTATTTGAGTTCTGGCGTGTGCCTCGTGAAGTGATGCACGGTAAAGGTAACTGGTCAGTTGTTACTGGTGATATGCTTAAGGGTGATTATCAGGTAGAGGTCAGTTTATCTACTAAACGTAATGTTAGCAGAGCAGAGCGGAAGATGGAAGCTATGATGATGCTGACTCAACTGATGCCGTTCTTACAAGGTGCGGATATTGGTGCGGTTTTCCAATATCTGATAGATGCTTCAGGAGACCCGGCGTTTGAAGCTATGTTTGCTGGTAAGGGAGGTAAGGGCGGACAAGGTGGGGGTCAAAAAGGTAGTCTGCCCGCAGGAGGTAGTACATAGATGAAAGGTGGTAAGATGAGAAGGTTATTGTTTGTTGTAGTACTAATGTTTGTCGCGTTTAGTGGATGTGAGAAAGGTATCTTCACAGACCCCGATACCGGTGAGCAGACTGAGTATCGTTACATAGACCCTAACAAGGCGGCTTCTATTGAAGGTGCTGTAGAAGGTACCGTCGGTCTAGCAGCTGTGTTGTTACCGTTGTTGCCGTGGCTGGCTCCTTTCGTAACAGGTGGTGGTGGGCTTTTGGCAATGTATAAGAAGTTAAAGCCTCAACTAACTGCGTCGGAGAAGGATAAGGGTAATCTTGTTAGAGGCGGTGCTGCGTTAGCTCAAGTGTTGGAGGAGATTAAGGTTAACTACCCAGACACGTGGGCTCATATCAGTCCGGCTATACACGATTCGGTAGTGGCTAGTAGCAACGTAGAGGGTGCTATTAAGGAGTTTAGGCGGTCGGTTAGTAAAGTTGTTGGAGCAACATCGTAATGATTATATGGCTAACAGGACAATCTAACGCAGGGAAGACGACACTTGCAAAGATGCTGCATAGAGAGTGGCCTTGTGTTATCTTAGACGGTGATGATATGAGGGATAGTATATCTCTCGGTGCGGGGTTTAGTAGAGATGATAGAGCTGAGCATAACTATCGAGTCGCTAGATTGGCAAAGGTACTGTCGAAGCAGATGGATGTAGTAATATCTGTCATAGCTCCTATTAAAGACGTTAGGGCTAAGATAGATATGATATGCAGTCCGCGGTGGGTATATATTAAGAGAACGCTTCCTGAAAGAGACGGGCATTTTTACGAGGAGCCTGATAGTTATCTGGTGTTAGACCATGACGTACTTTCTATAGATGAGAGTTATAGTAAACTAATTAGCATTTTATGTATAACTAAGAAGACGTATAGTTTATTCATCGGTAGATGGCAACCGCTGCATGAAGGGCACTTAGCGCTGTTTGATAAGGTTAGGAGTGAAGGGCGTAACATAGCGATAGGTGTGAGGGATACGAAGCGTGATGAGAGTAATCCGTATAGTACTGGTGAGCGGGTAGATATGATAAAAAGTGCCGTTCCGGATGCTAAGGTGTTCATTATTCCTGACATTGATGAAATAGTATACGGTCGCGGTGTTGGGTGGGGTGTTAGAGAGATACGTCTGGCTGATGATGTTGAGGCGATATCTGCTACGGAGATAAGAAATGCCAATATTTGATTATCAGTGTCCAGCGTGCCGTAAAGTTAAGAAAGATGTATTAGTACGCTATGGCGAGTATGCAGACATTGGCGTCTGGTGCGAGTGCGGTGCTGATATGTTTAAGCTCCCATGTGTACCTAACATGCATCTATTCCCAACAGAAGGCATACACTTAGCAAATGTAAGTGCTAAAGGTGAGACGTTTTACTCAAAGAACGAGATGAAGAAATACGCGAGAGAGAATGATGTTGAATTAGGAGCATTGCTGTAATGACAGATTAGGAGTCTATTTGATGGTAAGAAGGTTAGTTGTAGACCTTACAGTCCCTAGAAACCCAGGTGTCGTCTTTGAAGGCGACTATATCACGAAGGTAGAGCTAGAAGCTGTACTTCGTGCTATTAGGAGGGGGCATAAGAAGGTAATTGTGGAGTATCGCAGACAGAGAATAATAGCGGATTACGAAGCTAACAAAAAGAAAGAAGAGGTAGAAAAGGATGGCACAGACAGACAAAGCAAAACAAAATCAGACGGTTCAGGAAAATCAACCAGCACTGTTGACGCAGGAAGTGTTAGTAAAATTACTAGCACCGCTGCAGGAGACGGTAGCACAGCTAAAAGCGGACAAGGACCAGGAGGCGACAAATCAGGCAGCGACACAGGAAGCGGCTCGACAGGAACAGGTAAATAAGGCTGCTGATATCTCTGCTATGCTAAGTGAGTCAGAAGCACCAGCTAGCGGCGACGATGCTTATGAGAATATGAGCAAACGTCAGCTTGTTGAGATAATCGCCGGTGCGGTAGAGACTGCTATGGATGCTAATGCTACTAAGATTAAGGATGACATTAGTCAGACGCTGGTACCGGGCGAGAAGAAGATAGCCGTTATAGAAAAGGCTGTTATGGGCATACTGGGCAATATGGGTGTGCAAGAATGCCGTGGTAAGCACGATGACTTTGATGCCTACGCAGAGCCCATCAGCAAGATTATGGGTGAAAATCCTGGGCTATCATTCGAGCGTGCGTATCTGTTAGCGAAGTCTGAGGTTGCAGGTGATGTAGCTAATCGTGCCCAGATAGAGACTGAGAAGCCGACTGATTCAGCGTGGCAGGCACCTGCGGCAGAGGGCGGAGTGATTCCTAATCAAACCGCATTGCAGACGATAGCTGATAGAGGCAAAGAAGTTAGAGAAGAGGCTGCTGTGACTAAATCTGGCACTATCGGTATTAGGAACATTATCAGTGCAGGAATTGAGAGAGCATTTGCCGACAAGCAGCAGCAGTAGTAGTAAAGTGTAAGTAATTTGTTTTTAATTTTAGGAGGTAACCAAGTAAAATGGCTGCTACATTAACAAGTGTCACTAGAGAGCTAGATGACGCGTTTATGAACACCTTTTACGAGATACGGTCTGAGTCAATAGACAACATCTTAGAGGCGACGATTCTTACTCTCGCCTTGAAGGAGTACGGTTGTTTTAAGAGCTACATGGGCGGTACGTATGGGTGGACGAGTCGAGCTCGGTATGGTCAGAAGAAGACACAGCGGTTTCAAGAGGGTAGTACGGTAACGCAAGAGATTCAACCGGCTGTTACATTCCCACATCTTGACTGGCGTTACTGGTGTGTAGATATTAACCGCTCACTGATTGATGATGCTAAGAATAGTGGGCCTTATCAGATTAAGTCCTATATCGCTGAGCGGATGGAGATGGCAAGGGATGCGTTGGTGCAGGATTTAGAGACGTATCTGTTTCAGTGGGGTGCTTATTATAGTGCTCCAAAGCAGATAAATGGTCTCTATGATATCTGTGCTCCCTATGCAGCAATATCAACGTCTGGTAGTGGTGGTAGTAGCGATACGCAGGCTGCCGGTACGTCAAACGGTAACCTTAATAGGACGAATGACTGGTGGAAGAACTGGATAATGCGTGACGGTGCTACAGAGGCGATAGCTACTAGAGTAGCCGGTCCAACTACCGAACCGCATACTCTTAACTTAGTCACTGATTTAGAGCATTTGTACAACTGTATCAGTGCTAATATGGAGTCGCCGAACTTCATCATCACCAAGCAGGCCATCTACGAGACGTATCAGGAAGAGGCACGGGACAAGCAACAGATAGTTGCAACTAAGTTTAACAAGAAAGCCTTTGACCTCGGTTTTGAGAGTTGTACGTTCAAGGGCGCTACGTTTACGTATAGTGCTAAGATAACGTCAAACTATATCATCATGCTTAACATGAACCACATTGACTTCAACTACCATCCTAATGTATGGTATGAGATGACACCGTGGAAAGACCAGGCTAATCAGTTTGATAGGGTATCTTACATCGTCTGTATGTCTCCCGGTTTGGCAACTGGACAGCCAAGACGCCATGGGATTTGCTTGTATACTGCGTAAGACGGTGAGTTGTTCGATAATTGAACAAGTTGATTTTTAGGAGGTAATTAAAGATGACTGTAACAGGTCTTATTAGGGTGCCCTTAAGTGCGTTGAGGACTAATGACGAGCAAGTTATTGGTTCTCTCTATGAAGTAGGGCAAAAAACGTATAGGTATGTGAAGAACGCTGGGTCTACGGCGTTGGTGGCAAGAGCGAGTTGTGCTGAGTTGCTTACGTCTGTAGAGGCCGGTATGAAGACTCGTGTTATATCGCCGGATATTATGTCTGGCGCTAACACAGCAATTGTTGGGCTGCCTGCAGGTATGCCGATGTCTTCTATCGGCGGTAGTGGTACTGGTACTGGAGCGTACGGCTGGATTCAGTGTAAAGGGCCGGCTAAGGTATCCGTAATTCGGACATCTACTGCCATTGCTATTGGCTCGTTTGCCATTGGCACGGGCACTTATCCGGCTTCGGCGGCGTTCGGTATACCTTACGCACCAAGTGCTGACTCGTCTGTCAATTCATATAGTGGTATTGGTAGGAGTAGAGGTGTCTTTATCATGAGTGCAATGGCATCTACATCTGCGATTACTCACGCCGCGAGTGCGTTGGTGGATATTCAGTGCTTATCGTAATGGAAAGGTAAGAAATGGCTGAAAAGCAGCAGTTCGGCCCAATAGCAATATGTACGCATGTATTTGAGAGTGTGAACTTTGATGTATACTTCAATCACTTATACTGTGCAGCTCATTGGGGTCGAGAGTATGATTTAGTCTTTGTAGGTAAATCTGGGCTAAATGCGGCAACGGCACGGAATAGGATAATTGAGAGGTGCTTTGAGAAGAAGTGTACTCACGCGTTGTTTCTTGACGGTGACCACTTTGTACCGATTGAGACGCTCTCATACCTCCTTGATACGGCAGACCAAGCAATGGTGTCTGGACTCGTCAATAAGAGGGGCGAGAGTTATCAACAGGTGTGTTTTCTCGTTAAGCAGGTTGATGGGGTAGACCAGTATTTTCAGGTAGAACTACCTCTCGACGGTCAAGTGCATGAGGTATCAGTATGTCCCTTTGGGTGCACACTGATAAATCTTGAGAAGTTAAAGAAGCTCAAGAAGCCGTATTTTAGAGATACGTGTGATGCAGTAGATGATAAAGGTGTGCCTGTAAATATCCGTAGCGATGTGAATCTATGTAAGGCGTTTATAGACATAGGTGAGCAGATATGGGTTGATACTAGAGTACTAGTAGGACATAGAGGTATACCTGGTACAATATACCCACAAAGTGCTAAGCTCTTTCACAAGTTAAAAGGGATTGAAACTGATATAACCAAGCTCAGTGAAGGCCAGGTCGGTAGGTATTACACTGTGGGGGTTAGAGAAGATGAGTAGATTGTGCTTCTTTACTAACCCTTGGGGCTCTGGTGAGATTAGAGGTAGGCAGATAGCAGAGGCACTTGGGTCGGAGGTGGCGGCAGTTAATCCGCCTGTACTAACACACGATGATATCTTTATCGGCATCAAAACGCTTCCACCGCCAGAGCTTGTAGACCGTATTAGAGCGACGTATATAGATGTAGTAGACTGCCACGGTGCCATTCCGTGTATTGCAGATAGCGATAAGATAAATGCCATTGCTATCAGCGATACAGCGTATGAGTATCTATGTAGTAAGATACCATCAGAGCGTGTCGTTAAGATACCGGAGCATCATTGTAACTTTGAACGCTCCTTGAGAATACCGTGTTTTCCTATCAAAACGATAGGTTATATAGGTGAGATTAGTGGTTTGCATCTAGTCCCTAGGTTTCTCGCTAATGCGCTGAAGGAACTTGAGATAGATTTCAAGATGATGTTTCAGTATCCAAACCGTCAGTCTGTAATTGATTTCTATAGTGATATGGACTTACAACTGACGTTTCGGTTAGATGCTGTAGATGGTGAGGTAAGATCAGAGTTGAAGAATCCGCTTAAGCTAAACAACGCCGGTTCTTACGGTATACCAACTGCCGCGTGGCCAGAGGTAAACTATCTGACTGAGTGGAAAGGCGACTTCTGGGAGGTAGAGTCGATAGATGATATTGTTAGCGTTATTAAGAGCATGACGTTTGAGAGTTTCAGTGCTATGAGGCAGCGTGCTATGGAGAGAGCTGAGCGATATCATATTGACAAGATACTACCGTTGTATTTGGAGCTGTTAGAGAGATGAAAGTATCAATGATGTGCGGCTTATCGGATAGGCGGTTGAAGTGTATAGACGGTTCTTACCTTGATGTTTACGGATTATCTATGCTACGTGTTACTCCTCAAGGTCTCGGTGTAGGTCGTGGGTCGTTAGAGATATTAACACGGATGGCTAAGTATCAAGGTAGATTTGCTGTCGTTGGGTTTGCTGATGAGTTCGTCGTTGAGTTTTATAGAAAGTGCGGTTGGTGGGTAGGTGATAAGTATACGTGTCCTAACAGTTCTGTATCTAAGTACATGGTATCATCTAAGCCCTTACCATCAGGTACTATTGTAAGTGCAGGAGATATGTGGTAATATGAAGCAGCGAAGCGTTACTGTATTAGGTATGCATAGGTCAGGTACGTCGTTAGTAACTGGTGTGCTTAAGCATCTTGGTGTAGATATGGGTGAATCGGATCCACCTTATATTACGTGGGATAGTCCATTGGGGCAGACAGAAGACTTGGCGTTTGTTAAGTTGGATAATGCTATACTTGCAGCGGCAGGTGGTAGTTGGGATAAGCCGCCTTCTCACGAAGCGATAATGCAGCAGAAGGATAAGTTTGACAGCAGGATTAAGGAGCTTATCAGTAGTAAGAAGTCGCCGATATGGGGGTGGAAGACTGCGAGGAATTGTCTTACGGTTGATTTGTATTTACCGTATCTGCCTGAGTCGATGTTCATAATCTGCCGTAGGAATACTCCCGATATCTGTCGCTCGTTAGAAAGACGTGATGGTATGGATGTAGATACTGCGTCGGCACTTGTAGATGTGTATAATGAGAGACTTGATTATTTTCCTATACATCTAGGACGCTTGCGAGTTGCCGAGTTTCAGTACGAACGCATGTCGGAGTTTAAGGCAGACTTCGTAGATAAACTTACTGACTTCCTAGGCCTTCGAGTAAACAGCGATATGCGTAACCGTGCTATTGAGAGCATCTTACCACATAGAGCCATTCGAGAGCTATCAGACAACATGAAGGCAATGAGTGATATCAAGCTCGATGTAGGCTGCGGTGACGCTAAGAAAGACGGTTGGATAGGTATAGACGCACGTCCGCTAGACGGTGTTGACATAGTCTGGGACTTGACACACTTCCCGTGGCCTCTTGCTACTGAGTGCTGCAGTGTGATAAAGATGGACCAAGTCTGGTCGATGATTGAGCCTAAGTACCGTAATAGGATGATGGATGAGTTGTGGAGGATAGCTAAGATGGGTTGTCAGCTAACACTTTCAGCTCCTCATGCTAGTACTCTCGGAGCAGACCAGGACCCATTAGGTTATGGTTGTCCGAATGAAGCTACACTTTGGTACTTTGACCCAAGGCATCCTAGATACAATGAGTACCTACCATTACCGTGGCGTATAAAAGAGCAAGCTATGGCAGCTTACAATGTTGTAGTTATCATGGAGCCTATGAAGGAACTTGCTGATGCATAGGAATCAGAATCTTGCGATGAAGTATTTTGTCAAGAACTACGCAAGTACCTTGTCTAAAGACCATATTAGTGTTGCAGATGTTGGGAGTAAAGATGTCAATGGCAATGATAGAGGCACATTTCCTGAGCCGAGATATACATATGTAGGTTGTGATATAGTTCCCGGTCCGAATGTAGATATCGTCTTTGATGATGAGAATAACTGGCAAGATATAGGGCAGTTTGATGTAGTTATTACATCGAGTACTATAGAGCACGTTAGAGACATTTATAAGTTTGTACGGAATCTTGCTACTCTCGTTAAGCCTGGTGGGTTACTATATATACACGGTCCTGCTCTTGCGGGCTGCCACGATTATCCAGTAGACTGCTGGAGGATTCTACCTGACGGCATGCGTTTCTTGCTTGAGGATGTAGCTAAGCTTGATGTCCTTGAGGTTAAGATGTGGAAAAGTCCTTATGATGAAAAGCATATTGATATTTTAAGTGTGGCGAGGAAAGCAGAATGATTTCCGTATCTTACAACGAATTTCTGGCGTACACAGCTGGCGTAATAGACGGTGAAGGGTGTCTTCGCATCAATCGGTATAATAGCCACGCTCCTATGATTACCATAGTTAACACTAATTGCGACATGCTAAATGAAATTGCTTTATTCTTGCATACGTGCCTCGACGTAAAGTGTTGTGGCAGTTACCACGATAGCGGTAAACCTAGTGAGAAAGTGGGATATACTCTACAGATAAATAAATGGCGAGATATAGCGTGTGTATGTTTGGCTATAAAACCGTATGTTATAAACAAGCTTCCGCATGTAGAATTGATGCTTGAGTATATATCTGAGTGCAGATTCGAGCAGCGAGGAAATGTGCCTCTACCAGAGGCGTTAAAGGTTAAGAGGATTACATATTGGCAAAAGTTTAGCAAACTAAATGCTAGAGGTAAACCATGAAACACGTGCCACTATTCAAAGTATATATGGCAGATGACGTTGAGGACTATGTTATGCCTGTGCTTAAGTCTGGGTATATCGGTGAAGGGGAGAAGGTTGCTGAGTTCGAGAAGGCGATTGGGGACTTCATTGGTAATCCTAATGTATTAGCGGTTGGTAGCGGTACAATGGCTATACAGATAGCACTTAGGTTAGCTGGTGTAAAAGCTGATGACTATGTTATCAGTACACCGATGACTTGTTTGGCGACTAACGAACCGATATTGGCTCTCGGTGCTATACCGATGTGGACTGATGTAGACCCAGTTACTGGTTGTATGACTCGTGATGTTCTGTGGCATGCGTTTGATTATCTCAATGAGGACATAGGAAATCCTGCAGCTATCTTATGTATGCACTGGGGCGGTATGCCTTGTGATATGAGTGGTATATATGGTATTGCTGGAGGCATACCGGTTATTGAGGATGCTTGCCAGGCACTTGGTTCTATCTATGCTAGTGATGCCACGTTTGCGTGCTTATCATTCCAAGCTATCAAGCATCTAACAACCGGTGACGGCGGTGCTATCGTCTTTAAGAACAAAGACGATTTAGAACGTGCTCGACTAATGAAGTGGTTTGGTCTTGATAGGTCTAATAGTGCATCTATGCGGTGCTCACAGGACCCACCTGAGTACGGTTACAAAGGACAGATGAATGATATCAGCGCTGCGATTGGTTTAGCAAACATTCGGCATCTGGAGGAGATACTTGAAAAAGTTACTCGTAATGCTGCTAGGTATGACAACGCGTGTGGCATCAGTCGCAAGTACGGAGTTGTTTCTAGCAACTGGTTATATACTATACATGTTAATGATACATCTGGTTTCATTCTTTACATGAAGGAGAACGGCGTTGCTTGTGGTAAGGTACACGCTAGGAACGATACAAAGACGATTTTTGCTCAGTCACCTAAAGCAGTACTACCTGGTGTAGATGCGTTTGATAAGACACATGTGTGCATTCCGGTTGGATGGTATTTATCGGATGACGATGTTACAAAGATAATTGATTTGATTAGGAG
>SDBT01010430.1_pt1 | contig 14995 bp, 12 predicted proteins | sample 2277101 | NCBI WGS metagenome assembly SDBT01 (sample SAMN10404973, study PRJNA504765) | marine sediment metagenome | isolation source: marine sediment core GS10_PC15, 103 cmbsf | place: Arctic Ocean: Southern Knipovich Ridge | collected 2010 | reverse complement strand
CTTTAGCCACTAAGCTACGCCGCTAAAGGTGAAGTGGGGGAGAGAAGCCAGTACATTAACCGGATCTCCCCCTCTTCTGAACCAGGAGTGGTCTGCGGAAACGGCCACTTGATTCCTGATACCAAAATAGTTGGTCCCGGTGGCGGGAATCGAACCCGCTCTTTCTGGTCGACAGCCAGGTGTGCTGCCGGAACACCTCACCGGGGTATGAAAGTCTATTGTATTCCTCCCGATATAATCTGTAAACCTCTAGAGGGGGTGAATTTCAACCCCAATTCCCTCGGGTTTTGGTTTCTTCTCGATGATCATCCTAGCAGCCCCAACACAACGAGAATACTTTTCGGTCTCCGGATCCATAGCGGAGGCCATTCCTCCACGTGAAACATAGTAGGTCTCCCCATCGTGTACCATAAAAAATGGTAAGTGCTTCTTAAGCCTCGCCTTTACGGCCGCCGGCGTACTAACGGTAGGCCACTTATGGTCCCCGCTGCAACACTGACAGGGGCCAGACGCTATGTCATCGGGCTCGTTAACTGAATCAGTCACCAGAGCCGTTCTGCTTAAAGGAACAACCAACCTGATGATCATTACCGGGAAGAACCTGACAATCGATACAGAGCGGGTGCTGACGAGCCCTATTCTTTAAGACTCTGATTGAGCTCTTAACCTGTTTTCTTTCTCTCTTAGCCATTGGAGATATCTCCACAACAGATTTAGTGAGAGCGGACTGCCACTGGTCCTACCGTTTCACCAGCCTCTCGGCCCCATTGACGGGAAGACACTTAAGTCTTTAACCTACTAGGCACGACGTCTCGTGAGCGACGGGTTACGTTTTCGGGTGGGCAGTCTAGGTCTACTCGCTCTCTAATAGACCTTATACCTTAGAATAGCCGGCGTATACCCCCCTGCGGTAACAGTTTGGTAACCCTTCCCCACAAGCTGAACACTCAACCGATCGGGGGGAGATCTTGGCTAGGCATCGACGACATCTCGTTTCTTCTCGTGTCTCTACACTCATCTCGAACCTGCATCAATAAACGACCAAGGTGATTTTCTCCCTTTCCGGTCGCCGAGTCTATTCCCCAAAAGGTATCGCCCCAATCATTTCCTTCCACTAGCTCCTCGTCCTCGGTTGCGAGAAGCTGGGTGGCTAACGCCGGTAGACTGAACTTCTTCTGTAGTAGGGTGAGCATAACATCTAGCTTTATATCGTTCCAATCGCTTCGAAGGATAGCCATCCTGCCAACCCTCTTTGCCCTTCCCGGAGTAGGGATCTTCTGTATCCGTTGGTGAACAGTAAGGTCATGGGTCTTAGCAGCTTGGTACGCGTGTTCAACCGTCGGAAAGATCAGACCTAAAGATCGAACCCGTGAGGGATGAAAGTTAGACAAGAACCGATACTTCTCGCTAAATGAAGCTATCATAGCCACCTTCCTAGATCTATTATACCTAGTCCTCCTGGTCGAGAGAAGAGAATACCTGGTTTCCGTTCTTAGACTGGTCTCTAAAGATGGTTATTCCCTTACACCCCAACTCAAAAGACAGATGATACGCCCGTGTTACGTCCTCTACACTCGCCCCTTTTGAGAAGTTGATGGTCTTTGATACGGCGTTGTGAACGTATCGTTGAAAGGCAGCCTGGATCTTAACGTGCCATTCCGGAGCTATCAGGTGCGCCGTTCTAAAGATGTTAAAGTCGACCGCTCCCAGGTCTTGATCACCTAGAGCTTCGGCGTAGATGTTGGTATCATGCATAACTAGATCCGCCTGCTTTCTTTCAAAGCTCATCGCTAAGAATGGCTCTATCCCACTGGATACTCCCGCTATGATACTGAGGGTGCCGGTCGGCGCGATGGTAGTCGGCGCTGAATTTCTCAAGACCTTTCCAGTGTCAGCATAGATACTCTCGTTCCAAGCGGGGAAGACTCCTCTATGTTCAGCCAGTCGAGCTGAAGCTGCCTCCGTCTCATCATAGATAAACTTCATGATCCGAGAAGCGAGGGCCTCACTCTCATCGGAATCATACTTGATGCCCAACTGAATCAGAAGGTCAGCAAATCCCATAACCCCAAGACCTATTCGACGGGTAAGATAACTCATCTCCTTGATCTGCTCGATAGGATACCGATTCATATCGATAACGTTGTCAAGAAAGTTAACCGCGTACTTAATCGTCTGTTGGAGTCGGGTTCTATCCAGAGTCATAACCCCGTCAACCGGACGAGTCATCCGAGCTAGGTTGATTGAACCTAGGTTGCAGGACTCGTAAGGTAGCAGCGGCTGCTCACCGCATGGGTTGGTTGACTCTATCTCCCCCAGTTGAGGGTTAGGATTTCCTTGATTGATGCGATCTAAAAAGACTAATCCAGGATCTCCACTGGCCCAAGCGGTTTCAACTATCAGGTCAAGAACATCTCCGGCATTGAGAGTTCCGGTTACCTTCATCGAAGAAGGATCTATCAAACAGTAATCCTCTCGGTTCAAGGCTGCTTGAAACCAGGCCTCGGTAACACCGACCGATAGGTTAAAGTTAGTAAAGGCTGTCGCATCAGCTTTAGCCCCTATAAACCTCAGTACGTCAGGATGGGTCACGTTGAGGATTCCCATGTTAGCTCCACGACGCATTCCCCCTTGCTTCACCACGTCGGTCGCTACATCAAAGGCTCGCATGAAGTCCACCGGACCGCTGGCCACTCCACCAGTAGACTTAACGGCGTTACCGCTTGGGCGAAGAGAACTAAAAGAAAAGCCGGTTCCACCGCCGCTCTTGTGAATCAAGCTCGTGTCCCGTACGGCTCCAAAGATTTCTGATATGGAGTCGCCTACCGGTAACACGAAGCAGGCAGATAGCTGTTGTAGCTCGCGTCCTGCGTTGGCCAAGGTGGGGGAGTTTGGTAAAAATTCCAGTCGTTTCATCATGCCGTAGAACTTGTCTTCTACTTCTAGACGCTCGCTCTCACTGGCTCCGTACTTGAGCTCCGCTTGAGAGATGTTATGGGCCACTCGACTAAACATGCCATCGGGAGTCTCACAAACCTCCCCGGTTTCATCTCGACTTAGGCACCGTCGATCAAGTATCTGTAGAGCTATGGGATTAAGGGTCGGTACCAGACCCTCACCATCGATAAGTCCGGAAGCATCTAGGGCCTGGCGCATATTATACTGGAAACTCATATTCACTCGTCACCTCGATAAAGTTGTTCTAGCAGGGTTATCAAGTCCTCGGGAGTAAAGCCCACCACCTCACACGATATCCCCGCCGTTTCCAGCATCCGGTATATCACCTCGTCTTCCTGAGAATACTGCGTAGCCGCCACTATACGTGTAATAGAACTGTTAACCAGTATTTTGACACAGTCCCTACAAGGAGTAGCCGTTATGTACGCCGTAATTGGATCGTCAAGAAAGTTGGTAAACTGGATCAGAGCATTGATCTCCGCATGAACTGCGTAACACTCCGATAGCTGAGTACCGGACGGAGCGTCAGCACCGGGACATGGGGTGTCAAGACAATGCGGATAACCTTGAGGAACACCATTGTAGCCGGTAGCCCTGACACGACGTTTCTGATCTACCAACACACACCCCACACGTCGTCGTCGACAGGTTGCACGAAGGGAGACCAGGTGAGCCAATGACAGGAAGTAATGGTCAATGTCGTCTATACGACTGAGGATTGCCTTTCTCACGGGAACATCTCAACTTAAAAAACATAAAAAACAGGGCCACCCATATCGGCGGAAGAACCACAAGTCTGGGTGTTCCCGTCTATAGTATTATACCGCATCTTGTCAAACGGTATACCAGGGATGGGACTCGACCGGGGAGTTTACACCGTCAAGTTCGTTGATCACCTATCATGGCAACCCATTTGGGACCGTTATAAGTTAGCATACCGTTCTTTTCCTCCTGTAATTCGTGTTCCCAAATACGCACTAAGCCGTATCCAAAAACCCTCTTTCCTGGTTTACCTTTATTGTGGGCCGGTTTTCCTCGTAGCCAAGCCATGTCTCTCTCCTTAATCATAGATAGGGCGTTGCGAGCCCCTCTGAGCGGTATCACTGAGGCTTTGAATAACTTCTCTCTGGCTCTGCTGGTCACCAACAGCAGGCGCAATTAGGTTCTTAGCCACCCTAAGAATCATCTTGAAGGATGGTTCGTGGTAGTGTATCCCGACAACGAGATAGTTGTCATCAATATAGGAAGGGTCATTAACCTTAACCTGAACCAGGTCGCCTATCTGAACATAGTCTCTCTGTTCTATTCGGTACTCATCCCCCACATCCCAGTCATCCTCCGTACCGCCACTGAGAGCCCCATTGACTGTATCGTTCTCATCGGTAGTGGTGGATACGCTAATGATCGTAGCGGTAGATCCATCGGTGACGTTGGTCACCAAGTCTCCGGCCTCTACTCCCCACTTCTTAAAGTTGTTATCGGCGTCTAACAAGGCAGCCGCGCTAGCTCCGGTAGTGTGAGTAAAGATGCCGCTCAAACCGGCACCACTTCCGTCAAGCTTGTGAATCAACTGAAGCCCTGGGATGAACCAGTTTTGTCGTTCCCTAACCCGCGTAAAGAAGGGCCAGTTAAAGACTTCAACCGTTCCACGACGTGATCGATTTCCCAACCGTACCAACTCAGCTATCGCCCGTTCGTCAGCCTCTGCATCTGTCTTTATAGACAGGTCAGTAATAACTCGTTGAACAACCCGTCCCTGCTCCCGCTGAGATCTCAAGTCATCTACCACACGATTTACCAAAGCTCCTCCAGTAGTGCGACCAACTATGCGTACACGATTGACCAATGACCGAGTCGACTCAGAGAAGGAGCCTCCAAATATCTGCTTGATCTGCTTCGACGTAGGTGAACCTTGCCTTAGAGTAAGGCCATAGTTGGCCGGCCCTCCTAACGGACAAGATCCGTTCCTGAAGTAACGAAGTTGATACCGGTCCCGAAGAAAACGGTACTCGTCCGCCACATCCCAATCGTTCTGTGAACCACCCGATAAGGTAGCCACGACAGTGTCGTTGAGGCTGGTTCCGGTTACTATTCCGGTAACAACTCCCCGTGATCCGTCTGTAATGTTCTCAACGATGTCCCCTACCTTAATTCCATGGGTAAGGATAAAGTCTTCACTACTATCAATGAGGTCCGCGTTGTCACCCGCTCCATCATGTGACCCACCAGCAGCCAATATTACCTCTTCTCGAGAGGTGTCCTTAACCCTGAGTGAAAATCCAGTTCCCGGCAAAGGAATTATCTGCTCTAGTGTAGGAGTAGTCCCGGGAACCGACCCGGGTTCAATGCTTATGAAGTAACCCCTCATATCTGCCAAGTTAGTAAGTGCCGTCGGACTCAGGGCTTCTGGCATTCCGGCCTCGAAGAAGGTAGCCTCGAAGTCCGGCTGGATCTCCCACTCCATCCGTGTCGTTCCAGTTACTACGAAGGTGGTATTATTTTCCTTGAGAGTCAAAGTTCTCCATCGAGACAGTACAGTATATCCGTCGGACCCGTCCCACGCCATCAACCCACTGGTATCGGTGTCGATGGTCGTAGTGCTGTACGCCGTGATCACCCCTACTCGATTATCGGTAGTATTGACTACCAGGTCTCCTTCACGAACTCCAGCCATTTCAAAATCGGCTCCCGAGTCCACCAACTGGTCCGAGGTTCCTGAGGTGGCAGAACCGGTCAGACGTTCTTCCAGGTTAACTACCGCATACGAATCCCCGACCTGAAAGTTATCGTTTGTTCCGCTAGCCAAGTCATCCACGGTTAGCGTGGTCTGTGCTATGGCGGTGATTACCCCATACGCCCGGTCATCTCGGTTGTACAAGATATCGCCTACCACGACGCCTGACAAACGAAAGTCCTTGGTGGCATCTGTAAGCACGGTGGTGCTAGTTCCGCCGGTGTGTAAACCTGTGATTTTAGGACGATCCGTGGCGAAGTACCTAACCCGAAGGTTACCGAATTCTCCGGTGGCCGCTCCGGTAATTACGAAATCTAGTCCTCTAATCGGTCCGGCGGTTCGAATGTAGTATCGATCCTGGCTGGCACCAGAAGGAAAGAGAACAAAGGTGCTAGCAGCCGCCGACGCCGCCTCCGTAGTTTGGTCGGTCCAAGCATCACTGCTGTTGTCCCAAAGCCAAACCGCGTCAGCATACTCGATGACCTCGATCATTAAGTCCTCACCACCTGCAGCGGCCACCCATGCCCCGCTGGAGTAGACCGCCTTTCGCTGGGAACCGCCTGTAGCGTCTTCCCACTCGATAGCGTTAACGCCAGTAGAAAAGTTCTCGTTCTCCTCCTGATACTGAAGCACTATCCAGTACGTGGTATCATCACGAAGAGCTATAGGACGGGGAAAGACAAAGCTTACGTCAGCCAAACTACCCCCAATATCACCGTTAACCAAGGTAGACTCCGCCCAAGGAGTTACCAAGTCGCCGCTTGGAATATCATTGCCAGCTGTATCTCCTCGAGGATCATTCGCCTCAATACGCACGTAGATATTTCCTTCGAACGTCCCAATCTCTATCAGAGACAAGATTACTTTGGCTACCAAGGCATGACCTGAAATCTGAAAACTCTGGGCCAAGCTTCCTTGAGCCTCCTGAACCAATTCTTGAGAGGTCGCGCTTGGGGTTAAAGATACCAAAGAGGCTGTGGGCTCGCGAAGCACGTCAGGGCACCAGAATTCCGACTTACCAAAGTCTATAAAATTCGCCAAGGCACCACGGTTAATCTTGGAAAAGTCAGGTTGAATCTGTTTTAGATTTGGTGAGTGTTCAATTCCTAGGTTACCACCGTAGTTAGAGACAAATGGAAACAGGAATGAACCGGAACCACTGGATTGCTGATTAAGGGCATCTTGTATCACGGCACTGCGGGCGTCGGCCGATCCGATGTCAGTTTGTGGCATACTGTCTCGTACCGATTCCATTTTATTGACCGCTATAATCTTAAGCAGCCGTCCCTGTCCCTCACCCGGAAGTGTCTCCTGTACCTCCCCACGAAACAAGACCTTCTCTATCTCTCTACCGGTGATTCGTACACAGGTTTGAAACGGTATGTAGGTGTTCTCAGGATTTCGTCGGAACAGCGAGTAGACATCCGAGGTATCAAAATCGTCATCGCCACCCCCACTAGTCGTTAACTGAACAGTCAGAGCCGTCTTACTATCGACCGTTACCACTTCCCACAACGCGTTACTGTCGGTAGTATTCTGGACGACATCACCAGGTTGAACCAAAGCGGCCCTAAAATCTGCTGTCGAATCTGTCAATACCGTCGTACTGGTCCCGGCCGTGTGAGTCCCGGCAGCTAGTATCGGTTGAGCTTTAGCCGGGGCTGCTACCGTAAAGGTTGCCGTCTTGATAAATCCAAAAAGACTATCTTCTATTATCAAATCGGTAACCGCAACCTCTTCGACAAAGGTCCGTCCTTCGTTACTCCACTCTATTAACGAAAACCTAGCCATTATATAAACTCCATTCCTCCTACGGAGCGGTGTTCCACTCACGTAGATCTGGGTTACTTACGTTCCAGGCTACCCCAAACACTAAGGTAAAATCGTACTGATCAGTTCCAGGCAGATCAATAAGGGTCAGCCGTTTGATAATCCCGGAATACACTCGACGTACACCTAATCCACTACCTTCATTAGCTGTTCCAACCAGAGGAATACTGAGAGTCGGCAAGGTCCCGGGAATATCACGATTCCATCTAATAGCCGCCTCCTCGAGATCAATGATGTCGGGCACGTGAGCAACCGCGGTAGTAACCGGATGAGGTTCATGCTGTCGAAAGATAGTTCCCTTAACGGTAATCTCCAAATCAGCGTAATTCAACGGCAAAGGTAGATTCTGAAAATCAGGAACATTGAGCATTATAGCGTTGGTCTTAATTTTTCCCCGCCATTCACGCATGTCTAGGTTAAGAATAATGTCGACCCCATCAAAACTTGGATTCCGTAGCTGTACATCTGACATAATTTAAGTACTCGATGGTGGTGGAGTAAACGTATTCCACTCTCGTAAAGCTGGATTACTTACGTTCCAACCGGCGCTAAATGTCATAATAAAATCATATCGATCTGTTCCTGGATTATCTACTAATGCCATCTTCGTGATAACACCTGTGTAAGTACGTGTAAAGCCGGATGCTAATTCAAGTTTAATCTCAGTTAGCAAGGTGGGAACATCTTTGTTGAACAACATCGCTGCTTCTTCTAGATCAATAATATCTGGTACATGATCTACCTCACTGGTCAATGGATGGACCGTATGGTGACGAGCAGCTATTCCCCTTAAAGTCATATCCACCTTCGCATAGTTAAGCGGAAGCGGAAGGTTCTGAAAATCTGGCACGTTAAGCATGATAGCGTTAGTGTTAATCTTCAATCGCCACTCCGTAACACACAACTCCAGACAGATAGCTATGGCCACCCCTCCAAAGATAGGGGTATACGTGGTACACGCTAACCCGAGCTGTCCCGGGTTGATGGTCTGTGGCGGAACCACCTCCGGAGGTCCGATAGTTCCTGTAACTCCGGTAGAACTACCACTCCAATCGGGTAAGTAATACTCTCTACGTCGTATAAAATATTCATCCGAGAACATGTTCGGATCGGCTGATTCCCCGCTTGATAACTCCAGAAGGGCCTCAACGGTCAGAACAATGAGCTTGTAATCAACACCTCGAGTGTAACCGACGATAAACTTGTTCCCGCTGGTCGGGAGATACGAGACGGACACTCCACCAACAATATCTGATATGGTAAGTGTATCTGTCTGGGTGATAGTCCCGGTGTTATCCACCGTAAAGGTCCTAGCTCTGGCCAATCCAATCATTAGATACACAGAATCTTCTACGGTGTCCCCCCGAGGAATAAGATCAAACAGAGCAGGGTTTACCCTCGGAGAGACGTTGAGAAGCGAGTCGACGATAGAAGAAATGTTCCCAAGACTATCAACATCAATGGTTCGTAGATCACCTGTTGTGCCGTCCACGCTGGCAATAAATGTCTGGCCTTGTCCATCACTAGAGATCCTATTTTCCTCGGCAATGGCAGCAGTAAACTGAAAGGAATCTAGAATAGCACTAAAATTACCGCTTAAGTCGATGGTAAACGTATTCATCTGTCCGTTGTCGCTGTTGTTATCCTCCCAAACTACGGCACACATATCGCTGTTTATGACAATAGAGTAGGTGTCACCGGTATCCCAGTCGTCATCGGTTCCGCCCGCCAGAAGTCCGGTGACTGTCGTCGCCGTCACGCCGGTGATGACAGCTTGTGATCCGTCTGTAAGATTCCTAATCAGGTTCCCAACTTCTACCCCTTCATTAACAAAATCCGCCCCCGCATCGCCTAATACAGCCTGATCATCTGCATTCGTGTGGGCCCCTGTCACGGGAGTAGCACCTACGGTAGAAAACCAGAAGTTACGCTGGGACGACGATCCCGTGGGACTTGCCTCTAAGGTGTCTATCACCGCAGCACCGATGTTTCCGCTAATATCGATGGTCAAAGTCTGAAGCTCCACTCGTCGGGTAGGAGAGCGGAAGGTCTGCTTCGTCAAGACCACGACGTCGCTGGTCAACCAATGGGGACTCTTAAATAGACCAACAAACGTACCAGATACATCTGGAATAACCAAGGAGTCAATGGGACCAGCTACGATGGTGCCGCTAAGCAGGATCTCCCAAGTCTCGATATGGGTCTCGGCAGGTGAGCCCTCGGTGTACACGACAGCGATGATACCTTCAGAGATGTTCAGAACAAACGGATCGGGCCGACCTCCGACCCCACCGGAAGCGATTAGCTGGCTATCGATGTTAGAGCTAATAATACCGGTATCAAAAGCCACGGTGTTGGTGAATAATGTCGTGTTAGCACTTCCACCCACGTGAACGATAGAAGCAAAAACGTTAAAGATGGCATGGGCCGTGGTACCAATCGATTGGCCTGAAGCACCACTAACAACCGTATGAGTATCTAATACCGATCCTATATCACCGATAACCATGTTACGCCCATTCCCGCAATACCGGATTACTCGTCGACCACGCCACCTCGAAGATCAGCTTAAAGTCTACCTGGGTCTTTCCTCCGTACCTGACAAGCTCCAGCTCTCGAATCAGACCCTTGTAGACCCTAAAGGCCCCCTCAAGTCCGTGCTCTATCTCCAGCTGCGGGGTAAGGTTCGGATTGCCATCGGGGGTGGCCGCGTTATTCCACAGGACGGCAGCCTCCTCCATGTCGACCCAGTCTGGAACATGCTCGACAGCCGTGGTAACCGGGTGATCAGAGTGAGCTCCGTCCTCGACGATACTCCCGTCAACCGTGATCACAAATCGAATGATGCTGAAGGACAGAGGAATAGCGTTCCGCTGGTACAGGTTAATCACCTGGCTTCCGTCAGCTATATCCTTTTGAATTCGACTTGCCTTCAACGAGAAGATCAAATCTTTCGTCGAAGAACCACCTAACAGACCTTCAGGAATTACGGTATATCGGGGAATCCGAAGCCGACAGTCACGTGTGGGAGAGGCCATTAAGGTGTAGCACCTTGACTCTGATCGTTACGAAGCACGGAGTCAACCTTACTCAATAACTCGGCAAGAATTCCCTCCCTATCAGTAGCCGTGATTTGAATGTTGAAGTTAGGTTGAGTAGCCTTCTGTCTTTCCATAAATTGCTTCATCTGATCCGAATCGAATCCTCCTATCCTCTCTAATGACTGACGTGGAGTGTGAACTCCCGCAAACAATGGACCAAACTGCTTCAGGTTAGCCTCGGCAATCGAGCTAGGAAGCGGACCTAAGATGTGCTTCTCCAACCAACTAAGCTCCGGCATGCCAAGGTCCGCCCGCCGTTGACCCTCTCGACGACTCTCGTTCTGTTGCGTGGTTCTAAACGTTTCTCCCGCTTTTCCAGGTAACATACCGCCAAATATATTAAGAAATGGATTCAATACTTTAACAGCATCGACCCCTATCCCAGTGAAAAGATCCTTCTTTTCTTTGCCCGTAGCTGTCTTCCACTTATCGATCGCCTTTGGAATTAAGCCCAGAGCTTCAGCGATGTCTGCCCCAGCTTCAGCAGCCGGAGGAATCAACTTCGACATCATCTTTAGTAGTCCTGGAAGTAGCTGTGCTACGATAGGAGCTAGGAATGAATCTACTATGGCTCCAAGTACTGATTGAAGAGCATTCGAGGTAGCAGCCATGGTCTTACTTAACTTAACCAGAGCCATAATTCCTAAGCTGATTCCCACCAACTTTCCTAGGTTACCGAGGGTCTTACCGGTCTTTTGACCAGCCTCCATAAACATGGGCTTCCCCACACGAGACCCCGGACCCTTCGCTCCCGCTCCACCGCCCCCACTAGGCGCTCCGAAAGTTCCACCCAACTGTTGTTCTAGACTGGCCCGATCGACTACTAGCTCAAGTTTGATCGTGTCTGGGCCGCTCGCTGTAACCATCTTTCTTCCTCTTTTTCCTGAGTCTCCTTACGCCAAGCTAACGTGACATACTTTCCTAGAATGTTCTTAACGGTCATCTTTTGTAACGTCTCCCACGGTATCCCGGCCGCCATCAGATCGATTTCTATGCTGTCTCTGGCGATCCGTTCTACATCCTGGCGTGGAAGAGGTGTTCCCTCCTCCAGGTAGGAGGCTAGACTTTTTTTATCTCAACCAGTTGGCTGGTCAAACTAGGAGATGGAACACAGTTCACCAGCTTCTGGATTATCTCTGAGTCCAACTGTCTCAGCATCTGTCGAGTAACGCCTTGTTTTCCAGGACCTTCAATTATAGCCAACATGAACGCATCTTCGTAGTACCGAGCGGAGTCGAAGAAGGGTTCCTCGACCGACTTACCACTCTCATCATCGATCACGGTCTTGGTAATCCAGTATCTCTGCATCAACTCGAAATGCTCTTGCCACGTCATATGTTTATAGGTAAAACTCCAACGCTTTCCGTTGTGTCCAAAGGACAGCTTGCTAGTTCCAGTTGCCTTAAACAGCTCGGTAAAGTCGGTTCCCTCTTCTAGATCCTCAAGGGAAATTTCCTTGGCGGTTTCCTCTTCCTGGGTTACCAATTCTGGGTCACTCATAGTGCTCTCCTTATATTAGATAGGCTCTGATCTCTTTATTATTTTTTGTAATACTAAGTATTACGCGTCGTCCCACCAAAAGGTTAACGACGGAATATCCATGGTCAAGGTTACCTGAATCAGTGGTTCACCTTCTGGGGGAACCTCGTGTGGAGCTGTAACCATCACGGCTCCTACGTTATCAGCTGCCGATTGCGCTGTAGTCGAGAACATGTCATCCCCTGCCCCGTTGGTCGACAGAGTCTGTACCGGGTTAAGAGAGGCCGGACCCTGAATAGAAAAGGATTCAGCCCCCGCCGCGTCCACGCGAAACTGAAGACGAACGTCAAATCCGATCTTACTGCTCAAGGCGTCGTTCTGTCCCTGGCGCATCAGGTGCTCCCAGTACTCTCGGGTCTCCATTACGGCTTCACACTCGAGAGTTATGATCCTGTTTCCCTCAATCAGCTCAAAAGGAATCTGTGAGATAGAGGTAGCACCGGCCACCGTTACCGTACTGATGTACCGTTCGGCGGTCAGGTTATTCTCGATGGTTAAGGTAAACGACCGAATACGAGCGAACGAGTTACCCAACTCGAACAGGCTGATGGTTCCTTGACTAAACACCAAAGGCTGCTCGGTCGGGTGCGTGGCGCTAGGAACCACGACACTCCCGCTAAACTTATCAACACTGCTACTTGGCAGCGAGGCATCGTGTCGTAGATCTCGGAACATAACCTCGTCGAGAGCCAATGAAAGCTTATCTCCCGCGGTAGCTGAGAGGGTTGCTCGGTTGACCTTACCTCCAAGGTAATTAACCGTCAGGTTAGAACCTACACTAGTTGACCCCTGACGCCAAGAGTTTCGATGTCGTACCGCCCAGCTCATGGTATTCAGTCGTTGAAGGCCAACCACTATCTTGTTACCCGCGGCTACCCCAACACTCTCGGTCTGTCGGATCTCGTAGTCATCTCCTATCACTGGTTGAGGTCCGTTCCATCCGCCGTCTCCACCCGCAGATCCTCGATCAGGAGTCGGGAAGACGGTTACCTCGGTAACACCACCTCCAACCGTGGTGTCGATGTACCCCACAGATATCCCACTGAACACCGCGTGGTTTCCACCCTTTACCGAACCCCCACCATCAACCGTGGTAAAGTTTTCACCAGAGTCGAGCATAGTGGTAGCGGTAACCCCCGTGATAAGACCGGGGTTGCTACCTGCTAGGCCAACGTCGTCACGACTCTGCTCCCCGAGAACCATCTCCAGGATCTCCCGACTTCCCTCGTGAAGCACATAGATCTGAGGAATCGAGCCGATGAAGTTCTGGACTCCCAGGTGAGCGTCTCGTCGACCGCGTCCTTCACGACCGACCCCAAAGAAGTAGTCCCACTCGTAGGCTACATCCGGCAGGGTGATCCCGCTTTTGATGATTCCCATGCTAGTACCGATGGTCGCAGGAGCAGTTCCATCTACCGCTTCTTCGGCAAACGCAAACCTAATCTGATCCTGTCGAAAGATTCCTCCACCTGCCATGTTATTACCTCCAAGTAGATCCCTCCTTCATTCGGGTATATCTACTATCTTATCAAGATACGGGGCCCTAGTAAATCTATCGGCCGTCGCCTCCAGACTCAAAGATGCCAAAGTTATCGAATCGGGTAAGCTGATCTGAGTTGGAATACAACCCGTAACTGAGACCGGCCTGATGAACGGTACTTTCCAGCATAAAAATGCACAGCCCGTTGTACACGATCGCGATTCCAGTATTCTGGAGAGCGGCCTCTACCTGAATGATATCATCATCCGCCCAACCAGGTTCTCGCATCTCCATTATCTGGGTCTCCACGGTAGCGACGACTTGAACTAGCCGGATAAACTTGACCCCTCCGGTCTCGATGACACGAATAAGCCAGTAGTTTCCGGCGCTCACGAACCTAAAGATCAGCCCCGCTTCCATGCTGTCGACCGTAACGATATCCACCGTGACTCGTTGATTGGCCTTAAACGTCTGTGCTGTAAAGCGAGCTATGGCGTCAGCAGTAGCAGATTGAAGCGCCGCCTGGTTGCTTACCACCTCCCACGTTCCACTATCCTGGGTCCACTCTCCTCCGATGGCCGCGTCAGCCCGGTTAAAGAGATCCTCATCCACCAGCTCAGCACCCGCCGCTATAGCCTGGTTCCGAAGCTTTACGGTGATCTTTCCCGACCCTCCGATGTCGTTGCTGCGCTCATATTCTTCTGTAAAATCGATGTACTCCATGATCTGCCAGTTGGCTAGAGAATGCTTGTTAGAGTAGATGATCCGTCGAAGCTCCTGCTTCACGTCGTGAAGATATTGTCGGCCGCTTCCTCCAGTGATAGCACCTTCCCTTCGAACCCGAATGTCTAAGGTCGCTATAGCCTCTTGATCGGCACAGTCATAAGCATAGCCGGCTTGTTTCTCCGTTATAGGACCAAGAGAGATGTTCACAAACCCAGGTCTTGGAGTAGAAGCCCACGTCAACGACGCGTCAAACCGTGCCCCTCTAGATACTAGAATCTCGGGCTGAGGAATCTCTCCGCCGGTCTTGATATCCCAGTTATCTTCAAGCAACGTCTGAAGGTCATTTATATCGATATTTTCAGCTAAGTATACTGCCATGTTTCTCTCCTAGATGAGCCGTATTTTTGAGTATGTATCCATAAACTTATCAACGTCAGTCTGCCAGTTATTCACTTTATCTTGTAAACCAATTGAATCAAGACCGAGAGGAATTAAAGGGGCGAAATCCAAATCAGTCACAAGATCGATACATGCCTGTTTTACGGCTATTCTCCCTACCTCTATACCAAACTGATCATAGCGTATATCCTTTCCCCACGAGTAGTTGACCTTCACAGCCCTCTTAAA
>SDBT01010429.1_pt1 | contig 14996 bp, 10 predicted proteins | sample 2277101 | NCBI WGS metagenome assembly SDBT01 (sample SAMN10404973, study PRJNA504765) | marine sediment metagenome | isolation source: marine sediment core GS10_PC15, 103 cmbsf | place: Arctic Ocean: Southern Knipovich Ridge | collected 2010 | reverse complement strand
GTTCTAAAGGAGATGATAAAGTTATAATGACAAATATCAAAGTTATAACCAATGCGGTTCGTTGGGCAAGGCCTGCTATCAGACAAGAGCACGAATGCCCTAATGTCAAGCCACTGGAAAATATTTAGTCGTAAACATTCGACAGGAGTTAGGTATGATCAGGCTCGGAATCATCGGCACAGGAATTATGGCACCGCTGCATACCAATGCCTTTAAAACTATTCGTGGTGTAAAGCCAGCAGCGTGTTGTGACATCATCGCCCGAAAAGCCGGGAAATTCGCCAAAACCTATGACATAGATGCAGTTTATACCGACTGGCGGAAAATGCTTAATGAAGCTCAACTTGATGCAGTCAGTATCATAACGCCTGATATTGCACATGCCCAGATAAGTATAGCGGCGGCGAAAAAAGGTCTGCACGTGTTGTGTGAAAAACCGTTAGCGAAAAATGTGCCCGAAGCCCGCAGGATGGTTCACGCGGTAAAAAAATACGGCGTTATAAATATGGTCAATTTCAGTCATCGCTATCCAGCCCTTTTGAAAGCGAAGCAGCTTATTGAACAGGGCGATATCGGCAAAATCGTTTATGTTGAAGCAGCGTATATGCAATCGTGGCTTATCAGTCGTTGCTGGGGGGATTGGCGAAAGGAAAAACCATGGCTATTAAAACTCACTACCCAAACCGGTAACAATGGCGTACTTTATGACCTTGGTTGTCATATAACCGATTTTGCTACACTGGCGGCTGGTGAAATATCGAAGGTTTTTTGTCAAATAAAGACTTTCGACAAGGGTATAAAGGGCAGAACTTATAAAGGCTATAAACTCGACGCTAATGACACTGTAACAATAAATGCGGTATTTAAAAACGGTGCGGTTGGATTAATCAGGACTACCCGCTGGGCAGGGGGGCATATCAACGATATTTCACTGAATATTAACGGTACAAAAGGCGCCATTGAAATCGATACAAGTCTCGCTACTGATAAGCTGAGATTATGCACCGGCGTTGACCTGCACAAACCAAAGTGGAAAACAATATCCTGCGGTAAACACAAGGATAACTATCATCGATTTATTAAAAGTATAAAGACAGGGATCAACGATACTCCTGACTTTGAACGTGGCCTGGAGATTCAAAGGTATCTCCAGAAGTGTGAGCTTTCCGATAGGCTGAAAAAACAAGTCAACGTATAAACCATAGCTGACAAAACCGACATAGCAAAACAGGTCCTTTGCTCAATTTTTGTGTATACCTCTTCAGTCCAAACTTATGACCCAATTGACGAACTTTCGACGAACTATGGCCCAAATCAGGTGTTTTAAGGTAGGTCAGGAAAAAGGCGAAAAATGCAACTCTTTGATATTGACATCAAAACCCCATTTTCAAAAGCCAACGGACGGATTCGAACCGTCAACCCCTGGTTTACAAAACCAGAGCTCTACCGTTGAGCTACGTTGGCAGCGGGAGTAATGATAATAAAAAACAGAACACCCGTCAACACCTTCATTAAAACGTTGTTGTTTTCAATCGAACCGCAGAAAAGCACTTTTCTTAATCAGGGTTGGCCGGTAAAATACGTTCTCGATTAAGCCGTGGTAGCGGCAGAGGGGCTTAATCTAACGCACATAGTTTGTTATTTGGAGGTTTCGATTCCAATGGCGATTAAATCCATATTACTCTCTGCCTACACAAAGTTAGTGTCTAAAAACAGAGAAGTTCTACACTGCCGGTTTAGTCTCCGATTTTTTCCCAGCCGGTCTTCGACAGGTGCCAGTAAATCACACCGCCGGCAGCGGCCGCTATCCCAAGAAAGATAAATCCGGTCGATGTTCGCCCGAACAAAAGATTGCCGACTCCGAAAAGACAGAACATCACCAGCGTAACGCCGGCTATCCAGTCGAAAAACAATTGCAGAAAGCCGCTGTCGGCTTCGACTTCCGGCAGCTGATCGGCTATCGGTTTCCAGAACCTCTTGTGGGGGTGAATCTTTTTGTAAAAGCTGATGAGTTTGGCCTCGTCGGTGGGCCGAGTGAGAAACGTTACCACCAGCCAGACCATAGTCGACCAGGCAACGATTATCAGAAGTGTGTTCGGAAAAACGATGCCGAGCTTAAACTTTAGAATCGGGTAGATGACGAAAGGTGCAATTAAAGCAGAAATTTCGGACCAGGCGTTTATGCGCCACCAGAACCATCTTAAAATCAACACCAGGCCTATGCCGCCACTGCATTCGAGAATAAACTTCCATGCGTCACTGATACGGCCCATTTTTGAGGTGACTATAAGAGAAAAGACCATCAGCAGGAAGGTGGTTATTCGTGAAACACGTACATAGTATTTTTCATCTGCGCCGGGTTTTATAAACGGCCGGTAAAGGTCGTTGACAATGTAAGACGTTCCCCATACAGTTTGTGAGGCAAGGGTTGACATATATGCAGCCAGGAAAGCTGCCATAAGCAAACCAAGTAATCCGGGCGGCAGCAGGTCTCTGATTACCATAATAAATCCCTCGCCCTTGTCAGCGGCGGCTAAATCCGGGTACAATACAAGCGAGCACAACGCTACGATGACCCATGGCCAGGGGCGTATCGCGTAATGTGCGATGTTGAACCAAAGGGTTGCCAGCAGCGAATGCTTTTCGTTCTTTGCCGACATCATTCTTTGTGCCACATACCCGCCCCCTCCTGGTTCTGCTCCTGGATACCAGCTTGCCCACCATTGAATGCCGAGGTAGGCAACGAAGGAGGCGACAGTCATTCTTAACAGGCCTGTAGCGGAAGCAATATCCGAGCTGGCTTTGCCGATGTCGGGAGTGAATTTAAAGACCCAATCCGGCAGCTTTTCTCTCAGTCCGGCTAAACCCCCGATATTGGGGTTCTTCAGGGCATATACAGCCAGGACGATACAGCCGGTCATAGCCATTATGAACTGGAAGGAGTCGGTTATGGAAATTCCCCATAGCCCCGACAGTGCCGAATACACGGTCACAAAAAGCATAAGACAGGCTACGGTGAGCAGATGCGCACTAAATGTGAAGCCCAGAAACGAGACCTGCTCAATTCCGAAAAACGTCAGTTCGGGGAACATGACTCTCAGAATTTTTACCATTGCCAGATTCACCCAGCCAATGACGATAGCGTTCATAAAAACACCGATGTAAATGGCACGAAATCCGCGAAGGAAGGCCGCTGGTTTTCCGGAATATCGTATGTCAGCAAATTCGCAGTCAGTCATTATTCCCGCACGCCGCCATAACCTTGCGAAAAAGAACACCGTAAGAATGCCCCCGAGCATCATGTTCCACCACAGCCAGTTGCCGGCGATACCGTTTTGCGCGACAAGTTCCGTCACCGCCAAAGGCGTATCGGCAGCGAAGGTGGTTGCAACCATGCTGGTGCCGGCAATCCACCACGGCAGCTTCCTGCCACTTAGAAAAAAGTCATCGGTACTTCTGCCGGCGCGTTTTGACATGATAATTCCGATAGTTATGCTAATCAGAAAGTACAGCGCTATGATACCCCAGTCAATTCTTTCTAAAATCATGGAAATACTCCCGTCATTGCAACTTCGTGACACTCTTTAATGGATAATGTTGCTTACTATAATGCGGCTGGTCAGGCCGGTCAACAATTTCCTTTGCTATAGCCGGGCTTGAGTTTTCGGCCACGTATTAGCGAATTTTCAAAGTCGCAAGGGCGATAGCGGCAAAGGCGGCGGCCAACAGCCAGAACCGCACGACTACCTGCGGCTCACTCCAGCCAATCAGATGAAAATGATGATGTATAGGCGCGCATCTGAACAGACGTTTTCCGCCGGTATACTTGAAATAGCCGACCTGCAGGACCACGCTGAAAAGCTCGATAATAAAAACGCCACCGATGATTAAAAGCAGTATTTCGTTTCGTGTAACGAGTGCGCCGTAACCCATGGCCGCACCTAAAGGAAGTGAACCTACATCGCCCATAAAGACCTGGGCGGGGTGACAGTTGTACCACAGAAAGCCCAGCACAGCTCCGAGAATTGCGGAATAAAATATGCTAAGTTCGCCTGCCTGTGGAATGTGGGGCAGCAGAAGATAGCTTGACCAGGTGACAGGACTGGTACGTGTCATAGTCTCCGAGGCCACATAACAAAGCAGGGCCAGAACCAGGCTAACGACACCTATGCATCCGGCGGCTAAACCGTCCATGCCGTCGGTCAGGTTGACAGCGTTGCTGGTTGCAGAAATATAAAAAATGGCTATCAAAACGAACATCCAGTTTGCCAGCGGCAGGCCGTGTTTGTAAAAGGGCAGCCAGAATAACTTGCCGTCTGTTGTGTTGGCAAAGTCCATGAATAAAAACGATGCTATCAGGACGGCTCCGCCGATTTGAAACAGGATTTTTTCCCATGGCCTTAGTCCGTCTCTGGTTCGGTGGCGGATAGCACTGGTGAGTTTGAGCCAGTCGTCAACACCGCCCAGTCCCCCAAACCATATTAACAGGATAATCGCTTTTTGAACGAAAGGATTGTTCAGCTTAGTCCATAATAAGGTGCTTAAAAGAACAGAGAATATGATAATCAGGCCGCCCATTGTGGGTGTGTTGGATTTTTGTTTTGTCAATTCATTCAAAGCGGCGTGATTGAATTCCGGCCTGTCGCCGATTTTTTTTCGCATCAGCCAGCGAATAATCCTGGGGCCGAGCATGATGGCTATAAAATAACTGGTCAATATGGCCGCCAGCGAGCGAAACATTACATCCTGATAGGCGTAAAAGCCCAGCCGATGTGTGAAAGCTTCTCTGAAATGCCATAACAAATGGTATATCATATTTTGTCTCTAACAGGGTGTATTCTGCGAGAAAAGTTCGCCTAATTTCTCAACGACCATTTCCAGTTTATTAACTCTCGAACCTTTTACCAAGACTATATCGTAATCTTTTATGATTTTTTCCAGGCCGTTACAAGTCGAAAGAGTGTCATCGAATAATTTTATTTCCAAATCATATTTGGCATACTCTTTTGCGGTCCGGGCGACGATTTTTCCAGGTGTGCCAATGGTAACTAACAGTTGAACTTCGGCTTGCGCAACAGCCTTGCCAAGTTCGGTGTGGAGTCGCCGGCTTTGTTCGCCAAGTTCAGCCATTGAGCCGCAAATAAAAACAGTACGCCGAATTTCATCTGGGCCAAAGTTTGTTAATATCTGCAAAGCGTTTTTCATCGAGGCAGGGTTGGCGTTATAACAATCGTTTATTACCGCAAGCGTTCCCATTGTCAGTGGCTCGGCTCGCATAGGAACCCCCGGCTGGGTCTTTAGGCTGTCAGCGAAATCATCGAGACTTATTCCGAACCAACTGCAAATCGCCCACGCCGCAAGAGCGTTTTCTACGTTCCCGGGACCCGGTAAAGGCAATTCAATTTTAACACCTTCTATTGTGAACTGACTGCTCAAGCCGTTACAGCTTACGTTTTCTGCCAGCAGGTCACAGTCGTCCGATTGTCCGAAAGTAGAAAATGTAAGCTCAGCTGCCCGGCAGGCACCGAGCAGAGGTTGGCAGTCGGCATTAATCACGAAATCACCTCCGGGACGCAAACCCTTCAATATTGACAACTTCTCCCGCACAATTGTTCCAAGGTCCCCGAATCCTTCCAAATGCGCCGGATAAGCGTTTGTAACAACAGCGATATCGGGACAGGCAATCTGCGTAAGATAAGAAATGTCACCGGGGGCATTGGCGCCGAGTTCTGTGATAACGATTTCATGGTCGCCGTCTGCTGCGAGCAGCGTCAGGGGCAGGCCTATATGATTATTAAAATTTTTCGGTGCCGCAATGACACGAAAATACTGACTTAAAATATGATGGGCAATTTGCCTTGTCGTTGTTTTGCCTACTGAGCCGGTGATTGCAACTACTTTGAATTCAGCTTGTTGGCGGCAGTAGCCGGCCAGGTCGCCAAGGGCCTTTACCGTATCTTTGACCTTCAGCACTTTGCCGTCGGCAGAGTCGTTAGTTGTTACATCTTTCTCGACGACGGCACAGGCTGCGCCATTGGCAAGGGCCTGGCTGACGTAATCGTGGCCATCGAAGTTTTCACCTGCAATAGCAAAGAAGCAATCGCCGGCTTTTACAGTGCGCGAATCGATACCCACGGCGGTGCAAAAGCCGGTATTCGTTACGGGCTCTGCGTTTATTATCTGCGTCAGGTCTGTGATTGACAGTTCTTTCATTTTTTCAGACACTTCCGGGCTATTTCAAAATCGCTGAAATCGAACTTTTGTTTTCCGATTATCTGGTATGTCTCGTGACCTTTGCCCGCTATAAGTACTATATCGTCCTTTTCGGCTTGTTTTATGGCTAATTTGATGGCTTTTTTTCTGTCTATTTCGCATGTGATTGTATCAGCGGTCGGATTTTCGAAGCCAACCATTATTTCGCTCATTATTGCGGCTGGATGTTCGGTTCGTGGGTTATCGCTGGTTACGATTACAAGGTCGGCCAACCGCTCAGCGGCTTTGGCCATGCGTGGCCGCTTGGTCCTGTCTCTGTCTCCGCCACAGCCGAAAACAACTATCAGTCTGCCCTTACATAACGGCTTTAATGTTGTAAGTACATTTTTCAAGGCGTCATCGGTATGAGCGTAATCGATAAGCACAGTAAAGTCGTGCGGGCCGTCGACTTTTTCCAGTCGGCCTGGTATTGTTTTCAAGGCGGAAATGCCGGCAGCTATCGAGGGCAAATCAAAGCCGGCTGCCAGACACAGCCCTGCCGCTGCCAGACAGTTGCTGACATTGTGTCGGCCCGGAAGAGAGGTTTCTATCTTTTGCCTTTGACCGGCATATTCGGCAACAAAACCTGTGCCGTTAATATCTATTGATTCGGTATGAGCGGTCAGGTCGGCCGGCTCATCAACGGCGTACCAAAGGATTTCGGCATTGGTTTGGCCGGCGATTTTTTTGGCTGCCTCGGACTGTTTGTTCAATACCGCTGTAGCATCAGATGGCAGGTCCCGGAACAATTTGGCCTTGGCAGCCAGATAATCTTCTTCGGTTTTATGGTAGTCGAGGTGGTCGCCGGTGAGGTTTGTGAAAGCAGCGGCTTTAAAGTTTATACCGGCCAGTCGTTTTTGTTGCAGTGCGTGACTGCTTGCTTCGATGACCATATACTTAGCGTCTGCTTCGACCATCTGGGCGGTCATATCGGCAATAGCCAGGCAGTCCGGCGTTGTTAAATTGGCCTCGGATGTTCCGTGGCAGGTGTCATAGATAATCGTACCGATAAGGCCGCACTTTTGATTGGCATTTTGGATTATTGAATGAACCAGAAACGCGACGGTGGTTTTGCCGTTTGTGCCGGTCACCGCCAGATTGGTTAATTGTGAAGCGGGATTGCCCCTGCTGACCTGGGCCAGTAACGCGGCCGCCTGAGCAGAATCATCAACAACGATGGTTTGGGCCTGGTCGCAATTACCCGGCCGTTCACAAAGAATGTATCGGGCGCCTTTCTGTACGGCTTGTTCTATGAAGTCGTGGCCGTCATAACCACCGCCCTTTATGGCAATAAAGATGTCACCTGCTTTGACAAGGCGGGAATCGAGACAAAGGTCAGGGGCATTTTCTGAACAAACCAGTTCTAAAAGTGTTTCGAAACTCATTAGTACATTATCGGATTTATCACTCACTTCGGACAGGGTCATCGTTCTGAATACCTTCAAGCAGCAGGTTCGCCATCACCGGTCCTTTGTCGGTCATGGTAACCCAAACCACGTGATCAAACGGGTTCGAACTGAGTTTGCCGTCCTCGGAAAATTTGGCAGGCCCTCCATTTATTCCACCTGTCGTAGCCAGAGTGTAGTATCGCCTGCCGTTTCGTATCATCTTTTTATATTTGTGGTCATGCCCCGCAAAAACAGTATAGTCTCGGCCGGCAAATAGCGACTCGAACTTGTCCCAATTCTCGCAGTGCTCGACCTTCATTTGCCCATCAACCTTATACCTGTTGGTACACAAGGGTTTGTGCATAAAAACAACTGTCCAGCGGACGTTTTTGTTGCGCTTGAGGACGTCCTTAAAATACTGAACCTGGGTATCACTGATAGTAGTTTGCTCGGTATCTTCGGTATTTACGCAAAGAAACAAAACGCCCCGGTAGACAAAGTGATAATAACTTGCCCCGAGCCGCTTTTTCCATATCTTAGCCATCGGCTCATATTTGCTGTAGGAGATGTCATGGTTACCCGGCACATAAAAGAAAGGCGCCTGCAGTTTGTTCACTAAAGCGTCAAATTCATCCCACTGCGCATTTAATTCAATCGGGTCAGAATTGTAGCCCTGGATAAGGTCGCCGACACACATAACAAATTCGGGCTTTAAGATGTTCAGTTTTTCGACCGCAGCGTCAAAGACGCCCGGTCTGGTTACGCCGGTTCGGTCAGCGACAATCGCAAACTGGAAATTATTGGGGTTGTTATAAAGATCCAAATGCGTCCACGGATTGGCTCCTTTAGCGACTTGAATCTTTAGATTCGGGTCAATCCGCGCACAGCCGACAAAGCTGATCGCCACCATTACTAAAACAATATTTTTTAATAATTTCACAGTGTTTGTCCTCAATTTTATGAGCTATATTTCAATCGAACATTTGTAAAAACTATTTTTCTAATTCCGGGCAGGGGTCATCGTCCCAAATACCTTCAAGCAGCAGGTTCGCCATCACCGGGCCTTTGTCTGTCATAGTTATCCAGACTACGTGGTCGAACCGGTTCGAGTTGATTTTGCCGTCTTCGTCAAATTGGGCCGGGCCTCCATCTCCTGCGCCTGTTGTAGCCAGATTATAGTATCGCCTGCCGCATCTTTTAGTCTTTTTATATTTGTGGTAGTGCCCCGCAAAAACAGTATAAGGTCGACGGGCTAACAGCGACTCTATCTCGTCCCATTTTTTTACAGTGCTTGATACTGGACGGGTCACTGCTCTTGCGTCCGTCGGCACACAGGGTTTGTGCATAAACACCAGCGTCCAGCGGACGTTTTTGTTGTGCTTGAGAACTTCTTTAAAGTATTCGAGTTGGGCATCACTGATAGTAGCCGTAGCGGTATCTTCGGTATTTACGCAAAGAAACAAGATATCACGGTAAACAAAGTAATAATAACTTGCACCGAGTCGCTTTTTCCATACCTTAGCCATCGGCTCATATTTGCCGTAGGAGATGTCATGGTTGCCCGGCACATAAAAGAACGGCATCTGCAGTTTATTGACTAACGCGTCAAATTCATCCCACTGTGCGTTTAATTCAATCAGGTCAGAATTTTCACCCTGGACAAGGTCGCCGATACACATAACGAACTCGGGTTTTAAGAGGTTCAGTTTCTCTACCGCAGCGTCAAAAACGCCCGGTCTGGTTCCGCCGGTGCGGTCGGCGACAATCGCGAACTGAAAATTATTGGGGTCGTTATAAAGATTCAAATGTGTCCACGGATTTGCACCTTCGGCCACCTGAATCTTTAGATTTGGGTCGATCCGGGCACAGCCGGCAAAGCTAATTGCCACAACAACCAAAACCATTGCCCTTAAAGCCTTTATCGCAAATCCCCTGCTTATATAAACTCTATTCAAATTGTATGTCCTTTAATACCAATTGTACGTTTGTATTGCCGTTATAGGAATTAATCCCGGGCTGGTAGGCAACGTTGAAGAAATCGCATTCGAGCAGTTTTTTCTCCAGGCTGCCCATGCCAAATCCGATACACGAGATCGAAGCGGTGTTGTCGGTTATCGCAAGCTGGAGGTGACTGCTCTTTGCCCCGACCCTTCTGGGCGAAGAAGCCAGTCGTACTCCCATTGTCGCGAAAATTGGCTGCGGATTGCCTTGGCCGAATGGCCCGAGCATTCCCAGCTCTTTGACCGCCGGCAGAGGGAATTGCTTTAGGCGGGCTATTGCGTCGATATGCAGCTTTTCTATAATATCGGCGTCAGTCAGGTTTTCTTTTGCGTAAGCCTCAAGGTCAGCGGCGAATTCCTTTATCTTTCCGGTTTCAAGGGTCAGTCCTGCAGCCATTTCGTGTCCGCCGAAACTCCTGAGGTGTTGTGAGCAGGCCCTAATGGCCTTGAGCAGGTTAAAGCCCCCTATCGAACGGGCCGAACCCTGAGCGATACCGTCGGCGGCGTTGATTATGATAGTTGGGCGGTAGTATTTGTCCACGATTCGGGAAGCAACGATACCAATGACACCGGTGTGCCAGTCTTCGCCTGCCAGGACTATGCTCTTTTGGTCTGGATGATTGAGCCCCTGCTGAACTATCATTTCGCAGGCCTGTTTAAATATTTTTCGCTCGTATCGGCGCCGCTGCTCGTTTTGACCTTTGAGATACTCGGCTATCTGGGCCGAGCGTTTGACACTGTTACTTGTTAGAAGCTCGACCGCCAATCTGGCGTGTCCCATTCTGCCGGCGGCATTGAGCATCGGGGCGAGTCGAAAACCGATATGATATGCGTCGAGCCCCTGGCCGGTCAGGCCTGCTGTTTCAATTAAGGCCTCGATGCCGCAAAGTTCGCACTGGGCAAGGGTTTTCAGACCACAACTTGTCAACACCCTGTTTTCACCGCGCAATTCCATAATGTCAGCGACAGTGCCCATAGCCGCCAGGCTCGTAGCGTTTAGCATAAAATCACGCAACTCCGGCTCAAGTTTCGGGCCTGCTTTGAATTCGTTAGCTATCGCCCATGCCAGCTTAAACGCCACCATCGCACCGCACGAAGCCTGATTGGGATAGGATTTCTCCGTGGCTGGATGAACAATAGCCAATGCCGTGGGCAATCGGGCTTCGGGCTTATGATGGTCTGTGATTATCAAATCAAGGCCCAACTGTTTGGCAAGGTCGGCGGAATCGAATGCCGTGATACCGCAGTCAACTGTAATTAGTAAACCGGTACCGGATTTGGCAAGGGACTCGATAGCTTTGTCATTTAGGCCATAACCTTCGTCGATGCGGTGCGGGATATAGAAATCGACGCTGGCTCCGAGCATTGTCAAAAGCTGCCACAGAATTGCCACGCCGGTAATACCATCAACATCGTAATCGCCGTAGATGGTGATTTTTTCCTCGTTTTTGAGGGCTTTTTTTATTCGGGCAACCGCCGTTTCAACGCCCGGCATCTTTTCCGGCTCAATAAGTTCTGTCAGTTTCGGCCTCAAGAACGCGGCGCCGGCATCAGCATCTGTTATTTCGCGATTGATTAAAACCTGCGCCAGAAGCGGTGAAACTTTTAACGAATTGGCCAGAGCCTGTACCCGGTCGTCGGTCGGCCTTATGTCCCATTGTTTCTTTTGCATCCGTGCCGAAAGCTGCATTGAAAATCAACCCTGCCTTTATCCATTCGAATTTTTTTGCTGACGCAAGTTTCTATATAGCAAAAAAATCTCTACTCGGCAAGGCTGATTTTGCCTTTGCTGCTTTAAACCGGCCAGGTTCGCGATATCAGGCGGGTATGTTTTATTTTATACCTTAAAAAATATCCTGCGCTGATACAAAAACCCCAGAAACAGCCACTTAACCCCCAATACAGCCAACGCCAGAACAACGGGCTTGACAAGACCTGCGTACCGGGCAATGCCGCCGGCAAAAAACTCAGCAATGCCCCCGAAATTCACGAAACTTTGCAAAAAATATATCGTAATTGGATTTACACCGATGACAATAAAGAAAAATGCCCACTTTTTATACCCTTTGACATCTATGACCCAGTAGAACAAGGCAAGCAGCAGCAGGCTCCATCCGCCGGAAACCAGCACGTACGAACTGGTCCATATATTCTTGATAACAGGAAAAACATATCCCCAATTGTATCCTGCAACAAGGCACGCCAGTCCCGCGCCTGCCAGGCCCAGAGTTTTGCGATTGGGCGAGTTGTCTGAGCGCAGCCAGTGTCCTGCAAGCGAGCCCAGAAGCACCGTGCAAATCGCAGGCAGTGTCGAAAATATTCCTTCGCTGTCACCATAGCCGTAATAATGCGGTAGAAAATTTCCCCCAAGCAGTTGCTGGTCGATATATGTCGACAGGCATCCGGCCGGCGTGATGACGCCTGCCCCAAAACCCGGCACTGGAACCAGCGCCAATGCCGCCCAGTACAAAAGCAGAACCGCCGCGACAACTATCGCCTGGGTCGGCCATTTGGTATGCATTACCACAAGTGCCGCAAAGAAGTAACATATCCCGATTCGCTGCAATACTCCCGGCCAGCGCATATCTGCAAATTCGAATTTCAAAAGGCCGTTCATCATTAGCCCAAGCAAAATCAGCACCAGCGAGCGTTTTAGAATGTGCAGGTAAAGCCCTCGCCGACTTTGCCCGCGCTGGGCCCGTTTTGCAAGCGCAAACGGCAGCACCACTCCTACAACGAAAAGAAACAGCGGAAAAATCAAATCCTGGAAGTGAAAACCTTCCCATCTAACGTGCCCCACCTGCTGCCTTATCATCTTGGTAGCAGAGTTCGGCCATACTTCGGCCAATCTTCTGAAGATAACCGCACCGCCAATTATCCAGAACATATCAAAGCCGCGAAGAGCGTCAATCGATGCCAGCCTCTGACTTGCTATATCTTTTGATTGGTTACCGTCCGTCACTTTTCGGCCTTTTATAATCTTTTACTTATAGAAATACCCGACAAAGCCTCCGCCCTGGCGCATCTCAATCTTTAGTTTTTGACCGCCATCAATAGTTGTTCTTTCGACAATCATTTTTGCCGCTCTTTCGGTATTATCACGAACAAGGACAGCATTGTAACTACCGTCTCCGAGAAAAGACAGAGCCAGTTCGTAATGCCTTCGATTGCCGCCGTTGATGATGCCAACAAACCAGTTATTACTGTTTCGTCGGGCAAAGGCAGCCAATTCACCTATTTTCGAGCCTTCAAGTACCCGTGTTTCGTCCCAGACCGATGGGATTTGTTTGATGACATCCACAGCCGGGCTTTTCAGATAGTACTTAGGCTCGTCGGCCCAGTGCAATAGCGGCGAGGTATAGACAATAGCTGTGGCAAGCTGCAGAGCCGGCGTTGTGCCCTTGAGCATCGCCGGGTTGAATGTGCAGGGCGTAAAGTCGCCGTGACCTGCCAGATAGCGAGTGAAAGGTATCGTTGCGTAATGCGCAGGCTCAAGCTGGCTCCATTTGTTGTATTCCAGGCCCCGAACTCCTTCGCGAGTCACCTCGTTGGGCCAGGTACGCGACAGGCCGGTGGGCTTATTTGCTCCGTGAAAATTGACCATGAGCTGGTATTTAGCGGCATCTTCGAGCGTATCGTTATAGAACTTGATTCTTTCTGCCGACTCGGAATCCATAAAGTCAATCTTGACGCCCACGGCGCCGGCCTGTTTGCAGCGCTTAAAGAAATCCAGGCGCTGTTCGGGTGTCCTTATCTCCTTCCAGTTGCGCCAGACGTTGATTCCCACGTTCCTGGCACGAGCGTAATCGACCAGTTCTTTGAGGTGTGCCCATTGGTTTTTTTGGGGTTTGTTCCAATGCTCTTCCCAGGATTCATCAACCAGATAATATTCAAAACCTAATTGCCCGGCCGCATCGATCCAGGCTTTGTGTTCGGCAAAGTCAGGGAAACTCCAGCCGTGCTTGAACTTTTTGGACTTCTGACCCGACCACCAGTGCCAAAGCGACCTGCCCGGCCGAATCCATTCGGTCCGTATTCCCTGCGGAAACAGTTTTTTGTCAGGTTTTCGGCAGAGGTTGTGGACAATGTCACAGTTGACCAGAGTGTTGAGGTCGGGGCCTGTCATTGTAACCCGCCACGGCGAGAGAATATTGCCTTCGGTCTCAAAGCCATCAGGGTCGTCGGTGAAATTGGCGACAAGTTTACTCGTGCCCGTCGGGCGCAGTGTTATCCCGCTGTAGTCGAATAACATTGCCTCGGTAATAGCGGCAAAGCTGCCGTCCGAAAGTTCGACTGTTACAGGAAGAACAACGGGTTTTTGCTGGTTAATAACTTGCGGAGATTGTTTTTGGTGGACACCTTCATGGTTTGTGGTATTTGTGTGATACCAGATTTGGGCTCCTGCCGGCAGGTTCCATGCGGTTTTTTCACTGTTGACGGTCCGGGTACCTTTGCCCGGCACCGTATATCGCCAGGCAAAACCATCATCGTACGTATGCGATTCCAGCTTCCAGGTCAGGCCGCTTGTCTTGTGGGTGACAGGCAATCTCATTGCGGTATAGTGGTCGACGGCTTCGGATTTTACACCCCGCCAGGGATAGCTTTGGTTGACAGTGTGATATTCAGGCTTTCCAACAATAACGCCATCACAAATGTCGGAACCATCAATGGTAAGTGCCATCGGCGAATCTTCAAGTATGATTGTTCGGCCTCGCCTGAGTTTGTAACAAAGTCTGCCGCCATTGTTTACGAATATCTTTGCCCTGACCTGCTCGTTGGGACTTGCAACCCCAACGACATTACTTTGGCAACCTGCGGCGAAGGTTAAACCCAACCCGATAAGAATCAACCTGAAATATTGGAGTGAATTTTTGACCACTTTTTTACCTCCGGCATTTTTTTGGTTATTTATCTGACATTTGGCAGATATACTCTTAAACAACATAATTTTCTCCGTATGAAGTCTCCAGTAAAAAGTTTAAAAATTGGGTTTGATTGGGTTTGAATTGGGTTTGTTTTTCTTCACAATCGCCACTTACGGCCCAAAAAACGCACAAATTGGGTTTGTTTCGCATAATTTGTTATAATTGATTGATTTGTTCATTGTTGGTGGTGGTGGAAAGCCGGCAATTTTGATGAGTCGGTGCAAATTACGCATAGAGTTTTACTTTATAATAATTTGATACGTATTATACCATAAAATCAGTTAAATGTAAAGTGAAACATTGTGTATCCACACAAATAATAAATCCTACTGGCTCACCGCGAAACATTGCAGGATTAATGATCAACAACGTTTCTTCTTTTTGTTCGTCTTTCATTTTCTCGCTCTTTCCTCAAACCATTTGAGAAACTT
>SDBT01010428.1_pt1 | contig 14997 bp, 19 predicted proteins | sample 2277101 | NCBI WGS metagenome assembly SDBT01 (sample SAMN10404973, study PRJNA504765) | marine sediment metagenome | isolation source: marine sediment core GS10_PC15, 103 cmbsf | place: Arctic Ocean: Southern Knipovich Ridge | collected 2010 | reverse complement strand
AAAGCTAAAGTTATTGAACCGGCTCCGTTTGTAACATCTATTGCAAGTCCTTCTGTTAAAGTTGCCAATACTGGGTCAGTTGCACCATCTCCTATGGGAATTTGACCGTTTGTAGCCACGCCCAAAGCTGTTATCGCCGATGCACCTGAACCCAAGAGTATCCCGCCATCTGTTAAGGTAGAAACGCCTGTACCACCATAAGGAACGTCTACGTCTGTTGCCTGCCATGTCCCTGTAACGATAGTCCCTAAAGCTGTAATGTTCGTAGTCGCTGCCCATCCAGCATCCGTCCCGTCACTTCTAAAGATAGTTCCAGAAGCCCCTAAGACGAGTTCATCCCAGGCAGGTGTAGAATTACCATATATGATAGAACCTCTTGTTACAGCGTCTGTCGTCGTGTCTCCGTGTGCTACTGATAATAGGTTGTGTCCGGCTGCTGCCGATGTATCATCGACGTATTGCTTATTTGCGGCATCCGTCCCAACTGTAGGCGTAGCGACGTTAATAACTTTATCGCTTGCCGCATCAAGTCCTGCATACGCTATACCTGCTAAAAACCAAAATATAATGACTAATTTCTTCATGCCGTCGATGCACCCTTTTTCGTAAATGTGCCCGATTCACGTCTTTGCATTTCCCAATTATTCCCTACTCTACCAACTCTCCATGTTCCATCTGTGTCTTTGTTGCCGAAATAAATCCATCCATCATCATCTACTTGTATTGTTGAAACGTCCTGAAATAAAAGCCGGTACTGTGTGTCGAGTTCTTTATATAATAGCCGGAGTTCATTTCGTATATCCTCAAGACTATTTGATTTTAAGTCTTTATGACTTCTTAATTTTAATGTTTTCCTAGCTCTCATCGACCACCATCAAATTCAAACTCACGGAAAACGAGTCCCAGTAATTCAAGCTGGTCTGTAGTTTCTATTTCAAACTCAAAAGCCCTTGCCCTTATATCGAAAGGAACATGCGGAAAAACTGTTTCAGGGCTTGCCGAATCTACCATAGAGGCTATTCCCAATAGTTGCTTGCTTTGCTCTGTGTCTCTCTTGGCATATAATGTAATTGACCCCGACGACTTTCTATTCATTAAGACATCAACGCCGTTATTTATTCTCTTAAAAACATTCAAAGACTTTGGAACTGATAGAGTCGTTGATAATCTCAATTTTCCTGTAAAGTCGTTCCCATCGTCTTTGTCTGCTCTGTGTAAATCAAAGGTGTTTCCTAAATAATCAGAAGCTAAGTCGAGCGGAAATCCTACTATGTTTCTTGATGTGTCGTATATTAACCAATCAGCACCCCAATCAGCGTAAGTGCTAAACCCAATGGTATCATAAGTCAACGCCTCTTGTTGCGTGAAGTCTCCGAAGGCTCTTATCGGGAATTTATATATAACTGAACGTCCGCTATCAGGATGGAATGATGCTACTGTATCATTTTCATCACTATCACCCGAAGATAAAGACCACCATATTTCCTCGAATTCGTCTATGAAAGTTCCCTGTATGAATTCAGACTGTGCGGTATTCATCCCCTTTATGGTTATATCAACGGCTGTACTTATCGGGGTTGGAGTTTCTATCTCTCTTATTGTAAGGTCTGATGCTATCCAGTAAAGTCGCCCAGCTTTGTCATTTATCAGAGAGTCTGCCGACAAATTACCGACTTTCAGGGTGAATTCCTCCCATTCAAATATTGTATCTGCTGTAACCAACCATGATCTGTGCATACTATCGTCTTTTGATATTACAAGATCGTCGCCATGCCTGGCAAACCCCATTATAACGCCCGGAGTCGTTGTGAAGTCTCTACTGCCGGCATCGCTGGACCCGTTCTCGTCAAAGTCTATTGTAGAACCTCCTGTAGCACGTCCCGCCCATCTTTCCCTTTGAGGAAATACCGTCAAATCTTCTGTGGTGTAGCCTAAAATTAGATATGTTTCATAAGAGGTTATATGCTTACATTTTGTTAATTTTGTAGCCCCACCTTCATAATCTATACCAGTAGCACTATCGAGGGCGGCGAAATTATTGGCTGAACTTCCATCAATATTCCACCACAAAACAAAGTCTGAGTTATTCGTAGCAACGACGTTCCTTAAATGGTCTTTAATTTCCCACCTGAAAACGTTGTCAGGATCAAGTGTCGTCCATTTCACTGTTAAAGACTTATTGGATTGCAGCCATAGCAGAATATGGTATTTTGTCCCTAATAGTAAATGTTCTGTTCCGGTGTTCTTGACGATATGTCGGTGATATTTTATTACCGGAGTCGCTCCGACAAGTACATTCCCTGACGCTGCTTGTGTTGTTATAGTCTCGGCTACTACTATTGAACTGGTAGTTGGTAAAGAGTCAACTGTGAATGTGATATTGTTAGCTGCCGTCGAACTACCATTAACCCTTATCGTTGCTCCTACCGCTAAGACTGTATTTCCTGCCGAATGGTCGCCAGTGATATTTATTGTCTTTGTTCCTGAAACTATACTTGTGATTGCGAATACATCAGTCGGGGCTTTTATCTTTACAGACTCACTATCGAATAGGTCTGGAAGTCTGCCTCGCATCCTGTCATACCGTCCGTAACGGTGATGAAAATTCTCCGAACCTATCGCCAGAAAAGTCTCTGACAAAAGAATAGCTGGTATGTTTTCAGCTATACCACCCTTTTGAGATATTAAAGCGAAATCAGGAATTGACAATCACCCCCTTTCTTGCCGACTCTCATATTCAAAATTGGAAAAGGTTTATATGCCATTATGGTTTAGTTGGTTTACTTAACGCTCCTCTTGACCGCCAATTTATATTCATAGTAGTAGGTGTCCCAGTTGAATCAGTGATTATAAAAGTCTCACCAGAAGCAACAGAAAAACCTAAACTTCCATCATCACCATTGTTTATCAAAGTGGTTCTTTGAACGACAGCACTGGCAACAGTTGCGATTATATCTACATTAGAAGCATTGTTATAAATTGCGTGAACTGTAACAAAGCCATCTGATGTAGCAGTATATGTAACATTTTCAGCTAATGTAGCACTATCCGCATCCTGAATGGTATTTGCACTAAAGGCAATTTGGTCATCTATGTATTTCTTGTTAGCTATCATAGCATCTGTAGTTGGGGCATCAGTAGAGGCCAACAAAGACCCCTTCGCTACTGTAGCAACTCCATTAACGTCAAGTGTACCGTCAATGGCTGTGTTACCAGATGCTGCAGTCACAATAAATTTATCGGTGTTTACGGTTATGTTTCCGGTATTGGTTAATGCTCCGGCGTTAGTTATGGAGGTTGTTGTGATCGCTGTGTGAGTACCATCGCCAGTTATTTCCGTTCCTGTCAAGTCAACGTTATGCTCTACCGCAAGGATTTCCTGAAAGCCGCCTTGGATACGCCTCATATTATCATCTGCCTCGGCAGGATTATCACTTCCGGCTGGCAAGGATGTGTCGATAGTGTCGGTAAAACCAAATAGCAAAAAACATATAACAAAAACCCATGCAGTTATTTCTATAGCCCTTTCTCTATTCCGTTCCATTTTCGCCTCCTTTTTTCTTTTTGAGCGGTCCCTTTGCAACTGTTCGCCCATACGCAGCCCACCCTAAAGCACCTATCAAGCCTATGTCCTTCATTGTTTCTGTTTGTTTGCCCTGGTGTTCGTGGATTGTGTCGTAGGTTTTGCCTATCTGTTCTTCACCTACACCCAACAAATTCAGTAAAACTATCACTGCTGCTGTCATCAACGCCCGAATTGTCTTTGATTTTAATGCTTCTGGTAATTTCATAATTTACTCCTCTGTTAAAGGTATTGATTTATCAATTTGGTCGGCTCCGGCCTTAACCGCCTCCAACTATTGCTGGTTGTAAATTTGGCCGTGATGTTCTAAGCAACCCACCATAGATTTGTCCCCAAATACTCACTGCTTTTGTACGGCTTAATGCTGCTGCCTTCCAAAAAGTAACGCCTGCAAAGACCACATCTTCGAGTTCATCTGTGAATTCTATAGCATCAGGGGTTTTGGCGTGATTTTTATAAAATTCTATTAGTGTTGTAAATGATGTGTTTGGCGGTCTCCATAAATGGAATAATTTATTAAAATCACTAAACCATTCTGTCAGCCCTGTGTTTGCGTCGTTTTCTCTCAACTCTCTGTATTCCCTATGTCCGCCTGGTAGTTTTTTAAGCGGTCTTTTGGTGTTTCCTGAACCGTCTATTAAAGTTATACTGATAACTTCACGAAATCCTGTGGGATACGCAAGTGTCAAACTGGTATTTGTAAGGGTCTGGTCAGGGTCTGTGCCGACGAGTAACTTATTTTTGCTCATATCTTTTAATGTTTTTATGATTGCTCTGTCAAGTTTCGTACTGTCTGCCGCTAAACCAAGTTGAAGATTCTCGTTTACATCTTCAATAATATCTGCTTTTACTATTACTGCCATAATATGCTCCAAAAACGGGAGTCAGCCGAAACCGGCTCCCGTTAAAGTTCTTTAATAAATCAAAAATTAACTACCGTCAGGAGCCCAAGCTGCTGTACCTGTATCGAGTTCCTGAATAAGCACATACCAAGTTATAGTAGCGTGGTGATAAGTAAATGTTGCAGCACAAGGTATCTTGTCCGCACCGTCACTTGAAAAACCTTCATTTGCTGCACCATCGCTTATTTTATCACCTGTTCCAGGTTCCATAGTTACATCCGATGCGGCTACTGCGTTAGCATCAACAATAGTAAACCAAACACCGTTATCGCCTGAACCGACAGCAGGTAACGTCAAAGAAATGCCATCGGTATCATTCAGGACTATAAAAGTCTTGCCGCTTTCGGCAGTTGTTAGGGTGTCGTTGGCTGTTACGGATTCAGTTGCTACTTGAGCCTGCGTAATGACCGATCCTGCAATACTGAGTGTGCCAGTAGTGGCGATTGTTAAATCACCACCGGTTATGATATTGACATCATCTACTGCATTTATCTCAATATCGCCATTGGCTGCACCATCGGCATTGAGTATAATGCCACCGTTGGTAGTTTCAAAGTTGATGGCATTACCAGCTACTGTTCCGGTAGCGTCTACTTTGAACTGGTCGGCAGCGGCCTCACTTGCGACTATAAGACATTTTCCGCCTGTTGCTGTAAGGTCTATATCAAAAGTCGCTGCGGTAGTAACATCAAATCCACCTGTTGAAGTAAACCCTATGGCATCCGCAATCGCTTCTGTAGCCGCGACAACGATTGAACCACCTGTGTTGGTGATCGTAATATCCTCACCAGCCGCTCCTGTAGTCGTGATGTCAATGTCAGCCAATGAAATGATCCGCATACCACTTGCTGCACCAGTCACTTGGATAATTATCGCATCATCCGCAGCAGCTTCGCCAGCGTCTATTAGTACGGACTTGTCTGTTGCATCAATGCCTAAATCACCGCCAGTTGAATCTATGTCAATAGTACCGGCTGAAACAGTAACAGTGATAGAATCGTCGGCATTTATCGTGCCGGTTGATGTACCGTCAATAGACCATGCACCGGAAGAACCATCTCCGATACTTACCGCACCTGTTGAACCTACGCCAATGTTAGTTGCACCTGACCCGCTATTGTTAAGACTTGCTGTGCCTCCGGTCCAGACAAGAGTTGACGCTCCTTCATTGATTGTCAAGCCATCTGTACCACCACCGACAAGAAAAACAGTATCAAACTGATTGCCCGAAGGTACACCAACTTGGAATATAACACCATCGCTACTTGGTGTAAACCTAAAAGCTGTACCTGCGATATATCGAAGTTGAGCAGTATCTGTTGAGCCGAAAGTTGCACTTTGAGCATCCGTGTAAGTCGTTGTAGAGATGGAAGTCAGGTAAGATGGAAATACCAATGTACCTTCTGACGCTGTTCTGTCTCTGTGGTCGGCGTTGTTAGCTATATTCGTGCCGTCTGTAATCGAGAAGTCCCAATTACTCGGACCATACCAACTGAAACGCCCATTACTTAAAGTAGTATTCGCAGAACCGCTCGTCATAGGCTGAGTTATGGTATTCTGTCTGTTGCGGTCCTTGTAGATGGTTGGCGAACTTACAGTCGAACCTGGATTGAGGATCGTAACCGATGTAATATCAGTTACCTTATTACCAAGTTCATCTACTACTTGTACTTCGTGATAAACATCCCCGGTGTTTCTTGCCCATACTGTGCCAATCAGCAGAGCAAGCATTAAAATAATTGTAAATCTTCTCATTTTAACCTTCCTTTCTGCTGTTAAGCGTCGGCCTGTACTTCAGTGTCAATAGCATAAATAGCTTCTGTTGACCCTGGGGTACTTCCACCATGAGCATTGAAAATTGCTGGTCCGACACCATAAAGCATATCAACCTTTACTTTAGGTTTGTTGTTGTCAACAAAATCCTCAGACCATTCCGGCTTTTGAGCCCAGCCGAAAACCAGGGCTTGAGCACCCATGAATAGTGCTCTGTGTACTGTCCTGCCGCTTTCACATTCGTCGTCTGTAGCCGTCCGCCCTGCATTAAGCGAGAAACCTTCGGCAAGCGTTGTACCGCCTGCTCCGGTTCTTGAAGCGATCCGATCATATTCAAATACCAACATACCATCCCAGTAGAAGGTTGCACCCGCAAATATCGGGTTCAAATTACCTCTAACCTGGGCGGCTGATGTCATCGACCGATAACCGTTAGTACCTGTCTCGGCTTTGATGGCTTTGTTTTGCAAAGGACTTATCAAAACTATTGCTATCTTAGCTAAAACAGGACCTAAAAACTTACCCGACCTTAAATCGTCGGGATTGGCTCCCTGTAGGTTACGGACTATTACAGGCCGAAACTTCGGAGTTGCAGCAATCGCTCGTCTTTTAATGGCTTCCAAGAGTACAGTACCCATCAAGTTGCTTGCGGTCGTATCCAACGTTAGCAAATTATCTGTACCGAAACTTGCACCACTATTAGCAAGTACACCTGCTGCTGTCTGACCACCGTAATAAATGCGGTCAGAAGTTGGATAACTTTCATTGATGGTTGTAATCGCTGAACTCGATGAGTTTTCGTTGTAAAGACCTGCTGCTGCCGTTGCGATGTCATCTTCGAGGGCTTCTGAAAGCCACTCGCCTAAATCTCCCTTTGCATCTTCTCTGATGTTCGTCGAGGTTAGCTGTTCACTTACTTTACCGGCTGAAACAACTGATGTCGCTCTTTCTGCGATAGCAATAGACATATTCCGTCTTTTAAGTTGTTGTTCGTTGCCGGTTGTATTACCATCGTTGCCTACACCTGCACCAGTTAGAGGATCGCGGGACTCAAAAATAATCGTCCCACCCTTTGTTGTGGTGAGGTCTGTGTTCACGTGGATCAAACTATTTTTGTCTTTACCCATCATTCCGGTAAAAAACATATTCTGCAAACCGTATACGAATACGGCCTGCGACCAAATAGTCTGAGCACGTGGGTCTGCAAATGCAAAACTTGTGTCTGGCATAGTATGCTCCTTTAATTAGGAGCAAACCGTTACAGCTTCGCCGCCGCCTCAGTTACTGGGTCAACTCGTAAGTCGGCCAGTATTTCGTCTTGTGAAGGCGTTTTTTCGGCTGCTAATTTCTCTGCCGCTTCTTTTTTTGCTGCTTCCGATTCGCTCGATTCGGGAGCAGTGTTAGGTTTAACTCTCTCTAAGACTTCCTGACTTTTGGCATAAATTGCTTCGCCAAACTTCTCTCTTTCATTGCTGAGGTCTAATTGTTCGCCTTTGGTCATGTGTTTTACAGCCTCATTTACAACTTCTTGCCAGTCCTCATGTGCAAGTATCGCCAATTCTCTTGACGCTAACTGTGCATCTGACCTGGTTTGTGCCGCAGTTGTTTGGGCTGCCTGTTCAGTCTGTTGTTTTTCAAAAGCCTGCTGTTTATGGTATAATACCGGAGTGATAGTCATATCTTCTTCGGCAATACCTTCTTCAGTTTGTCGGGCGATTTCAATTTCCATCGGCGATTTTACCGACGAAGCGGTAGTCTGCTGCAATGTCGTTAGCTGACCTTCTAAATTGGCCGCTTTTAACTCTGCTGCCTGAGCACGGCTTCTTAGGGCTGCGTGCTTGGCTACCGGGACCATCTGCTCAGACTCAGCCGGGGACTTCTTTTCCTCGGTAGAGTTTGAAGTCTCTTGAGCTTCCTGCTCCTTTTCACTGCTCGTGTTAGTTTCTTCCGTCATTTTAAACTCCTTTTTCCCGGCTGAGTCAGCCGTTATACCTATGAACCTCATAGTAAGGGGTGGTTTTTTGCTGAAACCACCAAAAACATTGACCAGCGAAACGCTCGCTGTCAACTGTGCTGGATTTGCCACTGTTCCATGCAGCTAGGATTTTTTAAATCTTCTCTCTTTTAATTAACCGAGAATACCTTGTTATATCTGCCGGACTTGGTTGGTCTACCGGCCTGCCCTTGTTCATCTTGGGGCGTATGCGGGCGATAAAAGCTTTTTCCTCAGCATCTAATGGGGTGTTGGCAAGTTTCGCCTCTGCCCTTGCTGCATCTTCGGCTCGTTTTCTGTTGTCCGCGTCAACCTTTTTCTTTCTTGCTATATCGGCTTTTTTCTCAAGTTCCTCTTTTGATAGCTGAGGAGTTGCCTTTGCCATAATTTTACCCTTTCATATTATTATTCTTTTTTCAAATGTGATGATTTCGGATTTCTTTATCTCCAGCTTTTCATGGAGACTCAATGTTACTGTTTTAGTTTCTTCGTCATAATCCAACTTCGTTGCAGGTTCGCCCTGTATACCGCTAAATACTTTTAATTTGTCCAGCGAAAGACTGACTTTACCACCAGCTTTAGCCAAAAGTAATATCATAAATGCCTCTGCCCATTCAGGACATGCCTGCGGTATCTTCTTGGCGGCATTTTTACGCCTGTTGTTTTTAATCGGTTGTATCATTAGGGTCATACCTCTGGATATATGTATTTTCTATTTTCTTTATTCGCTCCTCAAGTGTTATCAGCAGTTTAATTACTCCGCCTTTGTGGAATGTTTGTTCGTTGTTGGGGTCATTTATATCGACTCCATATAGTTCGGCAGCATGGCGGTTAAGAATCTGTGCCTGCACATAATTAAGGCGGGCTGTGTTGCTGTTACCAAATAACTCCTGATAATCAGCAGGTAATTCGCCTTTGCCGTACTTCTTCTCCTCTTGACAGTCAGACAGTAAGCAGGCTATTGCTGACATCACTACCAATATCAACACTATAATTCCAATTTCTGTTTTCTTCACTTTGCTTTCTCCTTAAAAATAAATACCTAGTCCGAATATGAATATCCCATATTTGTACTTATGCACATAAGGAATGTCATTGTAAAGTTTCCAGAAATCAATAAAATTACATAGCATTGTCCAAGGTATATTCATGCGGTGTTTATATCCATGCCAAAACAAACCTACTTTTCCAATTCGTCTCATATCATGCCATGCCATCCTCATTGGTCCTTAAAAACTAGTTCTGACAGTGTTCATTTGTCGGCAGGCTACAATGGCTGCCGTCTGTTGATGGTTCGCCTTTATATTTATCGCATTTTACACAATCGCCGGTCATTTGAGAATAGTTCTTTGTGTAGCGGGCGGAAGTAGACTGTGTTCCTTCAAAGTGCTTCTCCTGCCCAGGAGCCCAACCGAAGCCTGATTTTTCAAACGTATCCTCACATTTTGTTGGGCTGAAATTTCTACTCTTTATTAGCATTCTTCTCCTCGCAACCAAGCTAAAAAGTCTTTAGCAAATTCATGTATTGTTTTATACTGCTTTGGCTTTCGAGGGGCAAATATGATTTTATCATCTGGCTTTTGCCGTTTGTCTTTATCCATTTAAGCACTCCTCGCTACAGTCTGCAACAATTTTTTTCTGCCCTCTTTTATCTTTTCTTTATTTGCAACATCTGTCGCCTCAATTAAATCGTCTGGATCGATACCGACATCTCCCGACTCTCTTAGAGTAGTGTGCAGTTCGAAGATTTCAATCGCTTTTATCGTACGCATCGTCGCTGACATCGGCGAAGTGGTCACTTTAGTAGAATATTTGCCAGCTTTCATGTTGCGGATAAGTTTTAACATTATATCTTCAGCTATTGGGATAGCAGCGGCCTCCACTTGTTCCACGAATTGCTCAAACTCTTTCATTTCTTTTTGGAATTTCTCTAATACCTGTGCCTGCAATTCAATCATCTTAGCTTGGTTTGGTCCAGGTTGGATATTTCGCATTCTTATAGGGTTTGGTGGCTTGGGTTGCTCTAGTATCCGCCCGCCCATCTGCTTTATTTGGTTTAAAATTACCCCTTTCGCCTGGTCTAATATCTCATTATCAATCAGTTCGTCCTTATCAACTGTTTCCCTTATTTCATCCTCGCTGAATATATCATTCTTGCGGATAATATCAACTACTAAATCGCCGAAGATTGCAAGGGTATAAAACCAGTTATTCAATAAAGACATCGAACCTTGTTGGGTTTTCTGCATATCAAGAAACTTCGCCTTGCCTGATAATGCTTTCGGATCCCGTTCCGGTAAATCTAATCTGCCGGTGATGGTCTTAACATTATCCATTGCAGATTTAGTAAACTTTTCGTATTGTTCACCGGCGAAACTTGGCGGGTCTAACTGCTCTACGCTGCCCCCGCCTCTTGATTCATCAATGACAATCCCATCTTCTCCGCCATGCTCACCCAACCATTTAACAAAATCACTTGCGACGTCCTCTTTTATCTTATACCCCGTCCTCGCCATTTGTTTCATAAAGTTTAATGCCATAGAGTGAGTCCAGTTGATTTCTTCCTGTGTACCTATTAAATCTTCTGAAACGCCGGATTTATAACCATTTATCCAATAAGGCCAGTAGAAGTTAAGCGGGAACATCTGAACGCCATTTAATTCATCTACCCTGTCCTCAAGAAAAGTATCACCTACCCGGATAGTGTGGTGCATGACGAAACTATTTACTTCCTCAATAGAAAATATAGTTGTTCCTGCTTGGCTTATAGCCTCCTGAACTTTCGGGTCTTTGACAGGTATGCCCTGTTGTTTTGCAATAGCCACAATTCTTTCTACTTTAGACTTTGCTTCCTCCTCACCGGCTTTCGTGGCTTTTTTGGCGGCTGCTATCTGGTCGTCTTTGAGAAGGAATACCGAATCTATTTCAGGCTTCCTATTGTCGTACCAATGGATAGCTTTTTTAGGCTCTCTCCACCATGTATGAGTTACTTTGTAGCGGTTCCGGGTCATTACCTCTATATCTGTGTGTTCCCTGGCACTAAAAGCACTTGACTCCCTGCTTGATCTGCGTCCGGTAAGCCAGTCTACAATGCCTGTAATGTTGCCGGTGACTACCTCAAGAAATGACTGATGCCCTCTCGATTGTAGTTCGTCTTTCTTAGCGGGATATTCGGCCTCCACGTCCTCCATGTCAACCCATTCCTCATATATCATGTATTTAGCACCTGTCTTGCGTTTGTTGGGATTGTATGATGTGGTATTGGGGTCAATCATACAGTTGTGTTCGTTGAGTTTCTCAATTCTTAAATTGGCGTGTCTTGGGTCGTCTGTCTTGTCTATGAATACACCTAATACACCTTGACCAGTATTCAAGCCACTTTCAAAGGCGTGAGACTTCTCATATCTTACCCGCTCCGAGTCGGCTGCTTGTTTGGTTAATGCAGTCAAGATTTTAGCTATTACCGCTGCACCCTCCCTTGTGTTCTCAATTATAAAGTCTTGGGGGTTTTGTATCTCTGCTCCGGCAATTTGCTTTATTTGGGGTTTTATAATGGGGATGGTAAAGGCAAACTTGCCCTTTAACTTTGCAGCATCTTTGATGCCAGGCTCCCACTGTTCGCCAATTACAAAGTCCTCAGCTATCCTCATACGATCAAAAAAGTTGGCCGAACCCGATAACCCGTCACTTCTAAACTGCTGAACTTTACGCAGAATTTCATCTTCTGTTTTTGGATGCGTTATTGTGTCTGTGTCAGGCATTAGTCACCTTTCCAATCTTCCGAAGTGTCCTCTTTTTCTTCCTGCGTCGGCATTTCATTGTATATGTTCATCTTGACTATCTCTAACACGCCTAGTATCTCGGTATTTGTTATTCGCTCATCTAAATCACCTTTGCGGTAGATGTCAAGAACATTCTCAATCCTGTTTTGTAATGTTATGGTCTGTTGCAAACCCATATTACATAGCCATCGGGCTTTTTATTCGCCCGCGACTCCTCTCTTGAAAAGTTGATTCTCTTTTTGTTTCAGGTTTTACCCGCCTTATTCCATATATTGCGTAAATATAAGATAGCCCGTCGTCGGGTGAGCAACCTAACTCTTTCTTTGTATCGTCATTTGCCCGCATTATCATCTTGCCGGAATTAGTTACCTTGTACCTCGATAGCCCTACAAGTTGTCGTCTAATCTCTGGATTTTGTATCGGCTCGACTTTTAACTGCCTTATCTCTTGGGCGGCGTATTCAACTGCTTCTGCTTTTTTATTGGCGAACCTGTCTGAATCCTCACATTTCTCGGCGGAATCGAACGCCTGAACAATGTAGTCAGCCTCATCTATTTTAAGCCCGTCTGATACACCTTTGCCATTTCCGATACAGTCCACAATGAAGTTCTTTGTTTTCATTCTTCGAGCCATCTCTTTTGCCTCAAAGACTACTTCATGGGTCATAGTCCAGCTAACTCGTTTTTCTTCAACAATGCGGCCGTTTTCTAATCCTGTCAGTTTACATATATCACCACCAAAGGCGGGATCAATGCCGATGATTTTTCTGATTTCCGGTTGTGCTATTCTTAATGAGTCCCAATTAACACTATTTAGCCTGCCAAGCATTGCCGATGTGATAAGTGTCCGCTCCTCGTCAGTTAGTCTCTTGCATTGCATTTCTTGGTCGAAAGTCACTTGCGTAAGCGTACCTTCGGCTATTTCTTGCAGCATTGAGTCGAGTTCTTTTTGTGATATTATTCCCGATTCATCGGCGATTAGTCTACTGGCAAACCATCCTGACTTATGCTTTGGGGATTTACCGTTTACTGGTAGGCTTGCAGTGTCCTCTATGCAAGCTGCGATATTAAACATCTGCGTTGCATGATTGTCACCCTTTGGAGTGTAAAGAAACATCACCCATCTTTCGCGGTGTCCTGCCTTCTTTGCTCCGGCTATGATAGGTCTGAATATTTCCGTCCAGGTCGTTGGTTTGATTAAAGCCCATTCGTCAAGTACCACACCGTCAGCGTCTATACCTCTTAATGAATCCGGCTTATCACTTCCACCTATTTTTAATATAGAACCATTGGCAAACTTGATGGACATTTTCTGTTCGTTGCGTTTCCAGAACATTTCTCTTTTATCTGGTAGGGCATCTGGCAGCATGCTTGGATCGTCCCAAACTATCTCTCTCGCCATAACTTGAGTTGGGGTTACATAGGCATATTTGCTCTTGGGATATTTGCAACATTCTCTGATAAGCAAATTTATACTTAACGTGGTTTTGTGTGCCCGCCTGTGCCATTCCTCGATGAAGAACCTGGTTGCAGGATGATCAGGTGTACCCAAACGGTCAAATTCCTTTAGCACTTCCTTTTCATACCTGCCTACTCTGTCCTGGAATAGTTTATTTGGTATCATCTATATTCCTGTAGTCAACTATGTTTATCTGTATCGGCTTGCCATCTTTGCCCGTGATCTCTTGCTCTGTCTTATTTGGGAATAAGCCAAATCTTTTACCCAAAAGTTCCAGTGCCTTTATTTTGTCGTATAGTTTAAATCTTTGAGTTCCACCATCCTTTGTTTCGGTTTCGCTTACTTCGGCAATGGCGGCTAACTGCTCCCTGGTTAAACTCTCTGAATTCTCTAATGTTATCCCTGTCGGACCAAACTTGACATAATCACTTATATTTGAAAAGCCAAGCTTTTCGAGTTCAGTAATAATTTCGTCTGCTTTCTTTTCTGCCCTAGCCTCTGCTCTTTTACCGAGACTTTCAAGATATGCTGCAACCTTGACATTACTTGCTAACCTTGATGCTGCCTGTTCTGCTGTTTTCCCTGTTCCTTTATACCCTGCTAAACGATATGCTTCAGCTTGATTTGTGGTTTTCATGGAATGTAAGATTAGACAGAATCTCTGTTGCATAATAGTAAGTTTTTTAGCCGGTTTTTTCTTGGCTTTCTTTTTCAAGCTATCCTGTCCCATAGTGTGTTTTATCGGCTATCTTTTAGGATAAGTCTAGTAAAAAATCCAGTAAATTTAGTTGTTTGTTGATTTCAAGACAAGCTTCATCCTCGGTTTTAAACATGTCTATTAACTGCCATTCATCCTTTTTCTTGACCTGTACGCTGAAACTATAGCCCTTAATCGGCTTTCTATAACGTCTCAGACGGACTTTTATACCATCCGGCAAAGAAGAACCATAAGTTCTATCTGCCTTTCTTCCCCGATTTTGTTTCCAGTTACGCCAGATCCATCCTCTTTTTTTCTTCACATACCACCGAATTCCATTACGAATCGTTCCATCATCAGTTTTTCACCTGCATCAGTAAAGACTATTATCTCTCCATCGCCTTCAAGAGGCTTGTTTATTTCGCAGCGATGTTGATCTATATCTTTAGAGTTCAACGGCGTTAATTTTAGTTCTACATTCTCCATAACTATATATATCGGTTATTGTTAGCATTTGTTCAAGGGTATTATTCTTTATCCCCTGCAATCCAATCAACCAAATCACACAGTATCTTTACTATCCACGCTAACGGTAAAGCAAGGTAAAATCTAAAGTTCATTTAATCTCCTCGCTTTCAAATAAACCATACTTTTCTTTTGCCGAATCAATTCTGCATTTTGCAATCTCGACATATTCAGGGGTTTTTTCTATACCAATGAAATCTCGTTCTGTATTTATACAAGCGATACAAGTCGTCCCCGAACCGCAGAAGGGGTCTAATACTAACCCGCCCGTTGGTGTTTTAGTC
>SDBT01010427.1_pt1 | contig 14997 bp, 9 predicted proteins | sample 2277101 | NCBI WGS metagenome assembly SDBT01 (sample SAMN10404973, study PRJNA504765) | marine sediment metagenome | isolation source: marine sediment core GS10_PC15, 103 cmbsf | place: Arctic Ocean: Southern Knipovich Ridge | collected 2010 | reverse complement strand
GGTTCAAACATCATACGATATCTTCCGCATCCATCATGCCCTGTTATACTACTAAAATAGGATATCGAACCTACAAAAAAACAGAATAAAAAGTATTGTTTATCAAGAAGCAAAAATAATAAAGCAAGAGCTACAAGAAGATACCTAACTATGTTCCATAATGCTTCAATTAGAGCTACATTTTGTACGACGACTGATGTTGTATGCCCAAAAATATATTGTTGAAAGCGAGAAAAAATAGAACCTTTGGTATTAGAAAAAGAACATTCGCCACCTTTAAGTGTTGGTTCCATAAGTAGTTTTAATTGTGTGGAAAAGAGTCCAAGAAAGGTTTTGCACACATTACCTATCCAAATTGCTGCAACAAGTAATGGTCGAGTATATACATGGTGCCAAAATTGTTGTTTTGCACTGTCCCATTGTTTTGCGTTAGTACGTGAAAATCCTTGGTAATTAGCAAGAATATTTTTCATTGCTGAACTATAGCTAATACCATATATATGCACGTTGAGTTTTGATAAAAAGTAAACGTACAGATTTTCATTAACTAATGATGAAATAGAAAATGTATCATAAGTTATTTTATTAAATGTCATATAACTCATAACAGGCACCAAAAAAATAAGGCAAAATAATAAAATTTCTTGGCCTTTTTTGATTAAGTAACCTTTTTTCCATATAAGTATGCAGATGCATAAACCAATAACATATAATAATGCAACAGGTTTTACTGCTACAGAGCATCCACTAAAAAGTCCAGAAAGAAAGAGTGCTTTTTTATTGTTATATATCATATACAGAAAAAAATTATAGATACATGTAAGTAATAACGTTATGAGCAAAATTTCTGTCATAAAAAATTGGCTAAACACCAAAAATCCCAGATTGAGTGACCATAAAAGTGCGCTTATGTATGCTGAAAGATTACCAAATAACAACAAGGCAATTTTCATAGTCAGTAAGCCTGATAGAATACTTAATATTATTTGTGCAAGTATTACAGGCAATGTATGTAAACCGAACAGTTTAAAAATGATGCCCACAAATAATGGATAGCCAACAGTTTGTACTGGCATTGTATTACTATTAGGATGCGTTAATTGAAATGTTTGTGCAAAATTTTCAGCTATGGCAACATAACCATATGAGTCCCTCTCATAATGTGCCTGCTCATCAGATGCTGCACGATACAGGATGCATGAACATGAAAAAAAAATAGATACACATAGTAAAAACCAGAGCCGTTGATGTATGTTCATGGTAATATTTCTTCACCTCCTCCTTTGCATGCGAGTTTATCAACAACAAGTGTAATTTGAGCAACTTTAATAAGACGTTGTAGATCAATAATTGGAGTAATTGTTTTTTGGTGAAGACTGGTAAAAAATTTCTTTAATAAATATTCATGTCCTTTGTCGGGTATTGATGTTTTCATATTAAATGATGATGATAGTCCATAACCTTCTAATAGTTTGTAATCATTCATGATGATTGTTTTAGAATCAAAGTGAATTTCCATTCGTTCTTTACCGACATTGTTATGACCCAATGATGTATATAAAAGCGAACATACCGAACCATCTGAAAAACTTAATTGAACGGAAAAGTTATCTGTTGGGAATAAATCATCGCTTGGTGGTTTAAGTGATTCAACAGAAACACTAATTGGTTCAGCATCAGTAAGATAATAAAAAAGATCAAAAATATGACATGCTTCTCCGATAATTCTACCTGCTCCAACTTCAGTTTGAATCCAATGATCTTTTGGAATAAATCCTGCATTTGTTCGATATGAAATCATAAGCGGAGATTTTCGGTTTTCCAGAGCTTGTTTGATATGTTGTATAAATGGGGCAAAAGATCGGTTATAATCAACACAAAATGGCAATGAAGGATGCTTTTGTAAAAAAGTTGCAAAACGCTTTAGTTGTTCGCCATCCGTTACCATTGGCTTTTCAAGAAATACAGCTTTATTATTTTGTAATGCTGTTAATGCTTGTTCGCAATGATATTTATGTGGTGAAGCAATAATGACTACGTCAATGAGATCTTCAATGAATAATTCATTACTGTTTGTTAGTGCTCGGGCGGCTCCATATAGCTTTGATACATTGAGCGAATTTGTAATATTTGCATCAACAATAGCATTAATTTTTGTACGCTTAATACGAGAAACGATAGGTATTAATTTAACTTTAGCAAAACCACCAGCTCCAATAAATCCTACACGTAATTGATCTTTGATAGCGGGTTTAAACATGAGATAATCTTTTGTTTGTTGTTGAATATAGGCAGTTGCTGGCTGGAAAATATCTTCTTTTTTTGGGAGATATGACAAAATAACTGCTAGTTCTTTTTTTTGTTGAATTTGTTCATATGCTTTTGTGATTTCTTGAATACTGAGTTGTTTAGGTATAATACGATCAATGTTGATTTTTTTTTCTTTAAGTAGTTGGATAAATGCTTGCATGTTTCGGTTTTCTGTCCATCTAACATATGGGTAAGGATAGTCAATACCTTCCATTTCATATGTTGGATCATATCTTCCTGGTCCGTATGAACAAGACATTAAAAGGTCAATTTCTTTTTGATAAAAAGGAGAGCGTTCAAGTTTTAGACCAACATTACCCACAATAACAATTTTCCCTTTTTTACGTGTAACCTCCATTGCTTGTTGCATAATGTCATTATTGCTTGATATAGCTGTCACAATAGTAGTATCAACACCCTGTTGCTGTGTATCGAATAGTATATTAGAAAGCGTCTGGGGATCTTGAGCATTGTAAACAGCATCGGCTCCAAGTTTTTGAGCAAGCGTTAAACGTTTTTCTAAATGATCAACACCGATAACATGACAACCATTACACTTTGCAAGTTGTATGGTAATTTGACCAATCAAACCAAGACCAAGAACACATACCGTTTCTCCTAGTTGTACTTGTGCGCGTCGTAATCCTTGTAAAGCTATGGCACCGATTGTTGTAATACTTGCAGCTTGTAAGAGTTCTTTTTTAGGTACATGAACGACTAGATTTTCTGGAACACAGGCAAGATCTGCATGATTAGCAAGACCTGCACCAGCGCATGCTACATAATCACCGGGACGAAACTTTTTTATTTTTTCACCTACAGCAATGATTTTTCCTGAACATGAGTAACCAAGAGCTTGTATGTTTCCTGCAAGTTTTTCACTTATGAGCGCTTTAGTACTTTCAATACCAGGGGTAGCAACAGATTCAAAAACTTTGCTGACTTTTTGAGGAATATTACTAAAAAAAATACTTTGTTTGGTATTGGCAGTAGTTATTTTTTCAGTTTCTGTACTAATACAAGAATAATGTACAGATATTAATACATCTTTATCCTTTAATATTGGTTGAGATACATTATTAAGGACTATCGCGCCTTTTTCTAAAAAGACTTGCCTCATTTTGGGTGCTCCTTAAACTCAGTAGGATTGTGATAGTAAATGTTCGTTACATGCTGGATAAAACAATATATTGTGTTTTTTTAATTGTTTGTCTGATCTATAAAATAATCCACAAAAATCGAGAATAATTTTTTCTGATATCCATTCTAAAGATATATTATAAAATATAGAATGTTTTACTAAACAAACAATAATGTCTGCTTGTTTAATTCCCTGCTTGAGCGAAACAAATGTGCAATTTTGTAAATCTGAAAAATTATCAGTATGTACATGTGGTTCGCATAGTAATAGTTGAATATCAGTACGTTTTGCCAATTTTTTAGTAATTGCTAGGGCTGGCGATTCACGTATATCATCAACATCTTGCTTATATGTTAAGCCAAGTACAAGAACTTTAGATGGATGCATAGTATTTTGTTGAGTGTTTTTGATGCATGAATTAATTGCTTGAAGTACATATTCAGGCTTTGTATCATTAACCTGACGAGCAGCTTGGATAAGTGGTGTAATATGGGGAAACGTTTCGACTAAAAACCACGGATCAACGGCAATACAATGACCACCAACGCCACAGGATGGTTGTAAAATCGATACTCGTGGGTGTTTATTTGCAAGTTCAATAATTTCAAAAGGGTTAAGTCCAGAAGCATAGGCCATATTTGCTACTTCGTTTGCAAGCGCAATTGATATGTCCCTTGAGCTATTCTCAATAAGCTTAATCATTTCGGCTGCTTTTGCTGAGGTGGTATGTAGTTCGCCTTTTACAAATTGTTTATAAAATTGTAATGCATGTTCTGTTGAAGATTCATTGATACCACCAATAATGCGTGCATTATGAATTAATTCGTAAAAAATATTTCCAGGTAGTACGCGTTCAGGACAGTGTGCAACATAAAAATCTTTTCCAGATTCTAAATTTGTTTTTTGTGCTACATATTTAGAAAAGGTATTTGTTGTACCAACAGAAACTGTTGATTCTAAAATAATTACATTACCTACTTGTAAAACAGATGCTAGAAGATCTGCAGCGTTCCATACATATGATAGATCGGCTTTTTTTTCTTCTTTAAATGGCGTTGGAACAGCAATAACAAAATAATCTGCGGGTTGCATAGTTGATGTGGCATGAAATTTTTTCTTTTGTAATACATTACCTAGCCTATCAAAAATTTCAGGTTCGTAGATAACTGGATCATGATTATTGATGCGAGCTACTCGTTTTTTATCAATATCAAATCCTGTTACGTTTAAATTATGTTCTGCTGCTATGATTGCTGTTGGTAGACCGATATATCCAAGACCCATGATGCATACTTTGTTCATTTAGTTCCTTCTTTTTTTCAATAACTATTTTTTGGATAATACCAACAATTTTATCAGCTGCATAGCCGTCGCCATAAATATTATTGTTTGCAATGTTATTTTGATTTGCCTGTTGTTTTTCTTTCTTGAAAGCTTGTAAAATTTTATTGCAATTAGTACCTACTAATGTTGCGAGTCCTTCCCATATTCCCTCAGGACGTTCAGTGTATTCACGAAATACAATTACCCGCTTACCAAGACTAACTGCTTCTTCTTGAATTCCTCCTGAATCAGTTGCTATCCAATGCGCATGCTGTAAAATATACAAAAGTTCTTTGTACATAAGTGGAGCACACAAGAAGATATTATCAATTTCAGAAAGAGATAATGTTTCAATGACGTTTATTATGTGTGGGTTAGGATGATAAGGGTAGATAAATATAATATCAGAATTTTGCAAAGCAAATATTTTTAATGTTTCTAATATACGTTTAATGCCACCATGAAATGATTCACGACGATGTGCTGTAATCAATACGATTTGTTGTTTGCCTTGTTGTGCTTTTTGTATGAGTGTTTGTATATTTGTATCAATGTTTAAAATATGTGTTGAAATTTTTTCACGCATTATTCTAAGAGCATCCACTATTGTATTGCCTGTATAAAAAATATTTTTATCAGCAATTTTTTCTTGTTGTAAGTTTTTTACCGCTTGTTGGGTAGGTGCAAAATGATATGTTGCAGTCATATCAACAAAACGTCTATTCATTTCTTCTGGAAATGGACTATGAATAGTTTCAGTTCGTAGCCCTGCTTCAACATGGCCTACAGGAATACCAAGATAAAATGCACTCAAAGTTGCTGCCATAGCTGTTGTTGTATCACCATGGACAAGAACGAGTTGTGGTTTTATTTGTTGATATACATCTTTGGTTTTTTGTAAAACTTGGTTTGTTATATGAAATAAATCTTGGTTATGTTTCATGACATTAAGTTCAATATCTGGTGCAAAGTTAAATGTTTTATACACTTCGCTAAGTAAATTGGTATGTTGGGATGTTGAACAAAGAACAGTTGGTATGCATGCCTGCTTTAACGCAAAATATACAGGAGCCATTTTGATTCCCTCAGGTCGTGTGCCAATAATAAGAAGAATAGGGTTCATGAGTTTCCAATTTTTATCTATTTTGTTTAGGAGTTATTACCATACCATATAAGAAAAAAGAGAACAAAAAAGGTTATAGAACGCATGATGAATGAAAGGAGAATGTTGAATGTTGGCAGCGGTGTATAGATTTCATGGTTCTTATAACTGGAGAAAATTATTATTATTGTTTGTAGCGGCTTTTATTGTTCGAGCAATACCATTTTATTCATATATACAACATAAAGAGCGATACCGACAAGCAGATGCAATGGATTATCATGTTTGTGCGTTAGGTTTATATTATGGTGTAGGTTTGCGTCGACTTGATAATAAATGGCCTACTTTTTGGCGTACGCCAGGCTATCCGTTGTATCTTGCAGCATTTTATAAATTATATGGTGTGCAAAAACCTCAATTTAATGAAAATATTCTTGCCCAAAAAGCTGCGTTGTGGGTGCAAATCTTGCTTTCTTCTTTTACGCCGATTTTAATATTTTTTCTCGTGCTTTCATTACTTCCTTTAATATCATTAGCATGGATTATTGCATGGATTTTTGTATTTCATCTAGGTTTTGTATTGACAAGTGGATATGTATCAACAGAGGCGCTGTCTATGCTTTTGTTTTTTTGTTATCTCATTTTTTTTTATAAGCGTTATCGTTTTATAGGAGAAGGGTCTGGATATACCATTCCACCTTGGTGGCATATAGCACTCTGTGCTTTATTTCTTGGTGCGTATACATGGATACGGCCTATGGGACAGTTTGTTGCAGTGGTAACGCTAGTGCTTCTTGCTTGTGCAGCAGTGCCATGGAAACGAAAATTAGCAAATGTAGCACTTTTTGCTGCTATTTTTTTTGGTTCATTAAGCCCATGGATAATTCGTAATTATCATTTTACAGGTAAAATATTTTTTTGGCCTGGCTCAGGCCCTAATTTGGTATGTTTTAGTGTACCTAAAATTTTACGTCGATTAACAGGTCAGTCATTTGGAGAATGTCATAGTCGAATGATGAAACAAGTTAACGTTGGTATTATTGAAGATTATACACGATTGCAACGTGAGGAACCTCATTATTACGTTTCTCAAGAATTAGTGTGTGCGAAATTAGCTTGGCCATGGATATTGCAATATCCATTATATTTTATACAAGATTGGCTTCGTGAGATATGTAAAACAACCTTTGATTTGTATGCAAGTCAGCTTGTTGATTTTGCACGCAATACCTATACATTTGACCCCATGGAGGATTTTTTATCTGAAAAGCTTGCAGATTGTATTTACAAACAACCTATGCACTGGTTTATGCGTCTGTTATGTTCTTTAGAAGCCTTATTTGCTATTGTTAAATGGATTGGTATTTTTTCTGGGTTTGTTTTATTTTTTTTGCGACCGTTATGGTTTGGACTACGTGAAGCATCTAAAAAACATATGTTTTTTGTATGGTTAAAAGCAGGAATTATGATTGCTGTTGTATTAAGCATGACTGGTGCTTTTGGTTATGCGAGATTGCGTATGCCGGTAGAACCGCTTTTAATTTTATTGTCGCTTACATTTTGGTATAAGCTTTTGTATAAACCAGACGAATAATTTTTATACCGTTTTATTGTATTACTTTTTAAAGGTTGAATTGGGTATTTTTTTTAACTTTACAAGTTATTCATCTGCAAGGAAACTATTCTCGAGGATGTCTGACAATTGTTTATAACTGACAACCGTTGTGAAGTTTATCTTAAATGTTTTAGTTTCATCCTGTCTATTAGTATTAACAACAAGTGTATCACACTTAGTAAACTCATCAATAAAAATTACTGTTTTTTCATTATTGGAATCTTTATTATCAAGATATGCTTTAATCAAAATATTTTGTAATAATTTTTTTTCATTCTCAAGAAAAGTTTCGTCTGGATTTTTGAGTTCATCCATTGTTCCACTTACAGTACATTCTAAAATTGTGAATCTACCATTTTTTTTTGGTTCTTTAAATCCTACACCAATAAAATTATCATCACAATACAGGAGTCCACAGGTAGGATATTTTGTGCATGTCAAATATTTTTTTATTCTATCAAAATAACTTGTTTTTTCATTTTTTTCTTTTTTATTTTCTTTGTTTTTTTTGTCGCATTGATAAAAGTAGTTATAAATAATTTCTTTTGATACAACGGGATCTTGGGAGTCTTTTGTAGCAAATGTATGCATAGTGATATTTATAAAACTTGTAAATAGAAGTATTAAAAGTAAAAAATACTTTTTCATTTATGTTCCTATTAGTTTTTTAAAGTTGTTAGAATACTTGACAATTAATTGTAAATGATAGTGCATAGTGGCTACTTTTGTCAATATAGAATTGGTGGTAATATTTCTACTGTTTTTTTTCTATTTTTTATCATAGCCTTGTTTTTTTGCGTATTTTTCGCAGTAACGTATACGTTTAGCATCGCTAGGATGAGTATGGCCCCAACTATACCAAGGATATTCTAAGGGTTTTTGAAGCTTTTTAAATTTCATTTCTAAAATTTCCCACTTATTTCCAGAATATTTTTCCTCATACTCAGGTATTATCGAAAATGTTTCTTTCACACCCTCAGCTGATTCACAAATATCTATTGCACGCAAATCACATTTTTTTTCTTCTTGACGTAGAAAATAATATTTTAAAGAACTTGCGAGTATTATTCCAAACAAGGATGATAGTCCGTGTATGAATGGTTTTGCCAATGAATATTTAAACATAGTATTTTTTAAGATTTTATGCGATGTTAAGTCACCAGAAATAGCTAAAGTAGTTTTAGCTAATAACATATTTATATATGGTCCACAGTCATATGGATACCAAATATGTCTTTCTATATGAGCGATTTCGTGTGATAAGTCATGTTTAGTGGCATTATCATTAGAAAATTGTTTGTAGAATATTGGATTTATGAGAATCAGAAATGATAAATATTTATTAGGAAAAAAATTCTCATGGTTTTTTACATACCACCAAGTCATAGTATTATTATATATATCAAAATTAGGATAGCACTCTGAAGGTGATTTTTCACAAATAGTGATAGGTGGGAGTTTCAACCCTTTGTTTTTTTCTATTTGTTTGAATAATTTTATTGCATTTGTATTTTCATATTGTTCATTAACCTTTTTATGTCGTTCATTACTACCAATGCATTTACTATTATAGATAACAGTCTCTCTTCTAAATCTGCTACATAGTTCTTTAGTTTTGCTTTTCCATTCAGATAGTGGATAAGCAAAGATTGCTGCTTCTAAGATTTTTTTAAGTTTTATCCTCAACGGTACCTTTTTATCATCATTTATTATTTTACAGATAGGAATACCGGCTTTTGGATTTTTAAAATAAGTAATTATTTTTTCTTGCTCATCACTTGGAACATTCACTGTTTTTAAAAAATTTACTATTTCTTGAGCTTTATCACTTAGTTCTACTTTTTCAACTTTATCTTCCACTTCCATGGCATAAACTATTCCATGGAAATTTATAATTAAAAAAGTAAAAAATAATATATGTTTTGATGTGAATAAGCTTTTTTTGCTTTTATTCATTTAAACCTCCAATATGCAATAAATTTTTACTATATGTTTTTTGTATCACTAAATTAATATATAATATAAATTACCGCTTGTCAATTATAAATATCAAGTGCCACAGAAATAATGAATAAAAAACTGGTTGAATCTGTCACAGCCTTGGCTAAGTCGGATAGTAAGTTTTAGCACATTTTTGTTTGTTTTAAATCGATAGATTTTTTAGTAGCAACTTAGGTTATACAATCTATTTACCAATTTAACTTGTTGAATTTGTATTATAGATTAACTTGTTAGATTGATATATATCATGATATTTTTTGAAAAGAGAATCATTATTTTTACATTTTTTCTTTATTTCTTGAATTACTTTTTTGTCAAAGCTTTGTTCTATAGTGTTATCTTTATAATTTTTTTTTAGTTTTTGTTGAATACTAGCACACACTACAAGACGAGTTAGTATTTCTCTTTCATTATTAATATCTGTTTTTGAAAGCTCTGATATCCAATATGAAGTATATTGTTTGTCCTTTGCTTTAATTTGATAAGTTTGATCTTTGTTCATTGCAAATGCAGAAATAGCCATAAGATTTAGCGATAGTAAGCTTAAAATCGCTAGGTTTTTTCGTAACATTTTATTTTCCTAATGGAAGTATTAAAAGTAAAAAAGATTTTTTCATTTATGTCTATACCTTCATAAGTATAATTATATTTTTGTCAAAAAAATTAGTAGTAATATTCTATCCGTTAAATTCAATCACGCGCAACCACGGGGGCTTAAAAGCTTTGTTGGTTGCGTTCACTTAATTGGCTAGTTTTTTATTATCTTTTTTATATGTTGTAATATTTTTATGCAATGCAGAAAAACCAAGGAACTTGCATTGTTCAACATCTTTGGTTCCTAAGATAATAGCGCCAACTTTTTCATAATCATCTGCACTCAATCTTGTCTTTTTTATAGTATAAAATGAGCAATATACTGAATTACCATTATTAATTTCTTTAATATCGTTTTCATTTAAAGAAAAGATATCACCTTGGTACATAAATTTGTCATTTTCAGATTTTATGATGCTTGTTACGGAAAATGGTTCTTTTTTTCCTTTTTCTCCATATAATAAACATTTACTTATCCAATTTAAAATTGGTTTTTTTACCCCATTAAATTCTATTTTTGTAGTTAAATCTTTGATTTGCATACCATGCATATTATAAAAAACACATATACTTAGTAAATAAAAAAAAGTAAATCGTTTCATATGAATCCTTCTTGATAGGTTTTTTAGTAACATTTTATTCTCCTATTGGTCTAATATAATTGACCAATCTAATTAGTGGTTTATGTAGGTATTACACAGTACTTCTCTATAATACCTACCCCTTTTTATATTTACTAATTAGCCATGACTTATATAGCTATATATTAACTATTATAGATATAATATTATATATGTAAAGCCTTTTAATTAAATTTGTATTGTTTAGGCTCTATCCCTGTAGAAAGGAGTATGGTGAAGTTTTTCGAAAGGTTGGATAATTTTGGTAGCAAGTTTATGGCTTTTTAACCAAAAAGCAAGGGGTAGGTACATTTTTGTTTGGTACCCAAATAAGGTATGCTAAAAAAATGGATATATATATTTTATGAGGAATATACATGAAATCATTAGAGATTAGAAAAAAATTTTTTGATTTTTTTAAAAAAAACGGGCATATCCAAGTATCTAGCTCATCTTTAATCCCTGCAGAAGACCCTACCCTTCTTTTTGCCAATGCTGGTATGAATCAGTTTAAAGATGTTTTTTTAGCTAAAGAAAAAAGAAGCTACACACGCGTGGTCAGCATTCAAAAGTGCATGCGTGCTGGTGGTAAACATAATGATCTTGATAATGTTGGGTTTACCAAACGTCATCTTACATTTTTTGAAATGATGGGGAACTTTTCTTTTGGGGATTATTTCAAAACGGAAGCTATAAAGTTTGCATGGGATTTTTTGGTACAAGAAATGCATTTTGACCCTGACATGATATATGCAACTGTATATAAAAAAGACGATGAGTCATACGATCTTTGGCATACCGTTATAGGTTTGCCCAAAGATCGTATTTATAGATTAGGTGAAGTGGATAATTTTTGGCAAATGGGTGACACTGGTCCTTGCGGTCCATGCAGTGAAATATATATTGATCGTGGATCAGTATTTGGGTGTGGTAAAAAAACCTGTGCACCGGGTTGTTCTTGTGATCGCTTTTTAGAAGTATGGAATCTTGTTTTTATGCAATACGATCGCCAGCTAGATGGTACTGATATACCACTCAAACAAAAAGGTGTTGATACTGGTATGGGGCTTGAGAGGTTATGTGTTATTATGCAAAATGTTGATTCAGTTTTCCAAACTGATTTATTTATGCCGATAATCGAGCGCATTCAAGAGTTAACTGGTATAATATACAGCAAGCAAGATGAAGAAAAAAAATCTGCATTTCATGTACTGGCAGATCATGTTCGTGCTTCTACTTTTTTAATTTCTGATGGTTGTGCACCATCAAACGATGGGCGTGGATATGTATTACGTAAAATTATTCGACGTGCTGCGTTATTTGCACAAAAATTAACTGAAGAAAATATTTTCCCTCAATTAGCAGATGTGGTGGTTAAGTATATGAAAGATATATACCCAGAATTGCAAGTTGCGAACAAAAACATTGTTGCTGTTTTGACAAGTGAAATTGATAAATTTGCTATTAATTTAGTGAATGGACAGGCAATTTTAGAACGCTACTTTGAAGGAATGGCTGATAAAAAAGTTATTACGGGTGAACAAGCTTTTAAATTGTATGATACGTATGGTTTTCCTATAGAACTTACCATATTGATTGCTAAGCAACAAGGATTTAGTGTTGATATTAAAGTATTTGAGGAACATATGGAAGAGCAGCGCGAGCGTTCAGGAAAAAAAATGAAAGAAGCTATTGAACAAGTAATATTTAAAGAAGAATTAGAAACAGAATTTACTGGATATTCTCAATTAGAAACAACAACAGAAATTACAGGTCTTATAGTTGGTACAACGAGCGTAGAAGAAGTTCCCACGAACAAAGCATGCTGGATTATTACGAAAAAATCACCATTTTATGTAGAGCGTGGTGGACAAGTAAGTGATCAAGGAGAGATTATTATCGGTCACCAACACCTTAAAGTGGAAGATTTAAAACGTATTAACCATACTATTGCGCATAAAGTAACGTCACCAAAAATACTACAAGTAGGTGATGAAATTATAATACGAATAGATAAAGAGTCTCGCTTAAGCACTATGAGAAATCATACTGCTACTCACTTGTTGCAATCAGCGCTTATTGAATTATTTGGCAAGCAAATAAAACAGTCGGGCTCATTAGTAGCGACGGATTATATGCGTTTTGATTTTACGTATCATCAAGGCTTAACCTCTTCAGAAATCGCAAAAATTGAGCGTATTATAAATGAAAAGATTTGGGAAAATATTCCAGTAAAAACTACCGTTACCACTTATAAAGATGCGATAAGCAAAGGAGTTATAGCATTTTTTGGCGAAAAATATAACCCAGAAAGTGTGCGTATGGTCAAAGTAGCAGACTTTTCTGCAGAGCTTTGTGGAGGCACACACGTTTATCAAACAGGAGGTATTGGTGCTTTTAAAATAACAGATGAATCGGCACTTTCTGCAGGTCAGCGACGTATTGTGGCTGTAACTGGTCGGAAAGCGCTAGAGTTATCGCAGGAAAATTTTGATATTGTTAAGCAACTAAGTCAGGAATTCAAGGTACAATCTCACGAAGTTGTTGAAGCAATTCAAGGACAGAAGGTCCAACTAAAAGAAGTTACGTCACAATTAAAACAAGCGCGTAAGAAGTTGATTCAAGATCAATTGCCAATCTGGCGTAAACAAGTAGGGGAAATTATAGGAATTCCCTTTTTGTTTTTGCTTTTTGAAGGTTACAAAAATGACGAATTAAAAAATATTATTGCGAATTTACAACAGGCAAAGCCCGGTGTGTATATGGCAGTAAGTAATCAGCATAGCAAAAGCATCTTTATATGTTCAGTAGCACCTGTATATGAAAATCGTATAAATTTACAAGAATTTTCTCAATGGCTTGCACAACAAGCTCAGTTACGCGGTGGTGGCAAAAAAGGCATACTGCAAGGAGGTGGGCCAAAAGTTAAGAGTTCGCTTGGAGAACCTATTCGCCAATGGATTAAACAACACGTAACTCAATAGTAGTTTTATTCGCGTGATTGAGCATAGTAGTGACCAAATGTGTAACTTAGACCCGAAAGGATAAGTGCACCGAGTGCATGGGGAATTACTGGATAAAAAAACTTGAAGAATAGCATTCCGATAATTCCGCTTATAATGCCTAATATTGCAGCAGTTTTGTAGACTTTCTTAAGATAAAAGCTAGTAACAAAAGGCACAAATAAGCAGCTAATGGATATCTCATAACTTCCGACTAAAATATCAATAGTACTTGTTGGCATTGCGTATGAAGCTGTAAATGTTAATGCACCAATGAAAAGTGTAACATACTTTGATAGTGAAAGCTGATTTTGTTGTTTTATAAAAGGTACATCAAAGTCTTGAATAATGTGAGAACTAATAGCGCACAAAAGAGAATCTGCCGTTGATGTTATTGCTGCAATAATGCCACATATAGCAAGTATAAATCCGAATTCTGATACGGTATTTTCTAATACAACCAACAAAGGATTAGCATCTCCAATAACAGGTAAGCCTAAAACACGGGCCTTAGTGCCAAAATAAATGGGAATAAGGGAAAATATAATAAGAAATAAACTTGCGCAAATAGCACTTATTGCAGCTACTGAACGATTTCGAGATGAAAAAAATCGTTGAGCTAAATCTTGCTCGATTAAAGCAAACAGTGCTGGCATCAAGAAAATTGGAAGTATCTCTTTAAAGCTAAACGATGTTGTTGTAAATAATTCTTGAACAGTTTTTAAATGTTCGAAGGTAAAAAAGGAACGAGGCTCATGCAATAACGACAAAAACCAAAGTCCACCAAACACAATGATATTTAACACTACTTGAGCAATATCAGTTAATACAACAGCATATAATCCACCTATCATAGTATATAGAATAATAAATGCCCAAAAACCAATAAAAAGAGGTTGACTATATACTCCAATGCCATGCAAAAGCTCTCTACTTGCAACAACTTGAGCAACAAGAACACCACTCATGGTGATAATAGAAAGCAAAGAAGCGATTTTTTTTAATGCTTGAGAATTATATTTTAAAGTAAATACTTCAGCAGTTGTATTTAGATGTGCATCTCGTAATTTGGCAGCAAATCCGAGGCCAAGAATTAAAAACCCTAAACAAATACCTATTGTATACATAATACCATAGATACCTAATGTGTATGCTTTGCTTGATGTACCAAGTAAAATACCTCCACCCAATTGTGTTGCTATGAGTGTAAATGCAACGGAACCTATTCCTAGGTTGCGGCCAGCAAGAAAATAATCTGTTGTATTTTTAATATTGCGAGAAGCATAGAG
>SDBT01010425.1_pt1 | contig 14998 bp, 13 predicted proteins | sample 2277101 | NCBI WGS metagenome assembly SDBT01 (sample SAMN10404973, study PRJNA504765) | marine sediment metagenome | isolation source: marine sediment core GS10_PC15, 103 cmbsf | place: Arctic Ocean: Southern Knipovich Ridge | collected 2010 | reverse complement strand
GGGAGGGATATTCAGAAAAACAAATCGGCTAGTATCGGGCCCTGCCGGGGGAAACCAGGATACTGGGGTTTTTCTGATAATACCAGCTTAATTAGAGTACGCACTCCTCCCGTACCGGAGCCCTGGGGGCAATCGGGCTTAGCGACAGGGCCCGCTAGAGAATAAAGGTGAAAACAAGTTAGCAGGCGATGAAACTGAACACAAGGGTTTTTGAGTTATGTAACGGCAAATACCGAAACTCGGTTGACTTAGCCCAGACGATGGGAATATCGAAAGACCTAATTTACAGGGTGAGAAAAGGTGAGCGTGGCATCCACGAAAGGTTCATTATTGGGGCGATAAAAGCCTTTCCCGGATATAAACTTGATGACCTTTTCTATATCTCAGAGGATTTGATAGTGAAAAGTCCTAATAATTTGGAGGCAGGGTGCTCGGGAAATCATGGCCGGGTTTGAGAAATTCTCCGTTCATTGCCCGTCCAGTGTGGTGCCATGACTGTAATCTGGGTCAGCACCCTGCCCTGCTAAGGAGGTTGATGCTTATGGAACTGAACTTTAGGTAAGGTTGTGATGGAGAAATAAAGCCCTTAATTTAAGGAGGAATTATGAAAAGGAAATTTTTATGGATGTTGTTGAGCTTCCTGTTGGTGGCCGCCTTAGTGCTGGCCTCTTGTGGTCCGGCAGAGGGACAGCAGGAAGAAGAGGAAGAGGAAGAAGAGGAAGAAGAAGAGGAGGAGGAGGAGGAGGAAGAAGAAGAGGAAGAAGAAGTGACGGGTGCGCCACAATATGGTGGGACATGGTCCGCCTTTATCAGACATAACGTGGACCCACCAGGCCCAGCTATGGCGGATGCCCACCGTGGTTCATTCCACTGGCTCGATTTTCTACTGCAGAAGCCAGTAGTTGGCGACTGGGAGACCTATGGACCGACGGGCACCGGTCAATATCCATTTCAACTTCTTGGGGCTCAACCTGACAAATACCAGAAAGGTCTTTTGCTTGAGGGTTGGGAGATTAGTTTTGAAAAGTTAGTGTGGCATGTGCGGCCGGGGATTTACTGGGCGCCTACTGAGCATCAAAGCGCTTGGATGGAACCGAGGGAACTTACTGCCGAAGACATTGTTCTTGACATAAAACAGTTCGTTTCATCCGCGTATAAGCGGAGATTTGATGGCCTGTTAACCGTGGATGGTGTAAAGCTCATTGATAAATACACACTTGAGATTTATTTTGATGAGAGGTATTCTTCTGATTTATTTTATTTCCTTGGCTACGAGGACCGCTCCGTAATAAGCGCACCTGAAATGCAAGCCAATGGCCCTGATAAGTGGGAAAATCAGGTTGGCACCGGAGCATTTATGTTCGAGGAATATGTGATTGGTTCTCACATGAGCTTCATCAGGAATCCTAATTACTGGGACACGACCGTCATCGACGGCGTGGAATATCAAATGCCATTTATAGACCGCGTAGTATTGCCTATCATTCCCGACCCAGCTACCCGGTTAGCTGCCCTGAAAACGGCAACAGTTGACCTCGCTGTGGATGTGCCGGCTGAGCAGTGGGATGTATTGGACTCAACAGCTCCTGACCTGGAAATGGTTAACATCACGGGGGGTGCCGGGATAAGGATAGCCCTTAGGTCTGACATACCACCATTCGATGATCCAGCCGTTCGGCGAGCGATGATGGTTGGCACCAACTTATCACAGTTTCAGAATATCTGGAGGGCAACTGGAATGACAACGCACTGGTACCCAATCAGCCCCGGCCATCCCGCTTACACCCCGCTGGAAGAACTGCCTGCAGATATCCGAATCCTGTATGACTATGACCCGGATTTGGCAAAGCAGATGCTGGCTGATGCTGGTTACCCTGATGGCCTTAAGATAAACTTTGCCACCCAGTCTGCTACGCCAAAGGCTATGGATTTGGCTTCTCTGGCGAAGGACCAGTGGGCTAAGATTGGCGTTGAGGTTACAATACAGGCCTTAGATGCGACTGAGCATACCAGGATGAAATACTCCCATCCCCCACTATGGACCGGCGCTCTTTACGATTACATTATGGAGGCCAGTGCAACTAGACAGTTTACCATGTATCAAAAGACGGGGGTTGACCTTAACTATATGGCGTATTCGAACCTGGAGCTTGATGCGCTATGTGTATTGATGGAGAAAGAGTTGGATGTCGATGAGCAAGACCGCCAAATTAAGGAAGCAGGCTTTATCTTGATGCGCGACGTTCCTGCTATACCTGTCTCCATTGTCCCCCAAAGAATCTACTGGTGGCCGTGGATAAAGAATTACTATGGTTCGTATACCATACAGGATGACGCCAATTTCGCTGAACAGGTACCCTACTTCTGGCTTGACCAGGACCTGAAGGCAGAAATGGGATATTAGATAGGTATAGTCATCAACCTCTGATAGTTGTTAGAGGCAAAAGGCGGGATGGGATTATCCCATCCCGCCTTCCCGAATTAGAAACCATCTATTGTTAAAACAGATAGGGGGGAGGGGAGATATCTTCCTAGACCCGGTAAAGCCAAGGAACGGGAAATCTCGCCCTCGAACGAAGCTGGCTTCGGGTTAGAACTCAGCGAGGAGGCTATTGAGAGGCTGAAGGTCAAACCAAGCCCTGAGAAGCTTATGCGGTCGGTTAAGAAAGGGTGGCGGTGGCCACCCTACCTATAGGGACTATCTTACCGGAGGTTTACTGGAGGTGAAGTAGTATGCGGGCTTATATAGTGAGAAGGCTCTTGTTAATGATACCCACCTTGCTCGGAGTAAGTCTCATAATTTTCTTCCTGGTACACCTCGTTCCAGGCGATGTAATAGACGCGATGCAGCAAGTGCCAGACATAAGACTCGACAGAGCTGCACTTGAGCGCCAGCTAGGGCTGGATGCCTCACTACCTGTTCAGTATGGACGCTGGATGGGATTCCTTCCCCAGATGGATGGCAATTTCAGTGGTGTTTTTCAAGGCAACTTGGGGAAGTCTTTTTTGCAAGGGAAGACCGTGCTTGAACTGGTGGCTGTTGCATGGCCAGTAACCCTTGAGCTTGGTATCATGGCGTTTATATTAGCCCAACTAATAGCCTTGCCTATAGGTACATATTCAGCGTTACGGCAGGATAAGTGGGGTGATTATATAGGCCGTAGCTTTTCCATAATGGCTATCGCCATCCCCGGCTTCTGGGTAGGGACGCTGGTAATGGTCTTCCCCGCATTATGGTGGGATTACATGCCACCCATAATGCTCGTCCATTTCACTGAGGACCCAATAAATAATCTGAGAATGTTCATAGTGCCGGCTATCGTTCTGGGTACGGCTTCTTCGGGGGCGAGCATGAGGATAACCCGCACCCAGATGCTAGAGGTGCTGAGGCAGGATTATATCAGGACGGCCTGGGCAAAGGGGCTCACGGAGAGAGTGGTTATCATAAGGCATGCCCTGAAGAATGCACTAATCCCGATAGTCAGCGGGATAGGACTTCAGGTGCCTGTCCTGATTGGGGGCACGGTTATTATAGAGCAGATATTTGTCCTGCCCGGGATGGGCCGCTTAATAATAGGTGCTCTGCTTGGACGAGACAAGTTACTACTTTCAGGAGTAGTGCTTATTTTTGGAGTCGTGCTGATATTCGTCAATCTAATGGTTGACCTGACCTATGGCTATTTGGACCCCAGGGTTAAGTATGGATAAAGGAGTAATGGCATGGCCGATAGCTCGTCAGAAATGGTAGGCGAGAGAAAGAGACACTCCTTCTTGGTCGATTTTGTGATAAGGCTGGTGAAGGAGAAGCCACTGGGTTCGGTAGGTGCAGTTATAACCCTGCTTCTGCTTTTCACTGCCATTTTTGCTAACCTCGTCGCGCCCTATGGCATGAATGAAACTTGGGTGGGAGATTTCCTGGCCCCATCATCAGCCAAGTTCTGGCTGGGCACAGATAACCTGGGACGAGACATACTGACTCGTATCATTTACGGGGCTCGTATCTCCGTGATTGTAGGTTTGTCTGCTTCTACTCTAGGTACGATTGTCTCTGCAATTATAGGTATTGTATCCGGGTACATGGGCGGCAAACTTGACCTGGCAGTACAGAGGTTCGTTGATACCTGGATGTGTTTGCCTGCTCTAATTATTTCTATGGTCTTAGTCATTGTCATGGGGGCAAGTATGTGGTCAATAATTATTGCTTTGGCGTTCACCTGGGGTGTTCCTGGGTCCAGGGTAATAAGGGGTGCCGTTATCAGTATTAGACAGAATCCGTATGTGGAGGCGGCAGTGGCTATTGGCTGCCCCACCACCAGAATACTTACCCGGCATATCCTGCCCAATGTTATGGCTACCGTAATTATTTTATTTAGCATACGGGTGCCGGGAATGATTCTAGCTGAGGCTAGCCTGAGCTTTCTCGGCTTTGGTATACCTCCCCCGGATCCGAGCTGGGGAGGTATGCTTAGTGGCAGTGGGCGCCAATATATGTTCATGGCACCAAGGATGGCTATATGGCCTGGCTTGGCCCTGGCTATCGTAGTCTATGGTATAAATATGTTTGGCGATGCGGTGAGAGATCTGACGGATCCGAGATTAAGGGGTGGTGTCGGACGCTATGGGGTGAGAGTGGAAAAGGGAGACAAGAAGTAGCCTAAGTGCTAATTCGAGCTAGTTCAAGCCACTTTGAGACATAAAAAAGAGGTCGGAGTTTTATCCCCGACCTCTTTTTTATATACCAGTAGTAATACACTAGAAGGAGCGAAAAAACATGACAAAAGGTTCATTAATTAAATCAGTTACGGCAAAACAAATTTACTCAATACGTGGGCATCCTGGTGTAGAGACAGTAGTTACGACGGAGAATGAAACTACTGGTACTGCAGAGGTAACAGCTGGTTTCTCAATGGGTATTCACGAAGTGCCATTTGCTTATGATGGAGGCACACGTTGGAAAGGTAAAGGAGTAATGAAAGCGGTAAGTAATGTTAACGATATTATTGCTCCTGCTATGATTGGTAAAGATGCTACCAAACAGGGTGAAATTGATAATACTATACTTGAACTTGATGGTACACAAAACAAATCTAATTTAGGTGGTAACGCAACGGCTTGCGTTTCAGCGGCTGTTCTGCAAGCCGGAGCTGCAAGTTCGGGTATTCCCCTCTATCATCATATTGGTGGGGTTAATGCCTATACTCTGCCACTTCCCGGGGTGGGAGCTGCTATGGGTAGTTCGCGTTACGGCGGTAGTCAAGGATCAGGTAGCAAACCAAGTTACTCTTTTTATGGCTTATGATTTTAATACATTCTCAGAGGCATCATACGCTTGCTGGGAAGTCCGGACTGCAAGTGACGCACTGTGGAGGAAAAAGCACGGTGTTTCTGTTGCTAGCGTACTGTATCCGAATCAAATACCACGAGGGGTAGTGGAGAGCGACCGTGAGATATGGGATATCATGGTGGAGGCAATCAATACTTCTGGATATGAAGGCAAAGTTGGTATTCAGGTCGATGTTGCTGCTGCTACATATTACGACAAGGAAAAGGACGTTTACATTGGTATCTTCTCTAGAGAAGATAAGACTAGGGATGGCATGATTGAATTGTATAAAGAAATGGTCAAGAAATATCCCTTTGTTATAATTGAAGACCCGCTGGATGAAGAAGACTATGAAGGGCATGCTATATTGACCAGGGAACTCGGCATTCAGGTGGTGGGTGATGATCTGTTCACAACAAATGTCGAACGTCTTAAGAAAGGTTTAGAAGTCGGTGCCTGTAACACGGTTCTACTAAAAGTCAACCAGATAGGTACTATTAGCGAAGCGTTCGACACGGTCCGGTTAGCATACAGTAAGGGCTATGGCATTATGCCCTGCTCCAGTCGAGGCGAAGGGGTTGAAATTGCCGATTACGCCGTAGGGCTGGGCACTGGTACTATCCGCGAGAGTGGGATAGGACCAGTTGCTAACCGGTTTCTACAGATCGAGGTGGAGCTAGGTAGTAGAGCCAAATTCCTTGGTAAGGCAGGGTTCAAGATTGGGCCAGTACATGTTACAGATGGTTAATGTACTTTATAAATGAATTTGGTGAATAAGTAGCCATAAGAAGGAGTGTCTTGCTGTGGATTTAAGAATACAGAATATGGAGAGTCTGGCATCTCACGGAAATATCCCTGGTAGAAGAGCTATGTTAGATATACTTGAGGCAGGACTTGAGGCTTCAGATCCATATAATGCTGTTAAAGAACTTATTCGTATCGATAGAGGTATGTTGATAATAGGTGACAGAGAATTTGAACCGGCAGGAACACCAATATCCGGAGATGCAGTTTTTAACCTAGACGAAATAAACAACATCTATGTATTTGGTGCTGGCAAAGGAGTCCAAAGAGTTGCAAAAGGAATTGAGGAAGTTTTGGGTGACAGACTTACTGGAGGACATGTCATTGATAAGAAAGGTCATCCAGTCATCCTTGAAAGGGTAGGCGTCACGTTAGGTGGTCATCCAGTGCCGGATGAGGGCTGCGTGGAAGGTTGCCAGAGAATAATAGAGATGACTAAAGACCTTACTGAGAATGACTTAGTTTTTACCTGTGCTACGAATGGAATTTCGTCGCTATTGACCATGCCTGTGCCGGGGGTAAGCCTTGAGGACGTAAGAAGAATTACCTATGTAATGCAACTGGAGCATGGGGCTCCAACTTCTCATCTTAACACCATCAGACAGCATTTGGACATGATGAAGGGGGGGCGTATTTCTAGGTACATTCAGCCAGCAAGAGCAATTCATATTCTGGCTATTGACCCTGGTGTTTATGAACAGCTTATGTATAAGAACCTTTGGCTGCATACGCTACCCGACTACACAACCTTTCAAATGGCTATCGACAATATAAAGAAATGGGATGCTTGGGAAGAAGCACCTAAATCTGTTGTAAATTTCCTTGAAAGGGCTGACCCAGAATACGAAACGGTTAAAGCTGAGGAATTCGAAAAGAAGATGGCTCCTCATCGTATCTTTGGCATAATGCCGGCACGTCTTCAGACAGCAAAGTTACCATTAGGGATGAAGAAAGCGGAGGGGTTGGGTTTTAAGTCTGTGATTCTTGCCGAACGTATGTGGTGGGTTGAGCCTCAACAGGCTGCAAGATTAATTTCATCAATGGCAAGAACGATTGAGCATATAGGTCAACCATTAACACCACCTTGCGCTCTTTTTAGTAGTGGCGAAATGACTGTGGCCATAGGCAAAGAAAGAGGTATGGGTGGTAGAAACCAAGAATTCGCATTGTCTGCTGCCCTAGATAGAATTGGGATAGCCGGAAGTAAGAACATAGTGATAGCATCAGTTGATACTGATGGAACTGATGGTCCGGGTATTCAATTCTCCGATCAGCCCAACGACATACCTCCGTGCTTAGCAGGTGGCATTGTAGATGGGTTTACTTCGGTAGAAGCAGAGGAGGCTGGTATCAATATTTCAGAGGAATTAAGAAAGCACAACTCTTCACCAGCACTCTGGAAACTAAAAAGTGGGGTATTAACAACACCGAATGTCAGTCTTGGGGATTTCACGGTAGTATTAGTGTTAGGGGGTGATGAAAACATTTATAGTTACTGATGAAACGCGAAAAATCTATTAGAAAGCTTTGTAATGTATGGATGAATCTAAAATATTTCAAGGGGGTGTTAGTGATGATATAATTTACAGCCGATGCTCGGTGGTATACTGGGCACTCAGAGCAAACAATGAGAATTGTTCCGCTCTGAGTGGAAATAATTAACTTAAGGAGAAGATATGGAATACCGGAGATTCGGAAATTCAGATCTTGAGACATCAGTAATAGGTCTGGGGGGCTGGCCTATGGGAAGAGGCCAGTACGGCTCTTTCGATGAGAATGAAGTGATAAAGGCCGTACATAAGGCACGGGACCTCGGCGTTACCATGTTTGATACTGCACAGGTTTACGGTTGGGGAGCTGGTGAGGAGATTGTGGGCCGAGCACTTAAGGGAAAACGCCACGACTGTATTATCGTAACCAAGGGTGGGCTACGTTGGGACCCAGTTAATCCGCGAGAAAGAAGGAAATCAGGAAGAGACTCGAGTAAGGAGTTCCTCAACGAGATGTTGGAAGGCAGCCTGAGGCGACTCCAAACAGACTACATCGACCTATTCTTGATACATTGGCCTGATGAGAGCCGTCCATTCTCGGAGCCGATGGAGGTGTTTGGCAAATGGAAAGAGGAAGGGAAGATACGTTACGGTGGCGTCAGCAACTTCAGCGTGGCCCAAATTGGGGAGTGTCTGAAAACCTTCCCCATCATCTGTAACCAGGTAGGATATAACCTCTTCGACCTGCGACCTGAGAAAGAAATATTCCCTTTCTGCCGAGAGCAGAGCTTGGGTATTATGGCTTACGGTTCCTTAGCCTTTGGCCTACTTACGGGAACAATGACCGCCGATACAAAATTTGAGGAGGAGGACTGGCGTCGCAATTCGCAAGCCGTCACGAACCTTCTCGGATTCCCGATATTCGACCGTGAGCACTTCGTCCACAGCTTAGAGATAGTCGAGAGGCTAAAGAAGATAGCGGTCTCACAGGATAAATCGATAGCACAACTAGCTGCCGCTTGGGTACTCTCTAATCCGGCTGTAACAGTAGCCCTAACGGGAACGCGCAAACCTTCGGAGATCGAGGAAAATGTGATAGCTGGTGATTGGAAGCTTACTGATAAGATCAAAGCGGAAATAGGGTCAGCAATGACTCTGAAGAGTCATTGATTGTTCAACAGAATAGTGGAGTACCCTGCTAGACTCTCCCAACCCTACCTGTCCAATCATAGGGGTTCACTCCGGTAGCTTTTATTATTGAACAAAGGGGATAACTTTATGGTAAAAGACATAGTAGCTCGTGGTAACATGGGCCTAGCAGCACTCCAAGCGGGGCTAACCTTTGCCAACGATGGATTAGCTTTGTTCACATGGTAGCCCATTCCCTCGGCGCCATCTTCAAGACTCCTTATTGAGACGGTATCGCCGGGTTCAGCACCATGTCCATCAACTAACCGGGCGAGGAGCTGTGCCGGCATTGCATGGTATATAAGAATTTGATATGGTAGACCAATGTGTGGGATATAGTGAGCCGGGTGAATAAAGATAACTGAGATAGAACTTGATATGTACACAAGTTACCCCATGCAAACAGTACAGCAGAATATGATACAGACTATGTATGCCCAGCATAAAGGCCATAGAAAGAAGACTTAGGGATTAACATAAAACTTGAAGCGCTATAGAAAAGGGACCGGGAAAACGGCAAAGAAATATGCAGCAGCTGTTGATCAGGGTACAACCAGCACTCGCTTCATGGTCAAAGACCATGAAGATAAGGTTATAAGTAGGCATCAGTTGGAGCACGAACAGATTTATCCGCAGGTCGGCTGGGTCGAGCACTGCCCGATGGAAATCTGGGAATGTACCCAACATGTGATCACGGCCACTTTGGAGAAGAATGATATTAATCCTGAAGACATTTCTGCCCTTGGCATAACTAACCAGCGTGAGACGACCATCGTTTGGGATAAAAGAACTGGTAGACCTGACTACAATGCTATCGTCTGGCAGTGTACACGCACCCGAGACATCTGCAATGTACTGGCTAAGGGTGGCCGGTCAGGAATACTTCCACTCCAAAGTAGGTCTGCCCTTGGCAACCTACTTCTCTGGTTCCAAGACCAAGTGGCTCTTGGATAACGTCCCAGGTGTCCGTTCAGCGGCAGAGAGGGGGGGATGCCATCTTTGGTGACATTGGCACTTGGGAGGCTCCATTGCTATCGCCGGTGCTTTGGTGCAGTGGTTACGCGATAACCTGAGATTCTTTGAAAAATCTAGTGAGGTCGAACCTTTAGCCAGCACTGTTGGAGATGACGGTGGCATCTACTTTGTGCTTGCCTTCTCTGGTTTCCTTGCACCCTATTGGAGGAGTGATGCCCGTGGTGTAATCGTGGGGCTAATGCGCTATATCAACAGGGATCATATTGCGCGCTGCCCTGGAGACCACTGCTTACCAGACTCGCGAGATGCTGGATGTGATGGAGAAGGACTCTGGTATGAATATGCTTAAGGTGGACGGGGGCATGGTGTCCAACGAGCTGCTGATGCAATTTCAAGCAGATATCCTGGGTGTCCCCGTCGTTCGTTCGGCAGTAGTTGAGACTATCGCTCTGGGTGTAGCCTACGCTGCCGGTCTGGCTGTTGGCTTTTGGCGCAACCTAGAGGAACTACGCGGCAATTGGAGTGTGGACAAGACATGGGAGCCCAAGATGGATGTCAAGACTCGTGAGAAGCTTTATAAGAGTTGGCTCAAGGCGGTCAAGCAAACCTTCAACTGTATAAGATAGCAGAGCAACGTTCCTACTGAAGTGGCTCGTATCCTTCAATGCATGAGCTGGTGAGGCACGGCTTCTACTGGGAGTCTTCACTTTTGAATAATTATGGCGCATGGGGAAAGTTAAGAAGGGAGGTGGATGTGCCAAATAAGAAATACGATGTCATCATTATTGGAGCAGGGGTGGTGGGTTGCATGGTTGCGCGTAGTCTATCGCGCTACAGATTAGATGTTCTCCTCATTGAGAAAGAGCCAGATATAGGCACAGGTGCCAGTTCGGCCAACACGGGTATCATACATTCCAGCTATTACCCGCTACCGGGTAGTCTGAAAAGTGTGATGAGTGTGGCTGGCAACAGAGCATGGGATAGGTTAGCAGGTGAGCTGAATTTTCCTTTTGAGCGGCGAGGGGCTTATGTGGTAGCCGTTGGCGAGGAAGAACTGTCTAGATTGAACGAACTACAGAAGCTAAGTATAAGGGGTGGTGTGTTAGGCATGATATGGCTCTCTGGTGATGAAATTCGCCGTCGTGAGCCGAATATCAACCCCAGGGTCAGTGGTGCACTGTTCAGTCCAATGAGCGGAATCTGTGATCCCTTTGCAGTGGTTATCGCTGCTGCCGAGAATGCCGTGATGAATGGCGTAACACTGATGCTGGAGACTACTTTCGAAGACTTCGTCATGGAAGGCAAACGCATTGTTGGTGTGAAGACGAACCGTGGTACCTTTGGCTGTCGCTGGGTTGTTAACGCAGCTGGACTATATTCTGATGAAGTTATGCATAAGGCTGGTGTGCGGCCAGAGTTCCATATCACTCCTCGTAAGGGGGAGTACTACGTCCTAGACCGTGCCGAAATCGCCATTAACAATGTTTTGTTTCCAATACCTAATCCTATGAGTAAGGGTATCCTGGTAACCACTACTACGCACGGCAACACCATAGTTGGCCCCAATGCTCAGGACATACAAGATGATGAGGACTATTCGGTGACGCACGAAGGGTTGCAGGAAGTTTGGCAAGGCGCGATCAAACTGGTGCCTAAGCTAAACCCAAGGTATGTGATCGCTGTTTTTGCAGGATTACGCGCTAGTGGCAACGCAAGAGGGCAAGGTCTTGAGGGGTATTATGAGAACGATTTCGTGATTGAAATCCCAGAGAACGTGAGTGGGTTAGTAAACCTGGGTGGTATTGAGTCACCCGGCTTGACATCTGCTCCAGCTATTGCTCAGCGGGTGGTGGAAATGATGAAGGATGCCGGGGAGAAGTTTGGGGAGAAGCAGGACTGGAATCCCATCCGTCCGGCGCGCCCGCGTTTCCGCGATTTGTCCAAAAAAGAGCGGGGAGCGTTGATCCGTAATGACCCTCGCTACGGGCGAATTGTCTGCCGTTGTGAGACTGTGACTGAGGGGGAAATCGTGGCTGAGATACGTGCTCCAATCCCAGCCCGTACCTACGATGCCATTAAGCGGCGCACTTGGTTGGGAACAGGGCGCTGTCAAGGGGCGTTTGACACTCCGCGGGTGGTAAAAACCCTAGCCCGCGAACTTGAGCTCTCCCCAGAGCAAGTCACCAAGAAGGGCCCGGGATCTGAGTTTTTGGTGCGCCTGACTAAGGAGCTATAGAAACAACATTGAAAGACAACTATGATGTTATAGTCATCGGCAGTGGTGCAGGTGGATTAGCAGCAGCCATAGCCGCCAAGAAGGAAGGTGCTGAGAATGTTCTAATCATCGAACGGGATGAAGAACTGGGTGGTATCCTATTACAGTGCATCCACAATGGCTTTGGGATGGAAATTTTTAAAGAAGATTTGCCTGGGCCTACCTATGCTCAACGGTTGATTCAAGAGGTACACTCCTTAGGAATAGAAAAGTTGGTGGATACTATGGTATTGGAAATTACCCCTACTCGCCATGTCTATGCCATTAGTATGCGGGATGGTCTCGTGCACCTTGAGGCCCGTACCATTGTTCTGGCAATGGGATGTTGCGAGCGCACCCGGGCCCAAGTCAACCTGCCTGGTACTCGTCCGGCAGGGGTTTACACAGCAGGAATGGCACAACGATTCGTCAATGTGGAAGGGTTCATGCCGGGCAAGCGCTTCGTTATTCTGGGCTCTGGCGATATTGGCATGATCATGGCTCGCAGACTAACTTTGGAGGGGGCTAAGGTGGAGCGTGTGCTGGAGATTATGCCCTTTCTCACTGGCCTGAGGCGTAACTACGCTCAATGCCTTTTGGATTATGATATCCCATTGCAACTTAATCACACTATCAAACGTATCCTCGGTAATCACCGTGTTGAGGCAGTGAAGGCAATACAGGTGGACGGGCAAGGGGATTTTATTTCTGGCACCGAGGAGCTCATTCCCTGTGATACTCTACTCCTATCAGTTGGCTTAATCCCGGAGAATGAGCTTTCGCGGGAAGCTGGGGTGATTCTAGATCCAGCGACGAGGGGACCTTTCGTGAATGAGAGTATGCAGACCAATGTGGCAGGTATTTTCGCCGCGGGCAACGTAGTTCACGTCTATGATTTAGCAGATTGGGTAACGGAAGCTGGCTTCTTGGCTGGGCGTAGTGCAGCTAGGTTCGCCATTGCTGGACAAAAGCCGGTTGTTTACCAGGTCAGGCTCCAGACTGGAGACAACATCCGCTACATTGTACCGCACGTATTGGATAAAGAGAGCTTGGTTGAATCGGCTCAGCGATTGCAGATGCGTGTCATCCAGCCCATTGAGGACAAAGTATGGGTAGAGGTTCTGGACGGTAAGAACCTAGTGACTAGAGAAGGACGGCGCTATGTCCGTCCGGGAGAAATGGTTGCTATAGACATCCCTCAGAAGGCTTATGACGTAGTGCAGAGGGCAGATACGCTCATTGTGCGGATAGTTAAGCGTTGAAGGAAAGTGAACTGTGGTTGAAGAAACAACGAAAATGATTTGTGTCATCTGTCCTGTGGGGTGTTCTCTAATGGTCACGCATAAGGGGAAGACCCTCATTAAGGTAGAAGGTCATCAGTGCAAAAAGGGATTGGATTATGCAAGGGCTGAACTCACCAATCCACAGCGGGTAGTAACCAGCACAGTGAATGTACATGGTGGCATACACCCCCTGGTACCTGTATATACTGCTGCTCCTGTTCCTAAGCAGTTGATTTTTAACTTACTGAACGCACTGCGCCGGGTACAGATAGAAGCTCCGGTTGGGATGGGGCAGGTTGTATTGAAAGACGCTCTTGGTACTGGCGTAGATGTTCTTGCCAGTCGGGACTTACCGTCAGCTTAAGAGATGGCGGCTATTCAAGTCACAATTGCTTGGATTGTTACCTTAATATCTATATGATACTTCTTCCCTAAACCCCCAACCACATTCCGCACAAATGGTTCCTTTTTATGCAATACTTTTATGGTAGATAATATCTGAAAGCGAGTGGTATAATGGCAAATAAGAATTTGAACTGAACCTGCCAGATTTGTATCGCATGAATTGCATATCTTCTGTTCAACTATTATTTTAGTGGGTGAATTTTAATAATGTCCAGAGAAAGCATCTACAAATATTATAAACCTGCTGTTACATTTGAATCAGTAAACAATGATTACGGCTATTGGTTTGTGTTTTGTTTAACTAAACTATTGATTAAGCCCAATGAGTGTACTATTCCATATTTAAGGAGTTTAGCGGAATTGAACCTTTCCCCTGTTAGGATACAGTATCTCGGTACGCTACAAGGACATCCATGCTATTCGGCGGAGGTTTCTCCGGATACTATTGTTCCTGAAGGAATGTCTTTCAAGGAACTGAGGTCATTATATGGCGTTCTAGGTGAAGATATATTCCTCTTAGCTGGTAAAGCCATCCAGATAATAAACTGGGATCAAACAAACCAACATTGCGGTAGATGTGGTCATAAGACACAAACACTTCAAGGTGAAAGAGCAAAAAAATGTCCGGGATGCGGTCTCCTGAGTTATCCTCACATTTCCCCGGCAGTAATAACTGCTGTTTTCAAGGATAAGAAAATCCTTTTATCGCATAATGTAGCTTTCAAGGGAAATATGCATTCCCTAATTGCCGGATTTGCTGAACCTGGTGAGACTCTTGAGGAATGTATCAAAAGAGAAATATTAGAGGAAGTGAGTATACAGGTTAGAAACATAAAATATTTTGGAAGTCAACCCTGGCCATTCCCCAATTCGTTGATGATCGGTTTCACTGCTGAATATGAAAGTGGAGAGGTATCAGTTGACAGAAAAGAAATTTCAGAAGCAGGATGGTACGATGTGAATAGTCTTCCAGAATTACCCTCAAAGATGAGCATCGCAAGACAGATAATTGATTGGTTTATACAGAATAATTCTGGTAGTGTCTAGTCCCCCTCCTAGCAATCAGGATAATCACCTGTTTTTCACTCGATACGGAAAACCGACTACCGTAAACGCGTTAAAATTGTTTTTCTCTCGTTTGGCTAAGACTTCAGGTGTTTATAGGCTTCACGCACACCTCTGTCGCCACACCTTCGCTATTAATTATTTACTTAACGGCGGCGATATTTTCTCTCTCAAAGAGATACTCGGACATACAACTTTAGATATGGTAAGC
>SDBT01010423.1_pt1 | contig 15002 bp, 13 predicted proteins | sample 2277101 | NCBI WGS metagenome assembly SDBT01 (sample SAMN10404973, study PRJNA504765) | marine sediment metagenome | isolation source: marine sediment core GS10_PC15, 103 cmbsf | place: Arctic Ocean: Southern Knipovich Ridge | collected 2010 | reverse complement strand
ACGATGCGATCCCTTTCCACCTCGATGGAGGTCACCTCTGTATTCTGAAAAATTTCGACGCCATAACGTCTGGCCCCTCTGGCAATGCCCTCGGTTACCTCGTAGGGCCCAGCATAGCCGTCCGTGTCACAAAACGATCCTCCAAAGACATCCTCGGTATTCAGAAAGGGCCACCCCTTCTTGACTTCCTCACTGGTAAGGATCTGAGAGGGGACGCCAAACCGGTTTTGAAATTTCACATTTTTTTTAAATATCTGGAGTTCTTGCTGGCTCGTTGCCAGGAAGAGGTATCCAATTTGATGAAACTCGGGATCGACACCAAATTCATCCTTAAAGTTCTGGTATATTTCAAAAGCCTTCAGGGAAAAGTGCATGTTGACTTCGGTGGACCACTGTCGTCGGATCCCCCCTGCACAGAGCCCAGTGGAGCCCTGGCCGATCAGATCTTTTTCGATGAGAATAATATTCTTTGCCCCCATCTTTCCCAGATAGTAGGCTATGCTGACACCGATGATCCCGCCACCAATGATTACGACCTCAGCACTTGAGGGTAATGGTCGCACTCAATCTCTCCTTTCATTGGGGTAAGAAGCCCATTCGATAAGGGATTTGGAGGAAAAAGGAAGTGTGAATGGGATCATTCTTCGTAGTTTTTAACTGCCTCAATTAAAGTCCAGGATAACCCTAATCGGGTTACCAACATTGTTTTTGACAATTTCTAGGCCTTCATTAACCTTTTCAAAATGCAATCTTAGGGAAACCGAACGAGAAAGATCTATCTTCTTAGTTCTCACCAATTCGATCAACTGAGGCATTTCATCTTTTCGATTGGTTATGCTCGATGAAATCTTTATTTCTTTAAAGAGGAAATCTTTTCTATAATTCTCAAACTCAAGACATACTTTCTCCCAGGGCGCTCCCATCAACACGACCCTCCCTGCTTTTCTTACACTTAGAATTGCTTGATTAATTGTCTTGTTGACTCCTACAGCCTCAATGGCAACTTCTGCACCTTTGCCATGGGTTAATTCATATACTATTTTGATGGGATCCTCTTTCAACGGATTAATAACCTCGGCAGCCCCCGCCTTCTTAGCCAGTTCTAGTTTTTCATCCGCCGTATCGATCACGAAAACCCGGACAGATTCATAGACCATTGCAGCAAGCATGCCGTGATAACCTATTGCACCTCCACCATAGACAACAACGGTATCTTCTTTCTGTATGTCTGCGATGCGGATGCCATGATATGCAGAAGCCAAGGGACTTGTAATGACCGTTGCCTGATCAAAGGGGATCTCATCAGGAAGGAGATACATATTTTCCTCGGGTAGTTTGTAATATTCTGCGAACGCCCCCTGGGTTCCTGAATCCGTCCCGATAATTCTGTGGTTTTCGCATACCTGCTCTAGATCATTTTTACAGTAATAGCATTCATTACAGGTTATAATGGCGTTGCCTAGAATTCTGTCTCCAGGCTTAAACTTTTTTACATTGCTTCCCACTTCCGCCACAACTCCCGCTGCTTCATGGCCCATAATATGCGGTAATTGAAGGGGTCTTTCACCTTTGATGGAATACATGTCGGAGACACAAATAGCACTCGCCTTTACTTTCATCAAAACTTCTTTCTCTTTCACTTCTGGTCTCGGGACTTCCTCAATAACAAGGGGTTTTCCCAATTCTTTGAACAGAGCAGCTTTCATATCGATCCCTCTGGGGTAAAATCTAGGAAAAGTTTATTATCATTAAGCAGTTGACTTTATACAGATCAAACTTCTTTGTGACTTCCAGATGTTAGATTTTGATTAGAACTCTCGTATAACCCCCTGCTTCACTCAGCTTTAAGCCTTCGTTCACCTCCTCTATGGGTATAACTTTTGTGCGACAGGGCGAGAAATCGATGAGCCCCTTTTTTACCATATTAAGCATCATGGGAAATTCCTGTTGTGTATAGCCCCAGGAATTTATAATAGCAGCCTCCTTTTCACAAATTTCGTGGAAAAAACCCAAGGGGTCTTTGAAATCCATAATGACATGGTAGAAGGGAACACCCAAAATGGCAGTTCTTCCTCCGCTTCTTGTGCTGAAGATGGCTTGTAATATCGTCTCATGGTTACCCACTGCTTCGAATCCTACATCAACTCCCCTTCCCCCGGTTAGTTCCTTTATTTTTCTTACAGGATCTTCCTTTTTCGAGTCGATCAGGTAATCGGGACCAAAGTTCTCTGCGTTTTCTAAGCTTCTCTCATTAATATCGACGCCAATAATTAGAGAGGCACCGAATGCCTTAAGAACCAGGATGAGCAGTGTACCAATGGAACCCACACCGTAAATACAGGCCGTTTCAGATGCCCTGAAATCGGCCCGCCTGACACCGTGAAAAGCGCTGGCTAAGAGACTTGTGATCATGACACCATCTGTAAAGGATACCTCATCTGGCAATCTGTAGAGATTCCTCTCTGGAATGACTCCACACTCTGCGTAAACACCTTGGGTTCCGGGGGATATGCCGATCAGCTTTCGATTTTCACAAAGGTTATCCCTTCCAACACTGCAATTTGTACACATACCACAGCTCACCAGGGGATTCATCAATACGCGGTCTCCCTTTCTAAATCGAGCAACCCCGCCTCCCACCTCCTCGACAATCCCCACCCCCTCATGTCCCATAATAAAAGGCAATTCTCCAACCGGCCTCGCTCCGCTCACCATATTGAGATCCGTGATACATATGCCGCACTGTTTAACCTTCATTAAAACATCATTCGGACCAACTTCAGGTATAGGAATATCCTCGATAACCAGAGGTGATTTTAGTTCTTTTAAAACTGCTGCCTTCATTCTATCCGCTCCTTTTCTTAAAAATAGTGGAATTTCACGAGTTAGATTTCGATCAGGACTCTCGTATAACCCCCTGCTTCATTCAGTTTTAAGCCTTCGTTCACTTCCTCTAAGGATATGACTTTTGTCCGACAGGGCGAAAGATCAACAAGGCCCTTGTTTACCATATTCAGCATCATTGGAAATTCCTGTCGAGAATAGGCCCATGAAGTTATAATGGTAGCCTCTTTTTCACAAATTTCGTTGAAAAAACCCAACTGGTCTTTGAAATCCATAATGACATGGTAGAAGGGAACGCCCAAAATGGCAGTTCTTCCTCCGCTTCTTGTGCTGAAGATGGCTTGTAATATCGCTTCATGGTCACCGGCCACTTCGAATCCCACATCAACTCCCCTTCCCCCGGTTAGTTCCTTTATTTTTCTTACAGGATCTTCCTTTTTCGAGTCGATCAGGTAATCGGGACCAAAGTTCTCTGCGTTTTCTAAACTTCTCTCATTAATATCGACGCCAATAATTAGAGAGGCACCGAATGCCTTAAGAACCAGGATGAGCAGCGTACCAATGGAACCCACACCGTAAATACAGGCCGTTTCAGATGCCTTGAAGTCAGCTCGCCTTGCACCATGAAAAGCAGCAGATAAGAGGCTTGTGATGATGACACCATCGGTAAAGGAAACCTCATCGGGTAATGTGTAGAGATTGCTCTCTGGGATGATTCCATACTCTGCGTAAACACCTTGGGTTCCGGGGGATATGCCGATCAGCTTGTGGTTCTCACAAATGTTATCCCTTCCAACGCTGCAATTAGGACACATACCACAGCTAACCAACGCATTCATCAATACGCGGTCTCCCTTTCTAAATCGAGTCACCTCTCTTCCCACCTCCTCGACAATCCCCACCCCCTCATGTCCCATAATAAAAGGCAATTTCCCAACCGGCTTTGCCCCACTTGCGATACTGACATCTGAGCTACAAATCCCACACTGTTTAATCCTCATTAAGACCTCATTCGGGCCAATTTCAGGGATAGGGACATCATCGATGAGCAAAGGTGATTTTAATTCTTTTAAAACTGCTGCCTTCATTACTTTGGCTCCTTTCCCTGCCAGCAATTCATAGTCGTAATAGTCCACCCCAAATGTGAGCTGGGTCTGTTTCCCTCTGGGGCGTAGGACCTACGGACCGGAGGAAGGAAATTGGCCCAGTCCAAGTAAAACATTACTGGTGAACTATTACAGAAAATCAGGCTATTTAGCAATGAGGGAGTCCCTTATAATCTCCCGTATGCCTTGTTCGAAATCTTCCTTGGGGCCTCCCTGTTTGATCTGGCCCATCTCAAGAAGGTACATAAAGTCAGAAACTTCAAGCGCCTTCATGATATTCTGATCAACCAGGAGTATGGTTGTACCCTGTTCGGCAATTCTTAGCAGAAGATTATAGATTTCTTTGACAATTCTTGGTGCCAGACCGGCAGAGGGTTCATCGATCAACAATAGTTTTGGTTTTGTGATGATTTCCTTCCCGATAGAGAGCATTTGCAAAAATCCTCCACTCAGGTAGGTGGCCTTTTCCGCTCTCCTCTCCGCAAGCATAGGGAAAAATTCATAAACCTCTTCTAATCTCTGTTTCACTAAATCTCGATCCCTCCGAAAGGTCCAGGCTCCTAAAAGGAGGTTGTCTTTAACGGTGAGTTGTGGGAAAGTGCTGTACTCTTGAAGCATGTAGCTTATTCCCATCTGTTTCAATTGGTAGGGAGGATAGTTTTGTATTTCATGGCCTTCGAATAAGATTTTGCCTGTGCGAGGATGAAGAAAGCCAAAGATAGTCTTCAACAAGGTAGATTTTCCTGCTCCGTTAGGGCCAATGATGCCGGTAACAACTCCTTCTCTAACCTCAAGAGAGGCATCCTTTAAGATATCGATTTCTTCCACATAGCCTGATGTGACATTTTTGATGGATAGCATTGGTATATCCTTATCCTCCCAGGTAAGCATCGATCACCAGAGGATCATTTGCAACCTCCTCCATTGTGCCTTGTGAGATTATCTCGCCTTTATGAAGAACAGATATCTGATTGCACAGATTGCTAATAGTAGTCATCTCGTGGCTGATAATCATGAAAGTTATCCCCTTTTCCCGGTTCATCGTTTTGATGGCCTTGAGTATGATACCCTTGATTGACTGGTGGACTCCTGCAAAAGGTTCGTCCATTATATAGAGACGGAGGTATTTATTCATAAATCCTCGAACAATTTGAAGCAACATATTTTGGCCACCGGAGAGACTCTTGGCCGGTTCATCCTTTAGCGTTGAAAGGAGCGCAAATTCAAGAAGTTCTTCAGCCCTGGTTTTCGCTTCGAGCATGGTTTGTCCCTGGGAGAGGGCAGGGACCATCATGTTCTCGAGTACAGTCATATCTCGGAAAACCCTTGAAATCTGAAAAGTTCGCATGATGCCCATGGAGGCGATCACATTGGGCTGTAAACCGTCAATTCGATTCTCAGAGAAGTAAATGCCCCCCCTGGTTACTTTATAGATTCCGGTAATTAGGTTAATGAGGGTTGTCTTTCCAGAGGCATTGGGTCCGATAAGTCCTCGAATCTCTCCTTCCACAACCCTGAGTGAAACATGATTAACAGCCTTCAATCCACCGAAATCTTTGACTACATTCTCTACATTTAATAGGTGTCTTCTGTGATTATCCATTTATTTCCTGTCTATTTTGTTTGCCAAGAACCCTTTAACATATTTTGAACACAAAGTGCAGGTCTTACTTCTGGTCTATTTGTGGATATGCAGGAACGGGTTCTTTGATCCCCTTTTGCTGAACCCATTGTTTTGCTCGTTTGAAAAGCTCCATTAGTCCGCCATTGAAAAATCGCATGATGATAATAACAATTGCACTCAGAATGATGATCCGGATTTCAGACCATTCTCTTAAGAGGTCCATAAGATAACGAATCGATATGGCCCCAAGGACAGGCCCGGCTTGAGTTCGCATACCGCCGATCACCACAAAAATGATGATCATGGCCATCTCGTTGAATTCGCCCACTACAGGGCTGATCAGCCCGATAGAATGACCATAGAAGGCACCGGCCAGTCCAGCAAGTCCGCTAGCCACCATAAATGCGAAGACCTTCCATCGTACCGTATTTACACCCATAGCCCGGGCTGCAATCTCGTCGTTCCGGATAGCCCTAAAATAGTACCCGATCCGTGAGCGCATGATTGCTGCGATTAGGATAATTGCAAAGACAGAGATGCCTAAGAACAAATAATAATAGGGCAGAGGCTTCATGGTGCCAAAAAATAAAGGGGCAAAGAGGCCTCTGTCCCCACCTGTAAATACGTAGTCCATTCTAATATAAATACGAACAACTTCTGCGAATGCCCAGGTAATCAACGCCAGATAAATACCTCGCACACGTAAGCATAGGAAACCCAACACAAAACTGACGATAATTGTTAAGATTATTCCAGACAAGATACCCATCCATAAGGGAATCCCAGCCTTGAGAATCATTAAAGTAGATGTGTAGGCCCCAATCAGGGCAAATGTATGATGGCCTAAAGAGAATTGACCGGTATAACCTCCCAGCAAATTCCAACTCGCAGCCATGATGGTGTAATAATAGGCTATAGAAAATACGTATATCCAGTAGTCTATCATAAAAAAGGGTAGAGAGATGGCAACCAATAGAAGCAGCAGTAGTCCAGAAAATTTCAAATTAAATATCTTCATAACTAACCCTTACTAGTTATGATCTCTATATAAGCTTCATGGTTGCTTCTAATCATGCCATTCGTTCTTCTTTCCCAAACAATCCAAATGGCTTTATTAACAAAACCAATATAAGGAGAACAAATCCGTACATGTCCAGAAAAGAAGGATTGATAAATGCTGATCCCAGGCTTTCAGCTATCCCCAAAGAAAGACTGGCCACGAGGACACCTGGAATTGAACCCAACCCAGCGATCACAATTATCTCAAAGCCTCTAATAGTGGGAATGAGACCACACATAGGATGAACGAGGAAAATAGGTGCTAGAAGTGCTCCCCCAGCCGCGGCAAGAGCTGTCCCGATGCCAAAGGCAATCGCATCGAATTTCAGGACGTTGATGCCTGCTGTTTGAACTCCGCTTCGATTCTGGGCTACAGCCTGGAATGCCTTCCCAATCCAGGTTCTTTTTATAAAGTAGTAGAATAGGGCAAGCAAGATCAGTGCTCCAATAACGGCAACAAATCTATTTCCGCTTAATGGTAATGGTCCAATATGTGTGGGATTAGCGTAATCGGGTGGCGTATAGATATAAGGGCCCCCTATGAGAACAGCAAGATTTCGAAGAAAGATGGCCATAGAGATGGTGACAATGGTTGCATATTCCATTTTCTCCTCAATGATTCCGACAAACATTGGCCTAATTAGGATTCGCTGAACGAGAGCCCCCAGGAAAAATACACAAAATGCTGATATAATGACACCGATATACCAATAACGTGACCCAATAAAATACACTATCAATAGATATTGAACATATGCCCCTATCATAAAGAATTCGCCCATTGACCAATTGATCACCTTCATGATGCCGTATATAAAGTTGATCCCTAAGGACATCAAGCAATAGAGGATCCCCATTATTATCCCGGCAACTAAAAACTGACTGAAAAGATGCAGATCGATGGCCTCATCCTCCTTTGTTTGAATTATTAGGCCCCTCGAGAGTTCGAAATGCAGAACTCTCAGAGGGGCCTCCTGGCATGACTTTTATCCCAATCACCCAAAATCGACGATTACATTTTATGGACCTTCAATCTTCCCATCACCTCCGAACTCGGGCGGCCATACCAGTTTAGAATCTGCAAAGGCCTGCCTTACCTCCGTTTGCTGAAGTATCAAATGAGGGGGAGATACGTTGTGCCATTTCATCCCTGGTGGCTCTTCAAACTTTACAATGGCACTCCAATCCAGGAAAACCCACTTCGTTAATGCATCTATGAGGGCCTTAGGATCATCAGACTGAGCCATGTTCAGTGCCTGAGCAATGACCAGGATCTCTCCATAGGCATTAAGCGCGTAGAATGTGGGATCTTCATTATGCAATTCCTTATATCTGGGGGCCATCCAATCGCCCAGCCGTGTCATAAGCATCCCAGGTTTAAAATACGCTGTATACAATACGTATTTGCCCTTATCGCCGACGGCATTCCAAAATTCTGGTCTCACGGGCCAGGCAAAAGAGCCGAGCATCGGGACCTTGGGGAAAAGGCCAATATCGTAAGCCTGCTTGACCATTAGATAGGCAGCTGCCCCCACACCCACGTTTATCAAAATATCTGGCTTCCACGCCTTTGTCTCTAAGAGCGCAGGGGTCAAGTCGGTTATTGCTCGAGGGAAAATGATCGTCTTGACTTCCAAACCCTCTTCTTGCCCGTATTTCTTAACCCACTTCTCAAATCCTGTACCATAGTCTGTGTCTTCGGCCAGAAGTGCCACACGCTTGCATCCCATTTCTTTTGCAAAATGTATCCAAAACTTCGCCCTATCCGGCGTAAGCGACATGATACTAAAGATGGTGGGATATTGCGTCTCTGTGATTTTGGGGGATGATGATCCTGTAGAAAATATCGGTACCCCCAAATCTTTCGACACCCTAGTGACTGCAAGGCAGACAGAGCTGTGATATTGTCCCACAACAGCGACCACCCTGTCTTTCTCCACCAGCTTGCGGTATCCGGCAATGCCTTCAGCAGGGGTGCCCGAATCATCCTCAACAACGAGTTCAACAGGCCTCCCACATAGGACGCCGCCCATCTCCTCATTGATGTATTTAATGGCCAACTCTGCCCCCCAACGTATCCTTTTACCCGCAGCGGGATCACCGGGCGGTGAGAATGGTGACAGTAGGCCTATCTTTACCGGTTTTTTCCCAGATGCTTCGGCAACTGAAGGACCCATGCCCCACATGATGAACATAAAACCAATCAAGATAACAAAGAAAAACGTTAGTCTTTTGAGATAAAAATTTCTCATTTTATGCTACCTCCTTTTTTTTAAAAAGATTAAAAAGACTTGTACCCTAAAACCTATTTTTGTCACCTCCTTTCTTCCTCTCATTGACCTGTCCCTGAGAAAATCTGCACAACCCACTTTTGGTTACTTGTATGTATCCGTTCTGATTCTAACAAACGGACATATCTCCTCAGGCCTACGCTCTTAGCGCGGCATGATTCCTTGGTAATTTGTCCTCACCACTGCCTCATAGACCATATTGGTTAGAGTAATGATATCAAAAATAGGAACATTGGCCTTCTGTTGGATCAGATGGGCAAAAGGGGGTAAATCAGTGCACTCAATGACAAGGGCGCCCATCTCGGGATTTTCCTTGACAAGGACATCAACTACAGAAAGAACCTCCTTTTCAAGCCTATCCATATCCAATGCTTTTCTTTTCCCATCGATGATGACCTCACAGAACTCTTCCTGCTCGTCCATTCCAGCTATACAAACAGGTACTGAGTCCGCTCCTACGGCGCGAAGATGTTCTTGTGTAAGTTTGTTTTTCTTAGCCGCCAGGATTCCCACCTTTTGATCCCGTCTGAGCATGCAGTGTACCATAGGAACTTGAATAAGACTAGAGATATAAACTGGTACGTTGACCGAATCTGCCAGCTCTCTTTGAAAAATAACCAGGAAACCGCAGCTTCCTGTTATCGCTCGTACCCCTTCCTTTTCCAGCTCACGGGCCGCCTCGATAAAAGGCTTCAAGAGAGTTGGATCGGCTTGGTCCACCACCTTTTTTGGGGTTGCTCCATTTACCACCTTATAACATACAGGAAAACGGAAAGTTGTTGCATACTTAATATGCCCAGGAACCTTCCCACAGTAAGTTTCAAGACAAAGGATGCCAATTGAAATCCCGCATATATTAGTACCACCCGTTAAGATCATGATTACCCCCTTCGCTCTTGGTTGATATCAAAGGCAATGAGCTTCTGGATCGAGGGACAAGTGTGTTTTATTTAATCATATATGAGCAGGCCCAGGCCTTAAATATTGACGCCGTTTCTTCTAGCAAACTCGTAAAACTTTTTCTTCAATTCCATGGCCTGTTCAAAAGAGTCTTCAATGGTAATAACCCTACAATCCACATTCATCATTTCCTTAAAATTTACATAGGCTTCCTCAGTTACAGCAATATCCCCGTTATCCCTGATTTCTTCAATACCATCATACTGTTGGGCTTTCAGATTCAACTCTCTAGCTTGTTCAATAGTCATATCTTTCGGCGGAACAACCTCCGCCCCCTTTCGGCTCAATCTCACCGGATATCCACCTTCCAGTCCCTGAGGACCCGGTGCGTGGGTTAGCTCGTTGGTATCATTGTAAATGGCCATGATATTTTTCACAGATGAAGCAGCCACCACGAACTGCCCGTGGCGTCCAGCCGGCCTCATACCTCGTTTTGGAAGTTCGGCAACAAATTGTCTTATATCACCCAATTTGCCCGTCACATCTTCATGCCCCACATATATCCTCAGATAATGCGGAGCTTGGTACCCTTTCCCATTTCGACACCAATTGTAACAATGGTAATGATGCGCTATCAATTGTACCCCAACATTCCTCATGGGGACATTTAAGAGTTCTGATGTGGCCTTTTGGATGTATGGGACGATCAAATCCATATTTCCGATACCCACGGTCGGAGCAAGGCCAACCCTGGCAAGACTTGGGTTAGTTGCGTCGGGGAACGATGAGTTAATAACATAGGTATCGATGCCAGACATTTTGACCGCCTTCATAAGCTTATATGTTAATGCAAGATGCATAGCTGTCCATGGCCCAATACCACATTTGTCTTTGTAAATCTTAGCCTTGACTTCGGGCGGAAGCTCGTTAACGACCCACCATGACTGCAGAGTTGTTCCATTAAAAATGATTGTTGGATTGAATTTTTTAAGAAATTCAGCTACTTGTTCTATGTTTAGTAAATCAATGTGATGGAACTTGATGGCTGGGTATAAACCCATGTAAGAGGCTCCCTCTAAGGCACTGTTCGTTTTTCTGAAGCCCCAGTCAGCATTAGAATCGGCTGTTATGATCTCGCATATATCAGGAGTTCTGCCTAGATGCTCCAAAACGATGCCCCCCAGTTCCCCAATACCAATTAGCATAATCTTTTCTTTTTCTCTCATAAATCATTCCTCCTTTGTCCCATTTATGCGCCGAGCATCAGTCTCTCAATAATTTAAATTGGATTCAACACATGCTTGGCGGCATTTAATGTCCGCCTCTTCTGAGTTTCTGGATTTTAATTAAAGCTTCGTAAATCTCCATCACCTCCTGAGGCATCCTTTCTTTTGGAGCGAAATGATCTTTAACAAAGTAACCAAAGTCTGAGACTCTGGCAACAATAAAGTTCAATGGCTGCCTTCAATACTCCGTTTTCAGTACATTGATCCAAAAGGTTGTGGAATCTTTTTTCAAGTTTGAAAAACGTGCGGTTCCTACCTAGACTGCTGAAAGTTAAACGTATGGCCCAATCCCCCTTTTTTGGCTTCCTCATGGACAAAACGGGCGCAGCCAATGTCGTGGCTGCCTAAACCGATGAGGCATGCTACAATAATTTCGTCTTCCCTCTCTCGACCGGGTTTCTTTCCAGCAACAATCTCTCCTACCTCCCCGTGTATATGTTTTTCACTGATCAGACCCTCACTCACCAAGCGAGATAGCTCGCCTCTGTGTTTGCTTTGTGCCCAACTGTCTACAATTATCTTTTCTGAATCGAAAACCAATTGAGGGTCGAGTTCGGGGTATGAACCTATTGAAGCTATAAAAGCGCCTTTGGATACCCATTCCCGTCTGACGAGAATTTGATCACTTGTTGTAGCCGTGACGATTATATCAGCCCCTTGAACGGCCTCTTCACTGTTTCTCGCTTCCTTAATAGAGATCCCCAGTTCTTCTTGCATTTCTTGAACAAATATTCTTGATACCTCAGGCAATATGTCCACAACCCTGACTTCCTCAAGGGAAAATATGTAAGATAATGCCCGCATCTGCATCTTTCCCTGTGCCCCGGCTCCGATGAGGGCGGCAATCCTCGAATGCTTTTTCGCCAAATATCTGGCACTAACCCCTGTGGCTGCGCCAGTTCGAAGATCTGTAATAGTCCCTCCCTCCATTACAGAAAGAAGGAGGCCTGTTTCAGGGTCAATGAGGATGGTTTCTGCCATAATATAAGGCAGGCCCTTATCCCTGTTTTTGGTCCATCCGCCTACCCATTTCAAGCCCGCTGCATTTTGAGAGACCAGATAGGCCGGCATAGCATTTACCCAGCCGTCAGCGCCTTGCAGATTGAGGCTCAGTTTCGAAGGCATCACCACATTACCTTCACCGTGAGCCTTGAATACCTGTTCTACTATCTTCAAGCAGGTGGGCATGTCCAAACATTGTTGAATATCTTCCCTTGAAAGCAATAGCGTCTGATGATTCATCAGAGACTCCTCAAGCCCATTTGTCCGTAAAAACTCGGGTTTGATATTTAAGAAATATAAGCTAACAATTGATCCCTGCCCATGCCGGCTATTCCGAGATTTGTCAAGTTATGTCCGGATTCGACGTAATCTTTACTGTGCAATTCAGAAGCTAAATCAACGCATAATTTGAATAGTGGAGCTTTAATCCCTACCTTTTCTCCCAATGACATTGTGGGAACGACTACATATGGAACATCTTCTGTAATATATCTACTATACAAGCTATCACCAATCATATCTTTATATGGACTCTGAGTGCTGTTAACATACTCATAAATGCCCTTGCTATCATTTTTTCCGTAATATATTTTCAGTTGATCTAGGGTAGAAATAAGATTAAGAGAATATGCCTTACCGATAGCTATTCGCTCTTCATCCATTTTGGTGATTTTTTCCGATATCAGGGGCGTGATTCCATCCAAATAGTGGCTGAAAGTCTCAGAATTTTTCTCGATTGCTCCAATATTTAACAGAACAGGTAGAGGATGTAGTACGCAGTTAATATTATCCAGACTGACTTCAAGTACATTCTTTCCAGGGATAAATATCTTCGTTATTGTGTTCATTATATCTTTTATCTCTCTGTTGGCTTTTACAGGATAGGTAGCGATTTTTAAAGCTTTTTTTGCTTTGTAAATCATCACTGTATTATAGGATGTCGCTCTGCATGCATATGGCAAAGAAGCAGTTTCAGATATTGAGACCGGCTTATTAATCCCCATATCATACATCATTTTCCTGAGTAAAAGGCTACCGAAATTACCAGGAATTAATAGGATTCTATGGCCGTCTTTTAGAAGGGGTATCAATTTAGTGAATATGGGCTCATGGGCGAATGCAGGGACGACCACCAAAATGACGTCTGCATTGGCAACTGCTTCTTCCATACTTGTCGTCACATGGTTTAAATTGCCCCTGCTCTTGATATCTCCTTCGAGAAATATTTCCTTCTCCTTGCTGAGTCTCAAGAATGCTTCGCCTGGTTCAAGGCCTTCAAAAAGACTGACATAATGTCCCTTTGTAGCGATGTGACCCGCCAAGGCCTTACCGCCGTTGCCAGCACCTACTATGGCGAATTTATATTTCTTTTCCATTGTCACCCAACTGTGGTCTGATTTTTTTCAACCCCTGTATTCCATTAAATTGTCTGCCGCAAACAAAGGCCTCTAGAGTTTTCTAGGTGGAGTCTCATCAAAATCTTGGCTCTTTCTGAATCCTTGCTGCTTATCGATTGATAAATATCCCGGTGCTCGTGCCACATTTTGTTCCGATTCATATTTTTTCTATTTCACTAAAGTTTTTCCAATGTCAAGGCTTTTTTGAAGGTCTCTGAACAATACTATTCTTCTCAAAGGGAGGCAAGCTAAACCACAAAATTTCTGTCTTATATCTGCCCTAGTTTTTTCCACCTAATGGAAAATTGATATTTCTCCACGAGGCCGAGTTCTTTTACAATCTCTATACCGCGTTTTAGTGCTTCGCCTTCCATGTTTCGGTAAGGTTTTCGTAGATCGCCTGCGGGAAGTCCCAAGGCCTTTGCAAGGGATTTTACCGGTACCGGATTTACCAGGGAATAGTGGAAATATAGAAGAGGTAATAATTTCAAATAGGTTTCTCTACAATTTACCGCATCTTCGAAAGACCTCCAAGGCTTAGAAATAGTCACCATTTCCTGGGGAGCGATGTTTCCGGTCATATTGGCTGTTCCCTGGCCACCAAGAGACATCACTTGCATGACTAAACCCAGTTTAGGAGAGTCACAGCACATTAGGGAAATATCTTTCTTAGCGGCTGCAACTTGTGCGATCTGACCTGGTCTGGCCATCGCCTCCTTGTCTACGACAATATTGGGATGATCAGCAAGCCTTATGATGGCCTCTGCGGGCAGGTCTGTTCCGACCCTACCAGGATTATTATAAATTCCAATGGGAATTTCGCTGGTGTCCGCTATTTCCAGAAAATACTGAACAGCGTCTTCCACAGGTGGACAAATATAAGATGGCACAGTCACAATGGCGCCATCGCCACCTTCTTTTGCGGCATAATGAACCATGCTCATCGTTTCCTGGGATGTATTACCCGTACAGCCATAAAAAAGGAGCATATCAGGTTTTTTAAATTTCACGGTTTTGGAGATGATTTTTTGCCTTTCCTCCTTGGAAAGCATAGAAACCTCACCTGTTGAGCCCATAATCAACAAGGCCCTCGTCCCATTGGTTGCTTGGAAATCTATTAGAGTTCGAAATCCATCGAAATCAACCTTCCCATCACGATTAAATGGTGTGATCAACGCAACGAATGAGCCCTCAATCTTTAGTCTTTCCATGACTCCTTTAAGGTAAGATTTTGGTAACGTTCAAAAGTTGAGGCATTGATGGTTAAGATGATAAGAAATTGCTTTTTTAACCTGTAGAAGCTTTAAACACAAAATCAGGAAAATGTCAACCTTTTTTTCCATTTTTTATCCGAGATTGATCTTTACCTTCCCTCTAACCCTTATAGCCACAAATTAAAGAGTGATCAATTTAACATAATAGATGGATCTTCATAGCCGGGCCAACCATCATCGAAGGGTTCATAGACTGTCTCGCCATTTTCATGAGAGACA
>SDBT01010422.1_pt1 | contig 15003 bp, 24 predicted proteins | sample 2277101 | NCBI WGS metagenome assembly SDBT01 (sample SAMN10404973, study PRJNA504765) | marine sediment metagenome | isolation source: marine sediment core GS10_PC15, 103 cmbsf | place: Arctic Ocean: Southern Knipovich Ridge | collected 2010 | reverse complement strand
GAGGCCGCCCCGCGCTGGGCTGACGACCTCATGGACCGGCTGCGGCGATTGCTGCGGCTGCCGGACGACGACTGACGACATCGGCTCTCCGCCTAGTATTCACAATAGAAAAGGACCATAATAGGCCCAGGCGGTGGAGGCGGAGAGAATCGAACTCTCGCCGGTTAGGGTCTAAAGTCCGCCGGCGCACCTAGCCACCCCTCCTAAGTTGTGAGTGGAGCCAGACCGATTTGAACGGCCCTACGCGGGTGCAAACCCCACGTTGGTCCCGAGACCTGGCCCCGAATGTCTTAGCCCTTGACGGTGCAAACCCGTTAGGGGCTTTATTTCGTTTAGTGTCAGCTATTTACAATGTACTGCAACGCATCTCGCCCGCGCAAAAAATATTACATTCGCCCCTCCGCTTCTCCGCAACGCAACCCCCGCACCCCTACTCCCGCAACCCCTACCGCCCAATGCAGCACCCCTCCTTGACAAAAGCGCAAGCCCCACTTACACTTGCTGCGCGGACCCTCCCCCCTCTTTTCGCTTGCACCATTTTTCACAAAAGGACCCCATGACCCCAACTTCTGACAAACCAACTTCTGACAAACCAAACAAGAAGCCCCGCAAGAAGCGGTCCGTCACCTTTGGCAAACTCATGGAAAGGTTGGCTCTCAAAGCCACGCGCAACTGGACCCAACCCAGCATTATCAAAAGGCAGAATCGCATCGCAGGCAACGAGTCCGAGCGCCGCCTGGAAGAATTCGACTACTCCAGCTTCCGCCTTCCCGAGGATGCCCCACGCAACTTCGATTCTTCCCTCGCCCTCACCATGCGTGCCTCAGGAATGACCTACGGCCACATTGGCAACTACTTCAACATCTCTCGGCAACGCATCGAACAAAAACTCATCAAGCTCGGTGCTCTGCGCCTCCCCCGAGTCCATGTGCGCAGAACCCTTGCTGACGCCACCTGGAACGCTCAATTTGCCGATGTCTTCACCGCTTACGACAACGCCCTCTTCTTCGCCCAGCAGCACTTCTTTGGAATGTTAAAATCCATTACCAAACAATCCCCCGACCTCACCCAACGTGGGATCAGTCGCCGCGCCGGCTACAGCAGTGGCCTCCTCGCCAACTACCAAAGAGACCCCCGCATCTTTGGCGGTATGCGAATGAGGACCCTCTCCCGCCTTGCCCTCGCCATGAATTGCACCCTCCGCATTCATTTTGAACCCCTTGCACTTGCAGACTTGATTGCGCTAGGGTCAACTGAGGAATCAGCCCATGTCGAGTGACCCTCACACTAACGGAGAGCAGGAGTCCACTGACCGGCTGGTTCCCCCTCCTTCTGTGGCCAGGAAGCCCATCTCCGTGGCCAACCTCTCTCGCATCCAGCGCCGTGTCCTCTACGAAGATGTTGCGGCCCAAGTTGCCTCCCACATTTCCAATGAGGAAATCCAGCAAGAGTTTCGCATCAGCAAATCTGACCTCACTCGCATCTTCGCTCTTCCATTTTCAAGAAGTCCATCGACACCCTCCAGCATGTCAAGATCAATGCAGCCGCCCAAGCCGCTGTTTTGACTCAAGGCGACTTTGTGGCCGACGCTCGCACCAACTTTGACCTCCAAACCCGCATCCGCGACCTCTCCATGCCGACCACAGCCGAACACAAAGAGGAAGCTGCTTCTCTCGGCATCTCTCGCAACCCCTCTCTCGCCAACACCATTGCCAAAGATCGCCTCGAAATTGCGGGCTTCTCCAAGGTCCATAAATCCGAATCCCAGATCACCTACAACATTGATGACGACGCCAGCGACATCATCCTTGCCGCTCTGGCAGAAACCAGGGCCATGCGTAAATCCAACGAAGGCAGCCTCATCATTGATGTAACCCCAGAATCAATCGCTGCTGACCACTCTGACAAATACGAGATCCCCGCTACAGACGAAACTGGAATGATCAAGGAGCCCACTCTTGCAGCTCTCCTCGAACCCAACCTCACCTCCACCCAAAGCACTTCCTCCATCGAAGAGCATGGAACGCAAAGCGAGGAACCTTCGCCGGAACCGCCGCCAACTCCTAGCGAACCTGAAGTGGCCTCCCCCACTTCCGCAGCGTCCCCGCAGCCGAACTTTCCAGCGCGCAACAGCGGGCAGGAGTAAACGTGCCATCCACATCATCCAAGTCTACCTCGCCCGAGCCCTCGAACTCACTGGACCTTCTAGCTAACCTGCACATCCTCTGCACCAAATGCAACAAGGACATCTACTTCACTCTCAAAGGTGAGTGGCGTCACCACTGCGGCGGACGCTTCCTCGCTAGTGGCTGCGGCTTTGCAGCTCCCAAGGAGAACCAGCGTGCAACTTGACCTCAACATGGTAGTCAAACCAGATCCTCTCGCCTCTCACCCAGAGGATACTTGGGCCAAGCGGATTTCTCCTCTCTTGGATGTAATCTTTGTGGAACGCCTGACCATTGGCCCGGATGAAAAGATTGGTTCTTATTACGTCCCAGATTCCGCCATTTCTCCCACCGGAGTTGCTCGCGTGTTTGCTGTCTCCGCTGGCATCCCCGACACCCGCTGCACCCACTACAAAGCTCCTTGTCGCATTCCCATCTCCGTTTCGGTGGGCGACTTCGTGATCTTCCCTGCCATGGCCGGACGCGATCTCGTTTGGGAAGAAGAGGGCAACACTCACGAGTACACCGCTCTGGTCGAAGGTGAAATCCTCGGGACTATCAATTATGGTAAGCTGGCTTAAACACTTGCTTTCCAACAAATCCTCTGCTAAGGTAGAAGCCTCTACTCCTCCTCCTCTCTCTGGCCAGAAGGAGTTTCTCTGCAACACCCGTGGGGCCGGCCAACTTGCTCAGAACCTGGTGGCTGGCTCCACACCTCCCCTCCCCCAACAGACCTTCGCACTAGAGAGGCACTTCAAGATCCTTTGGGTTCAGTGTCGCTACTGCGAAGTTGTCCTCTCTCGGAAGAGTCTTAGCAATCATCACCAGCATAAATCACTTTGCTATTTTAACTCGACCGCATGATTCATATCCATCACCGCTTCTCCTGTGAACAGTGCGGGTCTGAAATCACTGAGGACAGCTACCAGTATTACGACGGTATGAAGATGTTGCGGCCTTGTCTTCCCTGGAATTGGCAAACCGTTGAAGGCAAGTTGTACTGTGACCTCCATAGAGTTGAGGTCAAGGTAAAAGTAAGTGACCTCTGATACGCATAACAGAGTTTCAGATGCTAGTTAAAACCAGCGCCGAACCCCTCATCCCCACCGCCCAAGACCTGAAGGGCCATCAATCCTTGATCGATGAGGTGGCCGACTTCGGACGCGACGACCTCTACTTCTTCTGCAAGGCCATCCTCGGCTACAAGGACATGAACGTCGAATGCCACGGCAAGATGTGTGACTTCCTTGCCAACAAGAAGTGGCGACGCAAAGCCCTCTACTACCCGCGCCTCCATTTCAAAACCACCATTGGCTCAATAGGCGAACCTCTCCACAACACAGTCAACGACCCCACTTGGTCCACCCTCTGGATTCACGAGAACGAAGACAAAGCAGTTGAGGAAATCCTTGACCCCCTCAAGTCCCACTTCCTCAACAACCCCATGTTCCGCATGTGTTACCCAGAGATGCTCCACGAAAATGTCCACTCCCGCTCTGTAAAATGGAAGGACCGCATCGCCAACATCAAACGCCCCTCCGGCTACACCGGCCCCGTTGCCTTCGAGGTCATGGGAGTACACGGCAAAGGCACCGGCAAGCATCGTCGTCAACTTGTCCTTGACGACATCTTTGCGGACATCGCCGCCAATTCCATTGCAGAAGCCGAACACGTCATCAAGTTCTTCAAGGGCATTTCCTCTCTTCTCATCTCACCCGGCGAAGACTTCATCAACATTTACGGAACCCGCTGGCACATGTCCGACCTCATGGACCACATCCTCCGCGAGATCGGCGGCGTCATCCTCAACCAAGAAGGCACCGAAGTCGCCAAGGTCACCTCCACCGACCCTCAATATCTCATTTGGATTCGCTCCTGGCTAAACATAGATGGCTCCGTTATCTTCCCCAAACGCATGACCCCCAATGCTGTAAAAGCTCTCAAGATTGAACACGGCTCGACCATGTTCTCTTTCCAGTATGAGAACAATCCCGTCGATCCCACCAACACATCCATCAACCCAATCAACCTCCGCTACTGGTCCCTTGACATTTCTGGTTCCATTCGCATCCACGATCCCTACACCAACCAATACTCCCGTCCCTACACCGCCGATGAATGCGATTGCATCATGGTCCTTGACCCCGCAGTCGGCCTCAAAGAACACCACTCCCGCACCGCCATTGTGATGCTCTGGATGACCCCCGACAAGCAAGTCATCGTTCGTGACGTATGGGCCAAGCGTGCCCGCAAGACCAACCTCACCGACCCCTCCAACCCCGGTTGGCTCGACCAAATGTACATCTTCCAACGTAAATACCACCCTCGCGTCTCTTACTTCGAAGCTGTTGCTTTCCAGAAGTCCATTGGCGAGAACGACATCAAGGACCGCAACCTCACTGAGTCAGAACCGATGAACATCGAGGAGATCCCCCATCTCGGAATGCACGCCAAGCAAAAGGACATTCGCATCCGCTCCTACCTCCAGCCCATAACCGAGGCCCACCTCCTCTCTGTAAACGCAGCCATGACTCTCGCCATAGAGGAAATCTCCCAACACCCATTTGCCCGAACCAAGGACATCGTAGACTGCATCGCCCATGGAGGCCGCTTACTCATCCAACCTGCTACCCTCGAAGAATCTGAGATCATCGATGCTTACGAAGAAAGCGGCCACGAGGTTCTTGGCATCGACACTGGGTACGGCGTAAATTACTAACCTTTGAAGGAGATCACTGATGCGAATCACTTATGAAGAAGCGAAAGACTATTCTAAGACTGCCCCCTGGTGGTACGGTCTATCCCATGAAGAGTTCATGTCAGGAGATCGTTTCTGCTATCCTATCCCTTTCAACTGGGTTGTCCGAATAGCCCGTGTCTCTTGGAAGTTCATACGAGGCCAGACCCGCTTCATGCTGAACGATGAATTCTGGAAGTATCGGCGTGGTTATATAGATGGCTATCACCGCCAAGTACTTGGGAAAGAACCTAAGTTTATCTGCCGCTGTCTAAAGTGTACTGAGCATAGAAAAGGGATCCTTTAGAAAGGGAAAACATGAAGAAACGCCACTTCCCCTCTGCTCAATGAACATCTCCCTCTTCGTCTATGTATCCGGCCCTCTCTCCACCGGCAACCAGAAGCGCAATGTCGCCCGCGCCATCTCCGCTGCCGACCAACTTCTCCGTGCTGGCCACTACCCCTTCCTCCCTCACCTCAATGTCTTCTGGGACGTCCAATGTCCCCACTCCCATCAAGAATGGATGACCTGGGACCTCGCCAGGCTAACAAAATGTGATGCCCTCATTCGCCTCCCCGGTCTCTCCCCTGGTGCAGAGCGCGAGGTCGCCCGCGCCACTTCCCTCGACCTCCCCATTTTCCGTTCCGTAACCTCTTTCCTTGACTTCACCTTCAGCCTCTCTCCTCCCTCTTGACTCCTCCCACCGCTGCTGGTATCTTCGCAGTGGCGAAACTTAATAGAAAGTGGAGGTTTATGTGCCCAAGCACCCCCTGTTCCCTCTTTGGCTCAAAGTAGCAGGCACTTTCATCACCATGGTAGTTGGAACCACCGCTTTTATCTGGGCAGGCATCTCTTATATTGATTCTCGCACGGCCAACATTGTAGAGCGTCCTGAATACTCGGTTCATGTAGACCACGAACATCAGATTCACGATGAGTTAGGTTCCCAGATTGAGCAGTTCCGCATCGAGCAGCGTGAGGACTTCCGCGAACTCATCACTGTTATACGAGAACTCGACCGATGAACGGCCTCATCAAGCGTCTCTCCCCTGGCATCAAACTTCTCCTTGGAGCGATTGTAGGAGGTGCAATCTACCTCACCGCAATTCAGCGACTCGAATCCACCGAATTTGTGACCATCGCCATGGCCATCATCCTCATTGCCCGTGAACTTACTGGCCTCGATAATCCACCACCTCCCACCACATGAGCCATCCACTTACAGAAGGCCATTGGTCCTGCCCCTCGTGCAAAGAGAAGATACAGGCTCTCTTAGAAAAAGGTATGAAGCAAATTTACCTTGATACCTTGAAGCAGGCGCAGCCATGAGCGCCCCGTTCCCCCAAATTCGCCTCGGCTCCGGCAACATCGAGAAGATTACTGCCTTCCTCGAAACTGAGTTGCGTGCAGCCTCCGAAGCCAATCAAGCCCACCTTGCAGAACTCCGCATCGATGATGATATGTACGATGGAGTCCCGAAGCCCAAAACCTTCCCATGGCCCGGAGCAGCAAACGTCCGCATCCCCATTGGCCGCATCACCTCCGATGCCCTCGCCGCCCGCTACGTCAATACTCTCGAAGCACCCGAACCTCGTCTCTGGGCAGTCCGCGACCAAACCGGCCTTGGCCTCGAAGAAGCTAAAGGTTTCGAATCCTTCATGGAGGCAGTCGCTCTCGAAGAAACCGAAATGGACATGCACCGGGTCAACGTAGAAGCTCTATTCCCCATGGCCCGGCGTGGCTACGCAACCCTCAAGGTCAACTACGTCCATGAAACTCGCCGCAACGTCTTCTACGACCGCGACCAAACTCCCGTTGACTTTGAAGAAACCGTTTTCGATACCGTGCGCCCCGAAGCCATCCCCGCCGAGGATATCCTCCTCCCTGCTGATGCCCGAACTTTAGAAACCGCACGCTGGAAAGCCCACATCCTTCGCCGCACTGAAGCTGACATTCGCTCCCGTGAATCTTCGGGTCGCTGGAATTCCGACACCTTCAAAAGTGTCAAGGGCCACCCCGCCGCTTCCGCAACATCTGAATCCCACCGTGAAGACACTGCTCGCCAAGGCATCGATTCAGATTCCGTTCCCAGCGGCTCTTACTGGACCTTCCACGAAGTATGGTTCCCCTGGGTCATCAAGGGCCGCACCGTCCCCATTGTTGTTGTATATCATTTGCCAACGAAGACCATCGCTCGCATTGTATACCGCTGGTACTGGCACGGCTTCGACCCCTTCATTCGTGTCAATCACTTCCCCGCTTCCCACCCTTACCCCCCTGGTGCAATGCGTCGCACCCGTGGCCTCTCCCGCGCTATCGACACGGCCATCAATCAGCAAATCGACAACGCAACTCTCGCCAACACTCGCTTCTGGAAAGGCAAACTTGGCGAACCCGCATTCCGCAAGGGCCTTCGCATCTGGCCCGGCAGACTCTTAGTCCTCTCTGACCTCAACAACCTCGTATCCGAACAGATGGGCGAGGTCTATCCTGCATCCGAACGCCTCATTGACATTCTCCTGAAATTCGTGGAACGCGACACCGGCATCGCTGACTTCAACCTCGGCCAAGACTCTGCCCTCAAGTCTGCCGTCCCCGCAACTTCCACTATCGCATTCTTGCAGGAGGGCATGAAGCGCATTGACTTCACCGTGCGTGACTTCCGCTCCAAATATGGCCTCATGGGCAAAATGGCTCTCTCCAATTTCCACCAGTTCTCTCCTGTTGGAAAGGCCGTTCGTCTCCTCGGTCAAGAGAAAGGCCAAGCTGTTGAACGCCTGTTCCAACTTCCGCGTGGTGGCCTTATGCAAGCCATTTCGGTTCAGCTCGCGGCCTCCTCCGCCACTCTCAACGAAGACATTGCCCGCCAGAACAACGTTGCCATCATGCAAATGTCCACCACTTACTACCAGAATGTGATTCAACTTGGCCAGATGCTTTCTGCCCTCCAGCAAAGTGGCGCATCTGATCTCGCAGGGGCACTTGGCAAAATCATTGACCGAGGCGGCGAACTCTTTGAGCGAACTCTCGATTCATTTAAGGTTCCAGATGCCTCCAAATTCTCGGTGAAAGCAGATGATATCTTCGGATCGCTTCAAGGAATACAGCCTCCATCCCCCCCGGCAGGTGGTGTGGCAGCAAGTGTGTCAAATGTTGGAGGATTACGTGGAGTCCCAGATGGGATTGGGCTCTAGACTCAAGCCAAATACGCAAGAAGGTCGCACCACTTGGGCCGAAGAATATCTCGACAGGAACGGCGAAGTGCAGGGCATCCTCAAAGTCCTTGAAAATGTAACCTTCCTCGAACAAGAACTTGAAAAGGAAGAAGGAGAACCAAACCATGGCTGAAACCAAAACCAACTTCTTCGGGCAGGACATCCCCGATCCCACTGCCGAGGCAGCCGCGACCTCCACCGCTGAAGCAGAAGCCAAAGCCACTGAGGCCGCTGCAACGGAAACATCTCGCATCAAGCAGCTCGAACTGGACGCGGCTGCCAACGCCGCCCGCTCCGAAGCAGAGGCGGCTGCCTCCGTCCGCGAACTTGCTCTCCAGGAAGAAGCCTCTCGCGTTCGCGCTGAGTCCCTTCGCTACGCCGAAGCCGCTACCCCCGCAAAACCCGAGCCTGCCAAAAACCCCCATGACGCTGAATCTGCTCCTGACGAAGCCCGTGCTTGGGACTTCGAGCAGCGCCTCAAGGGCCAGATGCAGACCTACCACGAAACTCTCATGCGCGATGTCATCGAGCCCAAGGCTCGCGAACTCGATGCCAAGATCGCCCAAGCAACCCGCGCTGGCGCTGCTTATATCGACAAGCAGATCAGTGAAGACCCTGACTTCACCCTTGTCGAAGAGAACTACAAGAAGATTCTCGCTCGTATCCCTGAGTCGGAGCGTTCCAATCCAGACATGAAGAAGGATGCCTTCGACCTCGCTTGTGGCCAGAATCGAGTAGCACTCCGCGACAAGGACCGCGAACGCTCCGCCAACGAAGCCACTGAAGCCGCCAACACCATCTCCCCCGTTGCCGCCGCTGGTTCTCCTATCCTTAACGACGACCAGATCCGCCTGGCCAAGGTCTTTGGCCAAACCCTCGAAGAGTACGCTGCTGGCCTCGAAGAAGCTGGAATCGCTGTCCAACGAAGGGCTGGTGAAACTGCTCACTAACGCCCTTCGCCCCTCACGAAGGTGGCCCTCGCGAAAGGGGGGCTTGACCACTTTCGCTTTATATGCTATTGTGTCTGCACAAAGGAGTCCCTGTGGCCGACCTTCGGAAAGTAATGAAATCACTGAAACCTCCCTCTCCTGACCTCATGGTTGCTTGGGTCCGAGATGACCAGCTCACCATCACCGAGAAGCGCATCGACGGCTATGAGTTCTATGAACTCACCCCCGAAGAAAAGAAGGATGTCAAGAAGCGGGAATCCAAGATTGGCAAGTTCCAGCTTAGCCCTACTGGCCGTCTCGTTCTCGGTGATCTTGTAGCCATGCTTGTCCCCAAGAAGGTCTACCAGAAGATGCTTGATGACGCTGCCACCCGTGGGTTGGACAAGATTTACAACCTTGGGGAAGGTGGCCACCTCATTGAAGCCACAGACGGCCATGTAAAGGCCCTTGCCTTCAATTACCACATGACCAAGAAGTCCTTGGGCAACCCCCATAACTTCCGCGACAAGCTCCCCGAGAAATACAAGAACCTTGGCTCTCACCATCCAGTCGTTGCATAAGGAGATCAGATGTCTGAAATCACAGAGTTCCGGCCAATCTACACCCTTACGGGTGCGAGTCCGACCATTACGGACTTCCCTCTAGAAGGAGGCTCCACCACTGGCGGCACTGGACAGACCTTCGCACCGGGACAGGTTGTGGTTATGAATGCAGACGAGCGCATTCAAGAAGCCGCTGATGGTGAAGATACTGTGCTCGGCACTGCTGCCATGGCTGCTTTCGTTGGCTCCACTGCTGAAGCTCAGGATACCGAGATTGCGGTTTACCTCTTTGACCGCTATACCGTCTTCGAGGCAGCCCCTACGACTCCCGCTAATGTGGTCTCCCGCGCTGACACTGGTAACTCCGCGGCCGTTTGGCAGGACACCCATGATTTCAACCGTGTCGCAGACACTGCTGCTGGTGTCCACACTATCGATGAAAATGCTGTGGCTGATGATCTCTTCGTCTCTGTAGACGTGGACCTCACCGCTGGTCGCGTCCGCTTGCACATCATCGGCTCCTCAGAGTGTCAGTATCTCCATGGCTCCACTGCTCCTATCGGCACTCCTGTCGATATGGTTGTTGTAACTGCCGACACGTAAACCCAGATGTTCTCAACCAACCTCAAAGACTACCCCGATTGTAGAAGACGCTCCCCCGCAACGTGGAATCTCATTGCGCGGGAGCGTGGAGCATCTATTGCTCTTGCCGCAAAGCACCTTGGGCGCTTTGAGAAATGGTACAAACGCCTCCCCTTCTACAACCGTTGCTCTTCTCAGCTTGCAGCAATCATCTATTGCCGCGAGCACCAGCTTCCCTCTCGCTTCGCCTTTGAACAAACCCTGAACCAACTCTACGAGCAAAAGGTAATGCAAGAGTACCACCCCTATCCACCGCACCTTTCTCCGCAGCGGCGACGCTTCTTCTTGCCCCTCCGGCGCACCTCTAGCGCCACTCAGACAAGGATCCTCGCATGACACTTTCTCGTGGGTCAATCACCTCCCTATTGGCCCCTGGCATCCGTAAGGTCTACGGCGAAGCTGTTGACGAACTGACTGCGGAATACACGCAGTACATGAACGTGGTCCCCTCGAAGCGTCAGTTTGAGGACGACACGAAGTTCGCAGGCTTCGGCATCACCGTGACCAAGCCAGAGGGCACCAACACCATCATGGACGACCCGGTTGCTACGGGAACGAAGCGCTACACCCATACTTCCTTTGGGTTGGCCTTCCGTGTAACCCGTGAAGCCGCAGACGATGAACTCTACTCTCAGATCAATCGTCTCCCCCGGATGCTCGTTGCCTCCAATGCTGAGTTGATTGAGCAGACTTCTGCAAATGTCCTTTCCCTCGGCTTCACCACTGAAACTTCCCTCGATGGTGAGACCGTCTTCGATGCTGCTCACATCAAACTTGGCGGTGGGTCCTTCGACAACCTCGATTCCGCTTCCCTCTCCATCACCGCCTTGCAGGCGGCTCGCAACTACTTCGAGATCGCCACCAATGAGCGTGGCCTCACCGCTCGAATGCAGCCCGGTCTCGTGATCATCCCTCCGAATCTCGAATTCACCGCTGACGAGATTCTAAAAACGAGGAATCGCCCCTTCACCTCTGACAACACCATCAACTCCATCCTCGGCAAAGGTCTGGAGAACGTCAAGGTCTGCCACTTCCTCAACACCACAACCGAGTGGTTCGTTCTCGGCAACAACAAGGAACGCCATTGGCCCAACTTCTTCATGCGTCAGGCTCCGACCTTCGAGAACGGCGATGACTTCCTCTCGGGCGACATGCTGAACAAAACATTCCTGCGGTTCTCGATTGGTGTAACTGACCCGCAGGGCATGTTCGGTTCGACGGGCTGAGGGGGCGATATGGGTGAATCTCATCTCACAGGCCCACTCTCTGTAGGCACAGGCGATAGTTCAACTGCTTCAACTTCTGGTGCTGACATCGAAGCCCGTGGTGGAAACATTGTAACTACATCAGGTAGCATAGATGCGATTGGAACAATGTCAGCCACAGGGACTATTACGTCTACCGGTGGTGGGCTTATTGCCTCTGGTTCTGGTACGAATGTACGTGTTGACAACGGTGATTTTCTTGCCAATGCAGGCACTCTTGACATCAATGATGGAGGCACTGAAACCCAAGCCACTGATACAACCACTACCGTCGCCATCTCTCCTACAACTCATTCTGGCCAGATCACTACTTTCACAGAAACTCTAACAGCAGGTACTGATCTGACTTTTCAGGTCACCAACACCCTCGTGGCTGCGGTAGATTTGGTTCTCGTTAGTGTTGGCACGTATGGTGGAACCGCAGATGGAATCCCCGTTGTCAATGTGGTAGCAACTGCCGCAGGTTCCTTTGACATCAATATCCGAAACATAGGAGCCGTTACCCTCGATGCCGTAGTTGTTATCAACTGGGCACTCATCAAGGGCTCAATCACCTGATCCAATCTGGGGGCTGGCTCCGGCTGGCCCCCACCTTCTCACTTCATGTGAGGTTCACATATGGCAAACACTTTCACAGGCAACGCTTGGAACATTGATACCACCGAAGCAGGCAACCTCTACCTCGGCCGGGTTAAGATCAAGTCCATTGTCGCAACCAACGCCACTGCTGGCACTCTCCAAGCCAACGCCCTTATAGACAACAACAGCGTGGACATCGTTCTTGGAGCAATCGACATCCTCACTTTGACCCGCCAGACCATCGTTGACTTTGGGGATGGGCAGTGGTTTGAGGGCCTTGGTCCCTACACGGCCTCCGACGACGTGACCTACACAATCTTTGTGGCCTGACCTCATGTCGAGCCACCCCATCAAGAAGCGGCCCCCTCGAAAGCCCAAACCCAGGAAGCCTCGCTAATGGCCGCTCCCCATTCCAACTCCTTCAACCGCCGCGATGAGCTAACCCACTCCGGCATTCGCCGCCTCACCTGTGACATTTGCGATTCTGTGTATCCGGTCTCGGAGCTAGTTCATCGCAACGGCACCCTCGTCTGCACTACCACTCGCTGGCGCACCAAGCCTTGCTTCGACGAAACCGGCTTCAAGGAAACCGTGACCACCTCCCCCCTTCGCCTCGGCCCTCGCCCTGATGTTGGCCGCTTCGGTGGGCTCCTAAGCCGCTAATGGCCGCGCTCACTCCCAATGAGCTGCTGACCCGCGTTCTCCGCAACCTCGGCAACCTCCCCGCCTCCGTACAGGGCCAAGCTGGCACCGATGCCATCAATGATACCCTCCTCTTCCTCGCATCTGGCCTCCACTACGCTGACTTCCGTGGTCTCCAGTCCACTGTTTCAAATTCAATCTCCGCTGGTTCCGGCACCACTCAAGTCGAAGCCTTCACAGGTTGGGCCGCAGACATCTGGGCCATTGTCTCCCTCCATGACACCACCAACGACGAAGCAATCATTCCTGTGCGGGGTGGAGTTGCCGAAATTGATGAGTCCACTCTTACTTCAACTACAACCGCCCACCGCTACGCCACTTGGAAGGATGATGTCCTCTTCATCCCACCTTTCTCTGCAACCACTTCAGTCCAGATGCGCTACATCTCCACGGCCACCAAGTTCACCTTCTCCACCGCAACAAACCTCGCATCCGGCACAAACCCTCTTCCCCAAGAGTACGATGCTGGTTTCGTAGCCAAAGCCACTGAATCCATGGCTGTCTTCCTGAACCCCGCCCTCGTTGCTACTTGGGCCGCTGAGTTCCGAGGGTGGGACCGCAACATCCGAGCCTCCGTGGCCCTCACTCAACTCGAAGATGAAGGCTCCGAACTGACCTCCATCCCTGTTCACATCTCTCATTCCACGTGAGCCGCGCCCTCAATGATCTCCACCCTGCATTCCGGCCTCTTGCAACTGAGTTCCTTGCTCGGCTCTGCGAAGCGTCGATTCTGGTCAAGGTGGTGGACACCCTCCGTCTCCCCGCTGAACATGAAGCGAACCTCGCAGCCGGGACCTCATGGACTAAACGTTCCCTCCACCTGGACGGTCTCGCACTCGACGTTGCCCCCTATCTCATCTTCGATTTGCATGGTGGCAACAAGCTCCAATGGGATGATTCCGACCCCACTTGGGCTGCCATCGGCAGGGTGGCGCTTGCACTCGGTCTCGATTGGGGTGGCACCTGGACTCACGTACCTGCGGATCTGGGCCATGTTGAGCATCCTCGTGGTCGCCGTCTTTCTAAGTTGCTAAGGAATCTCTGATGGCCCTCTCTCGCGCATGGTCTGAAACCTACGATGGCGCAGCCGAACAAGCGGCTGGCATTGACGAACAAATTGAGATCGTCCTACGTGATGTCCGCGAGCGCCTCACTGACTCACATCACCTGGACATCCTTGCAAATCCCAACACCGCTGCTCTCCACGTTGCAACCGACACAGACACAGAATTTCCAATCCACAACGCAGCGGGCTCGAAGATTTGGGGGTTCGGAGATAGCATTCGCCGGATGCGTCCTGGGGCAGTGGCAGCTCAGGACTTCACAGAAGAAGTCTTTTTTACTACGGGACTTGTTACTCCAACAATAGTAACTCTTGCTACCATTCCCATTGCTGATGAAAGCGTTATGGGAGCCGAAGTAATCCATGTGGCGACTCCAGAAACAACATCAACCGATCAACATATTGTTAAGGTTATAAATACGGCGCGTAGAACCGCTGCGGGGTCTGCTGTTTTAGCAAGTGTGTCAGCTACAAGACTTATTTGGGATTTCAGAGAGACATCCCAAATTTGTAGTGTAACAATAAAGAGTAGTATAGATGTCTCAGGTACGAATTTGCTTATTAGGGTGGGGGCGCAAAGCGGAACGATAAACGTAGTTACTACTGCACGAATTTGGCGAATAGCCGCATAATGCCAACCCCCCGCTCCACAGTCTCGCCCGGCCCTCTCGAAGAGCGCATCCCCCAACAGATTGTGGCACGCACCGCTGGGTTCTCCGGGGGTCTCGACACCCAACCCTTCTCTGGCCATCTTGATCCCACCAAGACCCCCCGCGTCCGCAACTACCGCTTTGTCGGCACCGAGATCCGCAAGCGTTACGGTTTCGCCAACCTCGGAACCACCGCCTTCACCAACCCTCCCATCTTCGAGGGTTTCTTTCTCGATGCTGACGGCCTCGAACATGTCATTGGAATTTCCCGAACCGAAGCCAAGTTCTATGACTCTGTTACAGATGATTGGATTGTCATCACTCCTGCAACTCCTTTCAGCGGCTCCGACCTTGATCCCTTCGATGCAACTATCGCTGGTTCCGATGCGGCTCCCGCTGCTCTGGGAATCTTGCAAAACCTACTCGCTGTGGCCAACGGTGTAGACACCATCCATGTTTGGGACTTCAACACCTCTTCTCCTAATCTCTTCA
>SDBT01010421.1_pt1 | contig 15003 bp, 13 predicted proteins | sample 2277101 | NCBI WGS metagenome assembly SDBT01 (sample SAMN10404973, study PRJNA504765) | marine sediment metagenome | isolation source: marine sediment core GS10_PC15, 103 cmbsf | place: Arctic Ocean: Southern Knipovich Ridge | collected 2010 | reverse complement strand
GCAAGCTCACTATCCTCGGCACAAAATACTGTGCGGTGTTATGTTTCCCAATAGGTGTGCTTGCGGTAGTTTTCGGGCATCCGATTTTTGAATGGTTTAAAGAAGGATTTGGCTGGACTTGGGGCTTGCTTGGCATCTTGATGGTTCCTTACTTAATAAGAACGACACAAAGGCCGGCGTTTTCGGTTTTGATGGGCGCAAAGTCAATTCGGCAACTGGCATTGGGACAAATTTTCCTGGTTTTTGCGGTTGCTATTCTTGGCTGGCTGTTTGCGGGCTATTTTGAGATGGGGCTTTATGGCATCGTACTGGGGGCGGCGATACCGATTTTATTTTTTAATACGTTTTTTCAAACGGCACACACCTGTCGTCAGATCGGACTGAAGTGGCTGAGTTATATGGACCAATCTTACAGCCGAGCTGCCCTGTGTACGGTACCGATGGCGGTGGTAGCTGTGGTTCTGGTATGGTTCGTTTATCCGGATAACTTGTGTATGATTGTCATTGAGGGTTTGATTTGTATGCTCATTTTTGCTGCTACAGCTTGGTGGTTTGTTCTGAGTATGGACGACCGCCGACGATTCCTCTTTGTTTTCAAACGCAAATCCTCTTCGGGAGAAAAAATTGGAGACGCCGTATAACCGGAAACATAATAGCATTAGAAAGAAATACAGAATTAAAGAATACAGTGTAAGGTTATGATAAATACCATCTTACCAGTGGCCGTATGCATTTGAAGTGAACGGTATTGTAATTTTCCGATAAGATAAGGAATGTATGATGTGTCAGACAAACAGGACTCTTGAGGATTATCTTGCCAAGCGGAATTTCGAAGGAAACAGAAATGTTTGGAAAGGAAACAGGATAAAGCTTGACTACATTCTAAGTAAGATAAAGAAATACCTTAAACCTTCATTGGCTGCCTGCGACGTCGGTATTGGAGACGGTTACACACTTACGTGGTTGAACGCCGCAGGTTTGAAAGTAACTGGAATTGACATATCCCGTTATTCCATAGAGCACTTAAGGAATAATTTCAAAAAGAAGGGACTACATATTGAATTAATCCACGGTGATATATCTGATATTCAGCTCGAAGACGGACAGTTTGATATTGTTACCTGTTTCGATATATTGGAGCATATTCCACAAGGCAATCTGAAGTTAGTCATTAAAACATTGAAAAGATGTATTGTGAACGGGGGATTGTTAATTGGCACTTTACCTCTGGCTGAGGATTTGAGTGAAAATATGGTGATGTGTCCGAAATGTAACCACATATTCCATGAGGTTGGTCATTTTCATTCTTTTGCGACTACTCAAGAAATACGCAAACTTTTAAAACCGGAATTCACAATAATCAAGATGGGTATAGTGTCTTTAAGTTTGTTTCAGACAAATCTAACGGATTACCTTTGTTTCCATTTATCCAGGCTCATGAGAAGAATAGCTCGAAGGAAAGTTGCTACAACCATCTATTTTGTTGCCCAAGTGACTAAATCGTAGGTGGATTTCCCGGAGTTAAGCCTCTTATCTGGAAGGAGACTTCAAGATATGACAACCAGTATCCTTTCCAAACTGATTTACCCGCGTCTGGGCCGTGTCCGGAGGAGGTGGAAAAAAGCCGGAGATACCGATGTACTTCACCGTTGGCCACGCGAAAGAATCGGCCAATATGTAGACAACCGATTAGCCGATTTATTGCGAAACGCGGCACAGAATGTGCCCTATTATGCTCGTATCTTTCGTGATAGTGGCTGGGACCCTTCTGTGGCCGAGAAGTACTGGCGTCAGTGGCCAGTACTTAGCCAGCAGGCCTTACAGGAACACCGGGACGAACTGGTGGTCGCGGATGTCGACAAAGCTGACCTGTATCTGGATGCGAGCGGAGGTTCTTCCGGATTTACCAAGACATTCTATCACAGTCAGCAATTCAAGGAGTCTCTGGGAATAGCAGGTGTGCATTCCGATAGAGTGGCGGGGTGGAAACCGGGGAGTCGGGTTGCTCAACTGTGGGGTGCTCCGACCGATGTTAGTAAAGCGCAATTGTTGTGGACCAGACTGAGAAGCATACTGACCAACAGAAGGCTCTACGATTCTTTCGATATGGGAAAGGATCGCATGTCCGACTATCACTGGAAAATGACCCGATATAGACCGGATATAATTCTCGCCTATGCAGGATCAGCATTTCAGATGGCTCGTTTTCTAAAAGAAAAGAATTGGGTTCCCGATTATCCAGCCTGCAGTATCATAACTAGTGCCGAGACTCTCACGGATGCTATGCGGTGCGAAATCATGAAAGTATTTCAAAAACCAGTGTTTAATCGATATGGAAGCCGGGAGGTGGGGACGATAGCCTTTGAGTGCGAACTGCATTTAGGTTTGCATGTGGCTTTTACACATAATCTTGTTGAAGTGGTAAGACCAGGTACTCTTGAACTGGTTTATGAGGAAGAGGGAGATATTTTGATTACTACCTTAGGTGAAGCCAACTGTCCTCTAATAAGATACCAAATTGGAGACACGGGAATCGCGACTGAGGAAGCTTGCATTTGCGGCCGGAACGGTCCGAGGTTGCGAAAAGTACTAGGCCGAAGTTCGGATTTCATTACCACCTCCGATGGCCGCAGGATTCATGGAGAGTACTTTACGCATGTTTTCTACGGAATGAACAAAGTACGACAGTTTTTGTTGGTTCAGCGAGGAGTCGAACATATTGAGGTTCAATTAGTCCTTTCAGAGCCTATGACAGAAGAGGAAAAATCTGAAATTAGCTCAAAATTTTATCAAAAAGTTGGTTCAGAAGTAACTTTGGAATTCAAAGAAGTGGAGCGTATTGAACCGCTATCATCTGGGAAAAGACAGTTTACTTTGTCGTTTGTACAGGAGTGAAAAGACAATGATTCGAGTATTGCATGTGATCGGAAAGATGTGTCTGGGTGGGGCTGAGACACGTCTTATGGAGTTGGCGAGGTTTGCTGACAAATCAAAATTCTATTTTGACTTCTGTGTGTTTGAAGACGGCGATTATGACCACCAGGTTCGCCAACTCGGTTATGGAATAGTCAAATGTAGGTTGACGAAGAACATTTTCAGTTTCTCTCGGCAGTTTAGCAACCTGCTGCGGCAGGGGCGGTACGATGTTGTTCACGGTCATATTTATCAGTTCTCTGGTCTGCCTTTGCGAATAGCTGCCAAAATGGGTATACCCAAACGTGTAATGCATCTGAGAAATACAAGGGACCTTTGCCAGAGTTGGAATCCGTATCGGCTTTTCTATAACAAGCTTATGACGGCTTGGATTAAACGATATGCGACAAGGATAGCAGCGGTTTCCGAGACGGCGATGATTGACTATATGGGTCCTGAATGGAAGAATGATGTGCGGACAAGTGTTATTTATAACGGTTTGGATGTATCACCTTTCATGGACCTTCCTGACCGGTCGGCGACCCTGGCTGAATTTGGCATTCCATCCTCTGCGCAGGTGGTTGTTCATGTGGGTAATTTTCGCCCGGTGAAAGATCACAAGACTTTGATAAAGACCGCTTCCATGATGATTTCCCGAAATAAGGCTGTTCATTTCCTGCTGGTTGGTTGCGGCTATCTTATGTCTGACATTCGAAAACTGGTCCTGGCCGAGGGGCTTGAGGGAAATATTCATTTTGCTGGCCCGAGAAAAGATGTTCCACGACTGTTGATGGCGAGTGACTGCTTTGTTTTCCCATCGAGATGGGAGGGGCTTCCGGGAGCGGTTATCGAGGCCCTTGCGGCCGGGCTGCCTGTAGTTGCCAGCGCTATCGGCTCTATACGTGAAATCGCCAGCCAATCAGACAGTGTCCATTTGGTGCCGGCTGGAAATGCTGACGGTTTTGCGCAAAAGATTGAGTGGATTCTTGCCGATTTAGAAAGATACAGAAAAAGTCCGGGCGAGGTGCCTGAGCGATTTCGATTTGAGAACTATGCGGAGAATATGCTTTGCCTTTATGAATAGGCAGAGAGTAATAAGCTTATGATTTTTCTGTTCTTTTGAATGTGCGGTGAGATAGAGGACTGGTTGTACAAATGCTGGAAACAGAACAAGTTGAACCTGAATTAGCTGAATACTCGGATTATTACGAGTCGGTAGCCCAGCCTGGTTTTGCCAGCAGGCTACAGATGTTCGCTGTAATTGTATATCTGATAAGCCAGGGCTTTACGATTCCCATACTGCCGATTGGACCATCCTGGGCGGTTTGGCCGAGGCTTGACGACTTTACTGTGATTTTTCTCCTCGCCACGGCATATTTCTCTCGATCCAATATCTCGCCGATGAATCCACGGGAGCGCAGGATTACATACATGATTATGCTTGGTCTGGTTGCGGCTGCCTGTAGTGTTGGGTTTGGGACAATTATGCGTCCTGAAGTCGTAAAGGGCCCAAGCTTCGGATTGTTTCAAACGGTAAGAGTTCTGGAGTATTTTTCCGTTTGGATATGTGTTCGCGGAATGGCGTTTACTACGCGACAGTTTAATATTCTGTCCTACACAATTTTTGTCATGGCTGCGTTTGTCGTTGTTATTGGAGCCTGTAATGCCAGTGGAATTCTTCCGCCGTCGAGAATGTTTGCTCATTTGCCTTATATTGGTCCATGGGGTGCTATTCGTTACACGCATACTGGTGCAATGCGGCCTATAGGGCCATTCGGTTGGAATTCCGGACATATGGTTGATTACCTGACCTTTATAACGGCTTTTCTGCTCGCCAGCAAAAAACCATCTGTCGTCTTAAGACTTGGTCTCATGGGGCTTATAGCTGGAATTATCTTTCTGACCGGTTCCAGAGCAGCCACCATCGGGTGGCTCATAATGGTTGTTCTGTTTTCATATCGCAGGGTCAAGCGGTTGGTTTTTGTGTTGCTCGCAATGCTCCTGTTTTTTGCTCTGATCAGTTCTGCGGGTGGCTTGTTCGATATTGCAGTGGTTGAACGCGCGACCGAAAAATTGAGCTCAATCACACAACGCGCTATGGATCCAACGTTGTCCGGGCGGACAGTACAATGGGCGGCTGCTCTCGATTTTATAGCCTCAAACCCAAGCACGTTTCTGTGGGGAGTAGGATGGGGTTTTGGAGGAATGGTTCTTCCGACTGCAATTGGCAATGCCCATTGCATGTATTTGCAGGTACTGCTTGAGTTGGGAATTGTCGGCCTGATTATGTTTTTGGTGTTGTTGTTTAATATGTACAGACTGCTTCAAGGAAAAGATAGTTTGTTGACGGCACTACGGGCGGCGTTTATCGGTCTCCTGGCGGCTAGTTTGACAGGAGAAGTTTTCTATCCGGTTGTCGCAATGGGTAGCTTCCTTGGATTTGTGGCGATAATGTTTGGAATCGGATCGGCTGTCAATCGAGGAAGAGACTTGGAAAATATTTATATTGAGTATACAGAAGATTATGATTATTATTTCGATGAGAACGACCGCCATTTCAACTTGGGCTGAGCGGGCGAAAGAGCTAAGTCGGCTTTACCATAGCCTCGTTGGAACCGGTTTAAGATAACTCGCTAGATTTGTATAGCAAAAAAAGTTTTCCTATGAGTTCACTACTTCAAAAGTTGTACTGGATAGCTCCATACCCTGTAAAGAATTGGATGGCATCAGCAAATGCCAGAAAGCTGGACAGACAGCGTTATGGTCCGGAGTTTGAACAAATTATCGACAAGATAGCCGAGCATGACAAATGGTCAACGGAGCGGCTTCTTGAGTATCAGTGTCAGCAGTTACGCTCGCTTATTCGGCATGCGGTGACAAAAGTACCCTACTATCGCAGACTTTTTACTGAAAGAGGTATTGAACCCGACAGCATTGCAGAGCCGGAGGATTTGCAACGGCTGCCCATTCTGGAAAAAGAGACTGTTCGTACAGACTCAAAAAGTTTACTGGATGAAACACTTGAGCCAAAGAAGCTGCTGTGTGGTCATACCTCCGGAACAACAGGTACTCCAATTGAGTTTTACCGCGATACCTGGCTCAACTCTGCGGCTTTTGCGTATGCGGACAAAAGGTGCCGCGAGGTAGCTGGCCTTGCAAGACGAAAAAATCGCTCTGTTAGCATCGGCGTGTATCTTGTAACGGATTTAAGCCGGACTAAACCGCCATTCTGGGTGTATAACCGTCGCTGGGACCAGTTGTACATGTCCTGCTATCACTTGGCACCCAAATACCTTGATGCTTATGTGCAAAAAATCCGACGTTTCAAGGCTGATTACATTGAGGGATATCCCTCGAGCGTTTATGCGATTGCTAAGCACATAGTTGACAACGAGTTGGAACCTGTGCCTTTCAAGGCCTGTTTTACCACCGCGGAAACATTGTTCGATTACCACCGTGAAGCTATACAGCAAGCCTTTGGTTGTCGGACATATAACCAGTATGGTTCTGGAGAAGGGGTTGTTTTTGCCGCCGAATGTGAACAGGGTTCGCTACACTTGAGCCCGGAGTTTGGTATTGTGGAAATTGTTGATGATAACGACAAGCTACTCCCGGCAGGCCGGACGGGCCAGTTGATTTGTACTGGCCTGATAAACAGAACTCAGCCATTCATTCGTTATCGTATTGGTGACCTGGGGGCTTTGAAAGATGGAAAGTGTGTTTGCGGCAGTAATTTGCCAATGCTCTCACATATTGAGGGAAGGATAGACCATGTTCTTCTTACTCGTGATGGCAAGCAGGTGGGACGTTTGGACCCGGTTTTCAAAGACACTCCCGGTATCGCTGCTGCTCAGATCGTTCAAGACGACTGGGGCAAATTCCGGATTCGAATCATTCCAGGCCGAAACTATACTGACGAAGACGGCGAAAAGGCGAAAATGAATCTCGCTCGGCGCCTTGGGGAGGGTGAAATTAAGATCGAAATAGTGGAGGAGATTGAACGAACGGCCTCAGGCAAATTCTGTGCCTTGGTTTGTAACCTGGATAGGAAACAGACGTGTCCAAATACAATTGAGCACAGTTAATTGGCTTTCAGGCCTGTAGTAATTATTTGAAAATGTGTCAAATGCACATTCTATACATTCACCAATATTTTTCGACTTGATTAATAGATTATTTGGTGAAAATGATAACACAACATTTCCGATGAACATAAAAAGACTGACGTTTATATAGTTCCGGGAGCCAAAATATCGAACTGATTACGATAAATAAGGCCGGAGGATATTTCAAATGAATACACCGTTGGTGAGTATCGGGATTCCTTTTTTAAATTGCGAGGACTGCTTACTCGATTCAGTACGTTCCATCTTTGCTCAGACCTATACCAACTGGGAACTTATTTTAGTTGACGATGGTTCTACCGATGATAGTCTGAAAATCGCCCAGTCGGTCGATGATAAGAGAGTTAGAGTTTTGCCTTCTGACGGTCGGAACAGGCGTCTACCGGCTCGGTTAAACCAAATCATTCAGGCCGCCCGTGGTGAGTATATTGCCCGAATGGATGCCGATGATTTGTCACACCCAAACCGCCTGGCCAGACAAGTAGGATTTCTTGAATCACATAAAGAAGTTGACGTCCTTGGGACTTCTGCATATATCGTACTGCGGCAAGTTCAGCCTGTTGGCAAACTGATTATGCCGACGACCCATAATGTTATTGCCAGAAGGAAGTTCAAAACAGCTCCGGTAATCCACCCTTCGGTTATGGCAAGGTCAGCATGGTTTCGCCGCTACCTTTATGATGAGACAAATATTCGTAATGAGGACTATGAACTTTGGATGCGGTCTTTTTCTGAAAGTATTTTTCATAACCTTCCTGAGTTATTGTATTTGTGCGATGCATTCACTTTCTTTTCTCTCTCGAAGTATGTCAAAACCAAGCATAGTGGAGCAAGAACCATTTGGCGGTACGCATCGAGAGAGGTTGGTCGGTTAGCAGCTGCTTATTACTCGGGTCGTCGATACGCACAAATTATTGTCTACGCGGCTTGCACTCTTTTCGGTCTGGATATGTTGCTGGTTCGAAAAAGGTATTCCCCTTTAACCTCAGAAGAATGTGCTGACGCAAAAAATGCGATTGATATTATTGTAAATACTGAGATGCCTCTTCGAGAGGCAGTATAGAAGGAAATTTAAATGAGCGACCCATTAGTTAGTGTAGGTATTTCTTTTTTGAACAGTCAAAGCTGTTTATTGGATGCGGCCCGTTCGATTTTCGCTCAGACTTATACCAATTGGGAGCTTATTCTGGTTGACGACGGCTCAACCGACAACAGCCTGGAATTGGCACTTTCGATAGATGATCCAAGGGTCCGGGTTCTGCCCTCAGATGGCGAAAACAAGAAACTCCCTGCTCGACTAAACCAGATTACCCAGGCTGCCCGCGGGAAATACATTGCTCGTATGGACGCTGATGATTTGTCACATCCGAATCGCTTAGCCAGACAGGTGGAATTTCTCGAGTCGCATAAGGATGTGGATGTAGTTGGTACTTCTATGTACCTCGTGGGCACAGCGGGAGAACCGGAGAGCAAAATCATCGTGCCAACCGAGCACGAGATGATTATCAGGAATAAGTTCATCAAATGCGTTTCCATGGCTCACGCCACGGTCATGGGCAAGGCCAAATGGTTTCGCCGCTGGCCTTATAATGAAAGTAATATTCGCAATGAGGACCAGGAATTATGGCTGCGGTCAATATCTGAAAGTGTATTTGCCAATGTTACCGAACCACTTTACCTTTATGACGTATTTACATCTTTTTCTCTAACTAATTACGTAAGAGCAAAACATACAGCTGCAAGAAGGGTGTGGAAATACGCTTTTGCGGAAATAGGATTGCTCAAGGCCGCTTATTGTGTTGCTCACCGGTATGGGCAAATTGCTCTTTTTTTGACCTGCAGTCTTTTTGGGTTGTCCGATTTATTAGTACGAAGACGGTATTGCTCTTTAAGTTCAGAGGAACGTGAAGAAGCCAGTGTTGTTGTTGAGCTTATTCGTAAGACTGAAGTGCCGTTAAAGAGAGTTTTTCTCTGATATAAGGTCGGTGCCGGTGTGAAACATTTTTTGTTTAACTATCAAGGCTCTGACACAAAGGAGCTTTGAGGTTATTAGAACCTATCCCAAAACCTAATGTTAAGTTCTCAACTTGACTGACTTTTTACATTGATTTTTATGCGGCTATTATCAGCCGCTCAAGCTCTTTGACAATTTGGTTTCCACCTGAAAATTGCTTCAGGTAGTCGGTCAGATCATCCCAGACCATACGACGCACTTCGTTCTGAAGGTCTGCGGTGGACAGCCGGGCAGTTGATTTTTGTTTGTCTTGTGCACCTTCGCGACTAATCGCGACGTGCGTCAGGAGGGCATAGGCGAAACATACCAGATGCAGGTGTGTAACTGCGGCCTCATAGGAGACGTTTTGGTATTGGCCAAGCCCCAATAACTGTTTGCTGTCTTTGAAAAAGACTTCAATACTCCAGCGATCATCGTAAGTACGGATCATCTGACTGGCTGAAAGTTTCGCCTCATCGGTTACTAAGCCCAGGATTCTGGGGTCTGTTTTCTTTCGTGAGAAGATCACATGAAGGCGACCTAACTTACTGACATCCAGCCAACCGGCATCTATATAGGCATATTTGACATAGCCTTTGGATTTACAAATGCTGAATGAGATTGCGGCTGTGTATAATACCCTCGCTGCCGCTTAAAAGTGTCTTGTTTTTAAGGGGCCACTATGTTACCGTTCATCTTGTAGATAAGGGTATTGATACCGGGAATATACTTGAGCAAGAGATAATCCATCCCCAAAAAAACGACAATTACGTTACTTACCCATTGCTTCAATTGGCTGCAGGAATACCTTGCTTGAAGAGGGCGATAAAAAACGTTTTCGACAATCAGAGTCAGACCAAGGAACCCCCCGGCGGTGAATCAAAGCTGTGGAGTCATCCCACATTACAAGGCTATCTTTGGCGAAGAATTCGTTTTGGAGTTAAGTAGGAATGATGCCGAGCAACTGGAAGCCCAAAGTTTGTATAATAACAACAGTTGATTTGTCGTTGGATAAATTATTCCCGGGTTTTTATGCCTTGCTGGTTGAGAGAGGCTATGAGGTGGTGGGTATTTGCGCAGATGGCCCCTTTGTTGATAATGTCCGGAAACAGGGAGCCCGTGTGATAGTTGTGCCGATGACTCGGCAGTTTACGCCAATACGAGATTTGAAGTGTCTCTGGATGATATACAGAATTTTCAAGCGTGAAAAATTCGATATTATCCATTATAGCACCCCTAAAGCTGAGCTATTGTCTGCTATCGCTGGTCGCTTGTTGCGATGTCCGGTTCTTGCTTATACACTTCGTGGGACAGCCTACACTGGTTTTTCTGGATTGAAAAGATTAATAGGTAAAATATGCGTCAAGATTGCGTGTCGAAGCGCCCATTGTGTCATTGTTATCAGCAATTCACTTAGAGAAGAGGCGGTAAGGGAAAGGTTATCACCAGCCGACCATCTTACTGTTTTAGGTGCGGGAAGCAGTAAGGGAGTGGATATTGAGCAATTCCAGCTCAGTGAGCAAACCATAATTCAGGCTCAGAGCATAAGGCAGGATTTGGGAATCGGAACCAGTGATATAGTGATAGGATATGCTGGTCGACTGACAAAGGAGAAAGGTATAGTGGAACTAGTGGCAGCTTTTGGCAACATTCGAAAAACCTATGGTAACATTCACATGATTCTGGTCGGTGACCAGGATCAGCGAAGCCCGTTGCCCGACGAGGTCATTGGACGAATGAGCGAAAATGCAAATATCCATTCGATTCCTTTTACAGATGATTTGGCTGGTTATATGGCTGCTACGGATATATTCGTATTACCTACATACCGTGATGGTTTTGGCAATGTTCTCATTGAGGCAGCTGCTTTGGAGAAGCCTGTTATCGGGACCGATGTTTTCGGTGCTCGTGATGCTTTGCAAAATGGGATTAACGGGATTCTTGTTCGGGCACGGGATGTCGGTTCCTTGGAAAATGCACTGGTAAAATTAATAGAAAATCCAGCTCAAAGAATCGAGATGGGACGGAACGGCAAACAATGGGTAAGGGAAAATTTCGACCGAAAAATAGTCTGGGAAAGGCTGATAGAAGTCTATGAGCAAATGCTTGCCAAAGCAGGTAAGGAAGTTATGCGAGAATCAAAGACTGGAAGCGAGACAGATTTGAAAGGCCTGTCGTTAGAGGCAGATAGTAATTTTAGTCAAGAAAGGATAGTGCCTTTGCGGGGAGAACATGTTGTTGAGGTGTCCAGATTGCATCTCCAGGGTCTGGGCAAGGGAATAATGAGTTGGATGGGAGAACAGTTCGTTCAGCGTTTTTATCACGCGCTCGTCGAATCAGGTCTCGGCTTCGGATTTGTTGCTGTTCAAGGAGATAGAGTGGTCGGTTTTGTAAGTTGTGCTGAAAATGCCAATGCGGTTTATAGGTTTGTTCTGAAGAAAAATTTTTTCAGGTCAGTTCGGCTCGCTTTTTCTAAACATTTCCGTATAAATGATATGAGAGATACAATAGAAAAGCTTTTTCATCTTTCTCATACTGAGACCGGATTGCCTTCTGCGGAAATATTGGCTGTTGTGGTGGCTCAACAAGCTTGTGGCAGAGGGGTTGGAAGTAAACTAATAAAGAAGGCTTGCGATGAATTTCGTAAGCGAGGCATAGAACGAGTCAAGGTTGTTGCTGGAGAGTTGAAGCGAGCGGATGGGTTCTATAGGGAATTAGGGTTTGAGTTTGCTGGTCAATTTCAACATCGGCGTCGTGGCCTTGTTTCCAGAGTATATGTTAGGGAAATATTTAATGACAGTGGAAATACCCTTTCCGGTCGGCAGGTGAAAGACCCCTGAGGCTACAAGAAAAATCAGCATGGTTTTAACTTATTTTAAAAATGCTCTGAAGTTTATCCAATACCACACGTACTCGGAATTTTTCAGTAGATTGTGGGTCGTTTTGCGTAAGCCATTATACGAAAACACCTCACGCTATATACTCAGACTCAAATTGGAATCTGCTATCGTCCCTGATTCTAAGTTGGACATCAGAGAATTCACGACTGATGATACGGACAAACTTCTGGATGTTATGTATATCAGTCGTGCTGATTTAGAGAAAAGGTTTGCAGACAAAGAGCGGTGTTTTGTTGCTCTCTGTAACGGCAGGATTGTCAGCTACTTCTGGGCTCAATTTGGCCTCAAAAATCTTGATGAGCTACACCTTAAACTCAACTTACCTCCAAATGAAGCATGGATGTACAATGCTGTCACTATCAAGACGGCTCGCGGTCGTGGTCTGTATCCTAACATCATTGGTTATATGGCGAGGGTTTTGCTGCAATCGGGCGTTGATGAATCCTTTATTGATGTAGACCCTGAAAACCGTTCTTCCATTCGCGGCCTCGTAAAGGCCGGATGTACTCGAGTTGCCCTTATCCAAATGAGAAAAATATTTTCAACTGTCAGTTATAAATTGACTGTCCTTGACTTGTGTGCATGGCAGCAGCTATTACAGGTGATCGAAGATTTTCGTCGCGAGGGTGTGATTATGGAGGTTAACATTGCCTGTGAACGTTGATATTTTGACAATGCCGGACCCTGCCTGTGACGCTTTTGTCGCTCAAATCAGTGATGCCAAAATCTGCCACTTGTATGCTTGGAGTGATGCTGTTGTCAAAGCAACCAAGCTCAGAAATTTTTACTTGGCAGCTCACAATGGTGATGGAATTCGTGGTATATTACCATTAATGCAGGTTCGCAGTTTTTTATTTGGCAATCGTATGATTTCTCAAGCCTTTAGCAGTTATGGAGGCCCGCTCTCAAACTCGGCCGAAGCTCGTGATGCTCTTTTCAACTATGCTGTCGAACTCGCCACCGAACTTAAGTGCTCATCTATCGAATTCCGCAACATCCAGCCTTTACCTTACAGTCTTGAACGTCGTGTTGGTAAAATATGTATGCACTTGACACTGGCATCCGACCCGGAAGAAATCTGGAAATCGTTTAAACCGAAAGTTCGAAACCAAGTTCGCAAAGCAGAGAAATCCAGTATTGTTGTAACTGATGGCCGGTTCGATTTGCTCGATGATTTTTATAGAGTCTACACGACCCGTATGCACCAACTGGGAACACCGGCTTATCCTCGGGTGCTTATGTACAACATTTTGCGGGCTTTTCCAAACAACAGCCGTATATTTACTGTACAGCTTGGCGAGTTGACGGTGGGTGCTGGTTTCACGGTATGCTTCAATGGATTTGTTGAGATCCCTTGGGCAGCAACATTAGTGGAATACAATACGCTATGTCCCAACAATCTCTTGTATTGGTCTGTTATAAAACATTATTGTCTTGCCGGCGCGAAGTTTTTCGACTTCGGCCGATGTACTGTTGATGGTCCTACCCATCGCTTCAAGAAACAGTGGGGTTCTGATACTGTTGACCTGAACTATCAGTACTGGGTACGTCCCGATTACCAGCTTTCTATACTAAGCCCCGACAATCCTGAGTATAAGAGAAGAGTTGAAGTATGGAAGAGACTACCGCTTTGGTTAACGCGTTTGCTTGGTCCATTCATCGGCGCTAAATTGCCTTGACATCAAAGGACAGCTAGTGGAGGTTTCCATGACCTGTGTTGTGAATATACTTACAATTGACCTTGAGGATTATTGGAGTATTGTCGCTCGTGACTGGCTCGGCCAAAGTATTGAGCCAACTGAAGCGGTGCTGAGAAATACCGAATGGCTATTGGGAGTTTTAGCAGAGTACAATGTGAAGGGCACATTTTTTGTACTTGGTGAAATAGCAAAAAAGTTTCCGTTTCTTATTAGAACAATTGTCGAACAAGGTCATGAAGCTGGTGTTCACGGCTTTTATCATCAGCAGGTTTTCAAGTTAAATGCTGAGCAGTTCCGCCGGGAAATTACTGACACAAAGAAATTGATAGAAGATATTATTTCTGAAAATGTGGTTACGCATCGTGCGCCGGCTTTTTCCATTATGAGGAAAACACAATGGGCCTTCGAAGTACTGGCACAGGAAGGTTTCAAGTATGATTCAAGTGTTTTTCCTATCGCTGCTAGGCGTTACGGATGGCCTGGTTTTTCCCAAGATATCTGTACGTTAACGCTGCCGAGCGGAGCAATCATTACAGAAGTGCCCTTGCCCACCGTGACGGTCTTTGGCAGGAGGCTGCCTGCTGCAGGGGGTGGATATTTAAGACATTTTCCTTACCTTGTGACAAAACTGGCCGCAAGGCGTATTCAGAAGAATAGACCTGTGGTAACTTATATACATCCGTATGAAATTGACCTGACGTCGGGGCCGAAAGAGCTCGAAGCAGCTTTTGCTGTGGCATCAAGACGCGCCAAGAGGTTTCACGCTCTTCAGTTGCGAAACCGTCAAACCATCAAATACAAATTAAACAGGCTGTTTACAGATTTCAGGTTTTCTACATTGCAAGATGTGGCTGGTGCAATGCTTGCTGATAATAAAACAGCTCTGCTTAGTCTGCCGCTTTGACCTTTATGCTTCAGAGTGCCGGACGAGACTGTTATGACTTCTCATACGTAAGCAGAATAAGAGGAGACAGCCAGTTAAACAGAAATATACCCTGTTGTCTCTTCAGGCGAACACCGTGATTGTGGAATAGCGGATTCAGCACATTTGCCGAGGTTATGTACACGGTAATCCCGCTAAAAGACTTGGGATGGATATAGTGATAGTAGAAGTTGGCGTCATTCTTGATTTCCAAAATCAAATACTTTCTTGTAATTCTTGACAGTTGCTCAATCGCTGTTGGCAGGTCGTTTTCGTGAATGTGGTGCAGGACGTTTATGCATATCGTTACATCAAACTGGTTATCTTCAAACGGCAAATTCAGCAGATTGGCCTCCTGGAAGGTCACGTTTTGAAATGACGCTGCCTCTTTCAGTGCTATTGATAAAGTTTCTTTGGAGAAGTCGCTCCCGCATATTTGTGAAAGGTGTTT
>SDBT01010420.1_pt1 | contig 15003 bp, 10 predicted proteins | sample 2277101 | NCBI WGS metagenome assembly SDBT01 (sample SAMN10404973, study PRJNA504765) | marine sediment metagenome | isolation source: marine sediment core GS10_PC15, 103 cmbsf | place: Arctic Ocean: Southern Knipovich Ridge | collected 2010 | reverse complement strand
GTTACTCTATGTTGGAAAACGAGAAAAACATTCAGAACACTCACAACACATCCAACAAGAAATCCATCAACTTATCAAAAAATATGGAAAAACTAAAAGAGTTGTTCGATTGAAAGGTGGAGATCCCTTTATTTTTGGTAGAGGAGGCGAAGAAGCACAGATTTGTCAGGAGAATTCTATATCATTTGAGATTGTACCAGGGATCTCATCAGCAATTGCCTGCCCGATGTATGCAGGTATTCCCTTGTCACATCGATCATATAACTCGGCGTTTGCCATTCTTACCGGTCATGAATCTGATAAAACAGAGTCATCAATTGATTGGGAACATCTTCCAGAAGTCTTGATTATCCTAATGGGTGTAAAAAGGATACAGGAAACAGCAAAAAAACTCATCACCGTTGGAAGAGATCCATCGACACCTGTTGCAGCCATTCAAAATGGTACTACATTTAAACAAAAGACCAAAATATTTACGTTAAAACAATTAAGTGAAGGGGAATTTGACCTCTCACCACCTGTTGTGTTTATCGTAAGTTCAGTTGTTACCCTTCATGAAAAACTTAATTGGTTTGAAAAAAAGCTTGACAAAATAAAAAATAAAACAATTGTCCTCACTCGTGCTAAAAACCATACAAAAGAAAGCGTTGAATTACTAGAATCGTATGGGATGAATGTGGTATCAATGCCATTGATAGAAATAATACCAAGAGAATTCAAGATTCCTGAAATTAATAATTATGATGCGTTAGTTTTTACCTCACTTGAAGGAGTGAAAAAAGTAAGCAAGAAGGTTGATCTTAGTAGTTATACTGGAAAAATCTATGCAATTGGTCCGAAAACGAGAGCTATGTTACAAACCTGGAATACAAATGTGTTAATGGCAGAAAAATATAATTCAGAAGGTCTGGCAGAACGCATTAGTACTACTCTTCCACAAGGGAGTAAAGTTCTTGCGCTCCGTTCATCTGCGGCAACGGATTTATTAAAAACTCGTCTTTCGAAGACATATGATTATACTGAAACATATGTATATGACATTAAACAACTCAAAGCAAATCCAGATATAATGGGAAAAGGTGATGTCATATTTGCTGTATCTGCATCTTGTGCAAAAAGCCTGACCGAGCTAGACCCTTCAGTTCTCAAAGGTAAGATTGTGGTATCTATTGGGCCAGAAACCTCCCGACATTTGCCATTTCCACATATTACGGCTTCAACTCATACCATCCAAGGTATGATTGATGCATATCTTGATTATTTATGGGAGGATTTGACATGATTGGAGTATCAAAATTATTACTTGGGGTATCAAGTGAATCAGATGGACTGCGATATATTGATGCAAAGGAGGGTGGTCCTGAACAAATTAAATATCATACTGGAGCGGTGAAACAAAACAAGCCAATTGTTGTTTGGAATATGACCAAACAGTGCAATTTAAAATGCCTTCATTGCTATGCTTCAGCAACTACCCATCCTTCCGAGGGTGAATTAACCACCGAAGAAGGAAGAAGATTTTTAGAAGATATTGCTCGATACAATTGTCCTGTTGTATTATTTTCTGGTGGAGAACCGTTCCTCCGGAAAGATTTGTTTGATCTCATTGAATATGCAGATTCATTAGGGCTTAGACCAGTTATTTCAACAAATGGAACCCTTATCACTAAAGAATATGCCTTACGTGCAAAAAAAGCAGGAGTGAAATATATTGGCGTATCTCTAGATGGACTTGCAGAAATTAATGATAGATTCAGAGGTGTTAATGGCGCATTTGATAAAGCAGTTCATGGAATGAGAAATGCACTTGATGCAGATATAAAGACTGGACTTCGATTTACCCTTACAAAATATAACCATAATGATCTTCCAGGAGTATTATTGAAATTAAAAGAAATTGGTGTCAATCGATGTTGCGTATATCATCTTGATTATACAGGGAGAGGAAAAGAAATTGCTCAACATGATCTTACACCAGAAGAATCGCGAAAAGCTATTTCAACGTTTTTTACTCTTACAAAAAAACATCATGCCGAGGGCTTTCCCATTGAAACACTTCTGGTAGGTAATTATTGCGATGCAGGTTTTTTATATCTCACTCTTCTCAAGGAAAATCCAAAACGTGCACAATGGGCATACGAACTGCTCAAAATCAATAGTGGTGATGGCACTGGTGAAACAATTGCAGATGTCGATCATCAGGGATTTGTTCATGCGAATCAATTCTGGCAGGATTATTCATTTGGAAATGTGAAAGAGAGAGTATTTGGTGATATTTGGGATGACACTTCAGATCCTATAATGAAAGGATTGAAAAATAAAACTGCCTATGTTAAAGGACGCTGTGCACCATCTTCTTGTAGATTTTTTGAGATATGTAAAGGAAGCTCTCGAGTCAGAGCTTTAGCACTCACAGGAGATGTATGGACATCAGATCCAGCATGTTATTTAACCGATGATGAGATTAAAAAAGATAGCGTATAGGTAACATTAAAAATAATAAAACAAATGTGTCGTTGGTTTTTCCATGAGTGATAAAAGTCTTTTTAATAAAAAGACATTTCAAACTCTGCGCAGGTTGTGGTCTATGCAACGATGCTTGTACAGTAAATATTAAACCGTAACTCAGTCTGTTTTACGGCTTAATGAAAAAAGGTGAACTTAAAAGTAAGTTGAAAGTAAAAGATATCGCAGAAATTGTACTGAAGTGTATGTAATGAACCTTTTTTGTGATATGATACAATCTGATCTATGGCCATATTGAGAAAATCATAATGGCCAGACAAAGGAAGATATTATAGGTTGTCGCTGCCTTAAATGCTTTGAATACGATGGTATCATCTAATGGAGTTTTAATCATTTTATAAGCTGCATGCCAGAAAAAGCTTGATAATAATAAAATTACTATCAAATAAAGGATATTGAATCCAACTTGGAGATATAGAAAGTACGTGAAAAAGAAGGTAATAATAGAAAATAGAACACTTAATCTGACTGTATTTTTAGGGGTTAGCTTTACTAAAAATGATTTCTGATGTTTAATTGCCCAGGGCATAGAAAGAATATGAAATGATTGCCAACAAACAAAAACAAGATAAAGAATCCATGGTGTAATTGAGGTAAAAAGCGTCTCTGGGCTAATTGAAACCCATCCTGCTATACCAATTAACGCAGGGACTGGTGGAAGTGAGAGATAACCGATATGATCTCTAAGATAAGGGTATGCTGTCCCCAGTCCTAGTGCAATACATTCTATAATAACAACCTGCCAATTAAAAAATATATATGACAACACTACCCCGATACTTGCTAATATAATTGCATACAATCCCGCATGTAACCGCGAAATTAATCCTGTTGGGAGGGCTCGATGGGGCCATTTTACTTTGTCTCTTTCAATGTCGATATAATCATCAATAGTATGCTCTGCGGCAGTGAGTAGATAGACTGCTATAAATCCAACTACAATCTGGATAAAAGATGGGATGCTTTGAAGAGCAAGTGTCATTCCTGCAAGAAACATGAGTGGGCCCATGAGTGCAACGAACACCCGTTGTAGTGAGACAAATCCTAAAATGACATTTTTTTGATTTTTCTCAGATGGTGCCCAACTGCCTGAGAGAAGACCTTCGATGTTTTTGTTCATAGCAATCAAATAATTTTTCTATATTTTAATTTTTACAGATATTATTCTTTTAAAAATGTATTATTTCTCATCATCTTTTTTTTTCTCTGAAGGTTTTTCTTTTTCAGGTTTGGGAGGTTCTTCTTTTACCTCCTCCTTTGTTTCTAGTTCCTTAGATTCAACTTTATCCGTAATCTCTTTAGTAATACTTGGTGATTCTTCAGTTTGTTGTTTAGCCGGCTCTTCTTCTTTTAAATCGAGGGCTTCTTCTTTAACATGATCAGCTTTCTCTTCTGTTGAAATGGTTTTTTTATCAGCCGGTTCTTGAACAGGCAGCTCAGTATCTTTAACCTCGCCTTTCTCTTCTTTTTCACTAGAAACCTCTCCACTTTCTTCTGTTGATTCTCCAGTTTCATCAATTTCCTCTTCAACTGAATCTAATTGTTCTGCAAGTTCAATAATTCTTTCCTGATCATTTATATCAATAGTTGATTGCAATTCCTCTGCAAAGGGTACGACAATTGTCTCATCAGGAGATTCATCGAAGAGAGAAGCAAAAGTAAATATTGCATTTGTTAACTTATTTGATCCCTCAAAAGATTTATGTTCTCTCAATTGAGTAAAACTTGGAGATGCAACTCCTTTTTTTGGTTGCAATTCTTCATACCAAATAGGTTTATTCTTTCGTACATACCAAGAGGGAACTTTTCCGGTGAAAAATGCACCTTTCAGTGCAATTGAATCATGTTTTCGTATTGTTATCAGAAAATGAAATAAAAGAACCATGAAGCCCAAACCAGCGGGAATGACGTGAACCATTGAAAGACCATGGGAAATAAGTCCAAAGTAATAGAGAACTCCTGTTACAAGAGCTAATCCAAGAATATAAACAAGACAAAGATAAATGATTCTTTGACTTCCGCTATATTTACCAGATGTGCCATATTCTTCGCGTCGAGCAAAACCAATTAGATATAAACCAGAATGCAAGAACGCCTTAAAATCACGGCTGGTCTGAACTGGTAAAATGTCTTTTTTATGAGAAAAAATGTGGATTACGACATGAATCACTCCAAGAATTGCAAATGCAAAACCAAACCATATATGAATATTTTGAGTTCCATTTGGTGTTGGGATAAAAACACTGCCATATACTCCAAAAGTTGAAAAAATCCAGTCCCGTAAAAGAAATAAACCGGAAACAGTAAAGCCTCCAATGATAATCGTGAACGCCCACATCTCAAAAATGACTAAGGGATGATGCATTCTGATATGTGTCTCAGTTTTTCTTTTTTGTCTAATTTTATTTGATACTGGGGGTTTTGAAAATTTCTTGATTTTCATTTCTTCTTTATCATCAGATAATCCCGATCTAGTTTCTATTGGTTCCCAGGTTTGCATCTTTTCCTCTTCATCTTCCTTGCTAAGTGTGTCCTCCTTTTCTTCTTCTATTTCCTCTTCTTCAAATACGGGGAGTTCTTCAATTTTTTCTTCAACCTTTGCTTCTTTATCTTCATCTATTTTATTTTCTGATATTTCCTCTTTTTCCTCAACTGTTTTAATAATTGGAATGAATTTAGGTTCTTCTGCTGGCTCCCATTCAGGAAGATCTTCATGAGAATCTTCAACGATTTCTTGCTCATTTGGTTCTTTAATGGTGGATATTTCTTCAGATTTTTTTATGATTTTTTCTTCTTTTTTAATTATTTTTTTTGGGGAAACTTGTATAAATTCAGGTTCTGAAGATTCTATCTTCTCAACTTCAAAGAGGTCATCATTTTCAATGATGTCTTCTTTAATTGGCTCTTTTTTTTCTTTTTCAACTTCTTGTATTGTCTTGGATTCTGTTATTTCTGGTCTAGGAGTTTTTTCTTTTTTATGAATTGTTACCCTCGGTTCTAATCGATCAGAATCGGAAACAAAATGATTTGATAATCTCTCAGTTCTATCAGATGTTGTTGGTTCACCAGATAATCTTTTCCGAATTGATTCCATATTTTTGTCATCTTTAGAAATTGATTTCTTAATTTCAGGATCGTTTGGATTATCTAAAATTCTACGTAGTACATCAGTCTTTGATTTAGATTTCTTATTCTTTGGCATATTTTCAAATTCCTATTGGTTAATACTCATCCAATGGAAATTTTTTTTTAAATTCAATATTTCCTGTGTTAAATCTCTTTTTACAATTAACCTGAATGAATTAACGTGATATCGGTTGAATGACAAATATCTATACATTTGTCCATAGATGTGTCGTGATCAAAATCTCCAACGATCGATTCATGGCATCCCTCTGTATCACATTCATTAAATTCAATACGTATTTTATGATCGCTATGGCAAATATTACAATTGATATCTGAATGTCCTTTTTCTCCATGGCTTACAAATTCATCATTATGGCAGTCTGAACAAAAGTCATTTTCTAGATCTGGAAAACCTAAATATGATAGTTCTGTACGATCATGAACTGTTGTTTCTTGATCATACGAATTGTGGCAGTTTGAACAAATATCGTAAGGTGGTGTTTTTCGATGAGGATAGTTGATGTCTTTATGTTCTGAATGACAATCCTTACATCCCGTATCTCCATAGAACGTTAAAGAATCACCAGTAAAACTCGATGTATATGAAGAATATTCAGCACTATGACAATCTGAGCAGAATTCATCGTTTATCATTGATGGATAATCGGTAAAAGGGATTTTTGCATTTGTTGGGTGTTCTCTATCATGGCAGTTCATACAATCTAATCCAGCTCTGTTGGAATGACTATCAAGTTTCCCTTCAAAATTGTCGATTGCTGTTCCATGACACACAAGACATGCCTCTTTGGATAGGCCATTATAAACCACTCCGGTTTGATGATTGGAATCATCGTGGCAATCATTACATAACTTATCACTTTCATGTGGATTGACTGTTATTCCAATGGCTGTTGTGGCAGTTTCAGGAGGTATTGGCCCAGGGGTTCCATCATGACAACTCAGACAGGAATTACCTGATGATGACCCTCCTGAACCACTTCCGGATCCTGAATGGATTAATTCTGTGTTATGACATGATGAACATTCTCCTTGAGATTCATCATGCCAATCTGGAATCTTTTCGCCATGGCAAGAGAGACAGTTGTCAAAATCAACTTGTATTATTGCATGATCGCCGTGGCAATCTGTACATTCTTTAAAGGTATGTGCTCCTTGGCTAAGTCTATCAACTTCTTCTTGATGGCAATCAGAACAGAAATCTTTATTGATTCCTGAGAATCCTTCAAATGATACTTCTGTTCGATCATGAATTGTACTAGGCTGATTATAATTGCTATGACAACTTATGCAATTATTGAAAGATCCAGTAATGATGTGTGGATAATTTTTTGTTTCATGATCAGAATGACAATCAATACATCCATTATCACCGTAAATCTCTAAAGATTTTGGTGTGAATGAAGCAGTATAAGCTGAATCTTCTGCATTGTGACAGTTTGAGCAGATAACATCTGAGAACGAATCACTTGATTCATAACCAGTCGCAAGATGTATTTTTGTAGTATCATGACAAAATGAACAGCCTGTAGTAGAGGTATCATGACCTGTTGGTGGATTATGACAAGGATCTCCACAATTATCAAATTCAATTCCCAAAGTTGCATGTTCACTATGACAATCCATACAATCTTTTGATTTATGAACTTTAGTCTTTAGCCTTTCTTTATCTTCGCTATGGCAGTCTGAACAGAAATCTATGTCAATAAGCTCGGGAACTTCTGAGAATAATATCTTTGCGTTTTCTGGATGGTCTCTATTATGACATTCCATACAATTGGCTCCTACTCTGTCAGAGTGAGCTATGAGTTTTTCTTCAAAATTTTCTATTTCTGTTCCATGACATACAGAACATGCATCATTGCCTAAACCGGAGCCTTCAAGATGCGGGTTGTGACATTCTGTACATTTTTTTTCATCATTGTGAGGGTTTGCACTGGTGTTGAGTGCTGTGGTGACTTCACCCGGGATTATTGCTATACTCCCATCATGACATTTCAAACATGCAGCACGAGAAACATCTCCACCAAGATCATCAACGTCGTAACTATTTGTGAAATATATTATGGCTTCAGGTAAAGCTGCTGATAGGCCTTCAATAGTCCCTACTATGCCAGGATCGTTATGACAATTTGAACATGTTACCTCTTCAGCTACATGAACCGCCATCATTTCATTACCGCCCGGATGAATATAATCTTCATAATATGGATTCATCACATGACAAAAAGTACCGCAAAAACCTGGACTTTCTACCTCTTCATAAACAAAAGCTACAACAACAAATAATGTTGCAAGGACCACAAATAATAAAAGACCGCCTAAAAGTATGTTTTTATCTTTTTTGTTTTGTTGACCCATCATCCTTTTAATAGATAGGAATATGATGGCTGTCCATATCAGTGCAATAATGATTAGTATGATTGCGGAGTTGAAAAGTTCCATATGATACATCTCATGATTTTATTATATCTTTTTAGCGACCATTGTTATCTTACTTTTCGAAATAGACATTAGAAATATGCCTATTAAGATTATTATTAGTAAATATATTACTAGCTTTAAAAGTTTCTCATCTATAAACATAAGTAGAATATACCTTTTATATATATTGTCAAATAAAATATTTTATCGAAAAGTATTTATCGTTTATTGATTATACGCTCCATAGTTGGAGGACTAATTATGAAAATAGAAGAATATAATTTCCCAGATGATCTATATTACCATAAGGAACACTGTTGGGCAAAAGTTGAAGATGATCTAGTTGTAGTTGGCGTAACAGATTTTACACAGAAACTGGCTGGCACGCTAAAACGCGTTATGACTCTTGAAGAAGATGATGATGTGAGTCAGGATAAACCATTTGGAACTCTAAATAGTGGAAAATGGACAGGTAAAATCTATTCTCCTGTAAGTGGAGAGATTGCAGAGTTAAATGAAGAGCTTGAGGAAAACCCCAAATTATTAAATGATGATCCCTATGGTGAAGGCTGGATAGTAAAAATTACTCCTAGCAATCTTGATGGAGATTTAAGTAAACTTATGAAAACAGGATCAGATTTTGAGACTTGGTATAAAAAGGAAATTGAAGAGAAGAAAGCTATGATGGAAAAATAAAAGTTTTTATTTTTTTATCATTTGCTCTAAATCACTTAGGATGTACTTATCTGCTTCTTTTAGAAATGAAGTATCATGATTAAAAATATTAACAATTGTTAACTTTATATATGGGAACAATATTATACTTTTTTATTAACAAAAATCCTTAGGAAAAAAATAAAAGTCCGTATTTCTATACTCATCAGGTGATAGAATTGGATAATTCGCCGAATAATCAAGAAAATAGCTCTAAAAAATCAAAAAATCATGATGGTACCTCATTAACTTATAAAAAACTTGCAAACATTGTTGGTGAAGATCATGTTAGTGAGAGCAATATTGACCGTTTAGTATATAGTCATGATTTAGCCCCTCTTCCTAAAGAGATGTCACTTGCTTTTAAAACAGTTCCCGACATAGTAGTCAAACCAAGAAATGCAACTGATGTATCACAGATTATGAAATATGCTACAAAAAATAATATCCCAGTTACTCCTCGAGGTGGAGCCTCTTGGGCAATGGGAGGAGCCGTACCTGCATTTGGAGGTGTTGTCCTTGATATGGGAAGCATGCAAGAGATATTGGAAATAAATAATGATGATCTTTATGTTACCGTTGAGCCTGGTGTAAATTGGAAAACATTATATGACAAGTGTCTGGAAAAAGGTCTCTTAATCGGCGCATATCCCAGCAGTGCACCTGGAGCTAGCATCGGTGGCTGGATAAATACCGGTGGAGTTGGAATAGGCTCTTATAAGTATGGAGGAGTTGACCGTTTAATACGATCCTTAGAGGTTGTCTTAGCTAATGGATCTATTATTACTACGGGATGTAAAAATATTGTTGATAATTCATCTGGATATAATCTAACTGATTTATTTGCAGGTTCAGAAGGCACATTAGGCATAATAACAAAAGTTACCTTGAAAGCGTATCCTGCTCCAGAGGAGATCCGCCCAGCATCATTTGTCTTTTTAGATTTAGAAGAGGCAGGAGAAGCGATCCATGAAATAACACGTTCGAATATAACTCCATATCATATAGCCTTTCTTGATGGCACCCATTTCGATCTATTACGTGAACTGGGGAAGGATACTCCTAAAGTTGGAGCAATGATAAATATCGCTTTCAGCGGAGATCGTAAAATTATTGATATTGAGGAAAATATTGCCACCGAAATCATGACAAAACATGGTGGAAAAAAGGAGACAAAAGAGTTTGCTGCACATGAATGGGCTGAACGTTTCTTTGAGTCAAGAGCACGACGTCTTGGACCTGGACTACTTCTCGCTGAAGGATTCTGCCCAGTATCAAAGTTTGTCGAAATGGCAAAGCGATCACAAAACGTGTTAAAAAAAATGAAAATGAAAGGTGCAGTTGTTGGTACTATCGTAGATACAAACACGGCGTTATTTATGACATACGCTATTACAAATGAACATAAATTGATTAAAAGCCTGGCATCTATGGCTCTAGTGAAAAAGCTGACTGATGTAGCGTTTAAAGTTGGAGGAAGACCTGGTGGTTTTGGTCTCCTTTTTAGTAGTAATCTTAAGAAAATAAATGGAAATAGCGTTTCTGTTATGGATGATATCAAATTCACCCTTGATCCACATTATATAATGAATCCAGGAAAATTCAACGAGAGCACAACTCGTTATGGTATCCCCATCCCCGGTTTCGCAATGAATATCGGTATGGATATGATGGCTATTATGAAACGTATAATGCCGTCGGACAAATTAAAAGTGAAAAATAATGAAAAAGAAGAATGATACTAAAGACTCGACTAAAGAACTTGAAGAACAGGATTCTACTAAAATTGAGAAAGATCAAGAGCTAACTACAACTGAAAAAGAACAAGAGTCGACTAAAGAACGAACAGAACAGGAATCGGTAAAATCAGAAAAAGAAAAGGAGTCGACTACGATTGAGGAAGATAAGAAACCAACTAAATTGGAAGTAGAAAAGGATCCAGATCTTGTAAAAAATAAACCTCCACATTTAGATGACATATATGCTTGTATGCAATGTGGATACTGTAAATCAGTTTGTCCAGTATACCGAGAAACTGGATGGGAGTCACTTACACCCCGTGGAAAGGTATTTTTATTAAAAGGTCTTATTGACAAAAATAGTTTTTTAGATAAAATTTTAGGTAAAAAGATTACAAATATTCTAACAGGAAAGGGAAAGATCTCACTTGAAGAGGCTATGATGAAGATATATACTTGTACCCTATGTAGCCGATGTGAAACAATTTGTCATGTGGAAATTGAGTTTCATGAATATTGGGAAGAAATTCGAAAGTGGATGGTGGAAACTGGAATTAAACCACCAAAACGCACTATTGATATGTACAAGAATATTGCGAAAGAAGAATTTAAAAATCCATTTATGGAGCCATATGAAAAAAGAAATGAATGGTATCGTGACGACTATGATCTTCCTAAGACGGCAGAAGTCGTTTATTATGTCGGATGCATGAACTCTTATTATGAGTATCAAGTACTTTTAAATCAAATGAAAGTTTTTACGAAAGCAGAATTAGATTTCACAACTTTAGGTACAGATGAAATGTGTTGCGGGGCAATTAACGTTATGACTGGTCAATGGGGCAATTTCAAGGAAATTGCAGAGTATAATGTAGGGCAGATTAAAAAAAGAGGGGCCTCGCGAGTCGTTTCAGGATGTCCAGGTTGTTATCGAGCTTTAAAGAAATATAAAAAATTTGTTGAGTGTGATTATGAACTTCTTCATACTACTGAGTTAATGGCTGAATTAATTAAAAATGGCAAACTTGAATTTACTAAAGAGTTTAAGGAAAAAAATCTTCCAATTGTCTATCATGATCCCTGTGAATTAGGGCGAATATCTGAATATGAGGGCAATGCGATATATGATGCACCAAGATATATTTTAAAGGCAATTCCAGGTATTGATGAGGTCCTAGAATTTCCTTATAATCGAATAGATAGTGTATGTTGTGGGGGCGGAGGGGGTCTGAAAGCAGTAAATTATGATTTAACAGCTGAGATCACTGCAAGAAAAGTTGACGAAGCAATAGAACTTGGAGCAAAAACAATTGTGTCAGCTTGTCCAAATTGTAAAGCACAGATTGGCATTGGCATTGAGATGAAAAAAGATCAGATGAAAAAAACTGGTAAAAAGTTTAAAATGAAGATGATGGATATTACCGACGTCGTTGCCAAAGCAATATAAATATAGGATTATCTTATTTTTGATTAGAATGAAAGAAATTTCTGTTACGCTATCGCCTTTTAAAATGGCTAAACATTATTTGAGACAAATGGCGCCATTGTTTTGGGGGGTTTCTATTATGCCTTTCTATATGGGGTGGTCTCTTGCATCAAAGAAAATGTATCCAACTTATCTGTACCCTTCAAGTGAATTTCAAGGATCACTCCTAGTTTTACATAGTGAAGTACTTGCATTTATATTAGGTATTCTCATTATTGGACCTTTTTTAGGCGGTGCGACAATTCTTTTTAACGATTACTATGATAGAAAAATAGATACACCTAGTAGAAGAAAAAAGCATCTTCCATTATCATTAGGAGTACTAAAGCCAGAATCTATCTATCGTCTATCAATAACGCTTTTTTTTCTTGCATTTCTTCTATCGTTCTTGATTTCATTCTGGTTTGTTTTTTTGATATCAATTTGTATACTTCTCTCAATAATTTATTCATCCCCACCATTGAGATTTAAGGAAAGACCTGGTTTAGATTTATTTACAAACTCTGCGGGAAGTGGTTTGATATGTTCACTTGCAGGATGGGCAGTCGTTAGACCTCTTTCTGAATTCCCAATCGTATGGGGGATACTTTCTCTTTTTGGTGTAGGAGTAATCTATATTCCAACAACGATTATTGATTATGAGTCAGATGTGAAAAAAGGTGTGAAAACAATTGCCACATATCTCGGGAAGAAAAAGACCTTTTATATTGGTATGGCATGTTTACTTATTGCAAATGGTATAATCGTCCTCATGTCCCTTACTCATTATATTCTCTATCCTGAATTCTTATTATTTGCATGGCCAATAATTATTGCAGAAATTGCATCCTATTGGTATTTGTTAAAAAAACTAGATTTCACCGGAGGATACTATTCAATTCTCGCATTTTCTCTTTTGGTAGCTGCGGGTAATGGTCTTATTTTACTTCACAATTCAGGGGTATTACCTGTTCTGTAATACCATTATAACAAGATTCTTTTCTATTTCTTGAAGAATAGCGTCATTATCTAAAAAAAATATTATTTATTTAGGATTGTTTTTCACATACCAGGGGCAATCATCGCAATTGTTATATTTTTTGGAATTATAACATCCCTCAACTCCGTCCCTCACCAAAAACCAACATTCTTTTCCAAAATCTAATTTAAACACTTTACATTTTTTTCTTCTCTCATCTGGACATTTCATATATTCCCAACAATTTTGAGGTTTGATATTATTTGATGATGAAGTCATGATTTTGAAGGTAATAAACTCCTTATATTTATGATTAGTTATCTCGGAAGAGTCACTTTCCATAAGCTTTATTATCCTCCGTTCTTATCAACCCGTAAGGGTATCTATTACTATGCAAGATATAAACGAATTGAAATCACGAAATTTACAGGAATTACTTAAGAATTCCTGGAATATCCGTCAAAAGAATTTCCCATCGACATTAACAATTTCTACACCTTCAGCAAAGACCTACATTTCCAATTACCATAAAAATAAAAAGAGTGCTTTTGTAAACATTAGTGTAACCGGATCTAGCTGTGCACTTGATTGTGAACATTGTAAAAAAACCCTTCTGGAAAGTATGATTCATGTTAAAACTGGAGATGAGCTTAAATCCCTTGGAGATAATCTTGTTGAGAAAGGATGTGAAGGTGTTCTAATCAGTGGAGGAGCATTAGCTACTGGTGAGGTTCCTCTTGACAAGTATTTTGACGCAATTTCGTATCTGAAAGATAGGGGATTAAAGGTACTTGTACACACTGGCCTTGCCACAGAGAAAACGGCAAAAGAGTTAAGAAAAGCAGATGTTGATCAGGTTTTATTAGATATCATTGGTGATGAAGACACCATTAAAAAAGTATATCACCTCGATAAAAAACCGTCAGATTTTTTACAAAGTATGGAATCATTGGCTAATGAGGGATTAGATGTGATTCCTCATATTCTCGTTGGTCTTCATTTTGGTAAAATAGTTGGAGAATATACAGCACTTGATATGGTTACCAAAGTTAAACCTGATACCATTGTTTTAGTAGTATTAGCACCAAAAAGAGGTACAACAATGGATGGAATGGCAACACCAAATGCTGAAGATGTTGGAAAGATTGCTGCAATTGCACGTATTTTAAATCCAACAGCTCATATAACTCTTGGATGTGCACGCCCTCCAGGTACAGAAAAGGAGGCAATGGAGAAATATGCAGTGCAAGCTGGGATAACAGGCATTGCATATCCTACTGACGAAACTATACAGTTTGTAAAAAACTTGAACCTTGATATTACGTTCAAAGATACTTGTTGCTCACTTCTATAGAGAATCCAGCTTTAAAGGAACTTTGTGGGCTTATATTGAAATGATTTTTTACCTATTTTATAATTCATGCGGAATAATAAAAAATAAATTATTAACATTAAAGTAACGGCGTTAACTTTCAATGTTTTTTGAAAAATTGCGCGTAAAAATAGTAAAATTTAATGGCTAATTTTTTTTTACAAAATTTGAAATCATTGTGTTATCCCGTAATTACTTTCTCCTGGAAAATATAGTAAATGATTTAGTATACATGAAGAAGCTGAATCAGAAGAAAGTACGATGGATTGTCAGAGAGATGGATAAAGGAGAAAGAACGGTTTATAGAATTGCTAAAACTATGAATATTACCCCTCAATGGACAAGAAAGATTCATAGATCATATCTTGAAATGAAGAAATATCCTTATCCGCAGAGGCCGGGTAGGAAACCCAGACCTGTTTCTTATGAAGAAAGAAGGATGATTCTGGATGTACGATCTGATCATCCTATTTCAGGTGCTGTTGCACTTGAAAAAATACTTGATTCACAAGGGTTTCATATAGGTCATAATCGCATTCATAGGATTCTTAAAGAGGAAGGACTTGCAAAAAATGAACCCAAGAAACAACGTCGTCGTAAATGGATCCGTTATGAAAGACGTTTTAGCAATAGTCTT